>Ga0196976_1000247_pt1 | contig 36617 bp, 30 predicted proteins | sample S3v_513CmetaG_FD_148644 | JGI IMG/M metagenome (GOLD analysis project Ga0196976, IMG submission 148644) | Soil microbial communities from Anza Borrego desert, Southern California, United States - S3+v_5-13C | ecosystem: Environmental > Terrestrial > Soil > Desert | place: USA: California... | reverse complement strand
ACGGATAGACGTGGCTGGTGGTGACTCCGGAGCCGGTGGTGCCGTCGCCGAAATCCCAGACGTAGCTGACCACGCTGCCGTCCGGATCGTAGCTGCCGGACGCGTTGAAGTCGACCCAGGTGCCGGAGGCGGCATAGGTGAAGCTCCCCACGGGCGCGGACGGGTCGGGCGGCGGCGGCTCCGTCGCGCAGGCCGGCATCGGATTGTAGGTGAGCACCGAAACGCCGATGCGGTCGATGTAGTTGATCGGCATGTAGATGGCGTCGCCGTCGCTGATGCGGCCGCTGGTGATGCCGTAGGCGATGTTCTCGAGGAACCACGGACCGCCGCTGTCGCCGGGGGAGACCACGTTTGCGCCATAGCCGTTCACGCGCACGTACGTGTCGTCGCCGCCCGGCACATAGCTGGGGTCATAGCTCTTCGACTGGATGTAGCCGCAGGTGCGGCCCGTGGTCGTGCCCCACTTGCAGACGTAGCTGCCGGTGGACTGATCGGCGCGGCCGCGCGTGCCGATGCAGGCACGGTATCCGAGGCCGCTGTTGAACTCGTTCGTGACCTCGGTGTACGGACAGGCGCTGTGCCACTGCACGTCGGCCGAGTCGTAGTAGACCTCGTACACGAACGGCAGCGCGAGACTTTGGAACGTCTGATAGTTGCCACAGTGACCGGCCGTGGAGATGCCGACCTGGCCGTAGTAGTCGCGGACGGTGAAGCCGCCGGTGCAGTAGCCGGGATCGCCGTCGCCGCCGCGCAACACGGCCGGCTGGGCCAACTCCGTCACGGCGACGATCTCGACACGCTCGGGGAGGCTCGCGCGCTCGGCCGCGATGGCTGCACGCAGCGGCGCGGCGCGATTCGAGTAGATCTCGACGCGGTTGTCCTGCACGTTGATGTCGCTGTCGACGGGGAAGCCGAGGCGCTCGACGCGCTTCAGGGCAGCCGTCCGCCGCGACCTGAGCTGCGCGAGCGAGGCCGCCGCCGGACGCGTCTCACGCGCGATTTTCTCGAGGCCCGTGCCGGCCAGCCGGCCGCGCAGGCGTCCCTCGGCAGCGGGATCCTGGAAGCGCACCACCAGCTTGTACTCCGGCTTGTGCTCGATCCAGAGGCCCGCAAAGCTCGGCTCCTGTTCCGCGAGCGTCGCTTCGAGGCGGCCGATCGCGCCCTGGAGGGTCAACCGGCGAACCGCCTCAGCGACGGTGACGCCGTTCTCCTGGGCATAGGAGGACGCGTCCTGGATCAGTGCCTTGCTGGTTGACGGAGCTGTCTGGGCGAATGCGGAGGAGAGGAAGAGAAGGGACAGAACGAACGCAAAAAGATAACGAGGGTATTTGTTCACGCAGAGTCTCCATTGATTGTTGATGTCGGATCCGAACGCTTTCGCGATGCGCACAAGATGGGTCCCGACGTCACAGGAGATATATGGCTTTTATGGCAATTTCGTGGGCGCGCGAAAACGCAACCAGGGGGCGCTCCGGCGTGTCTATCCGAACTGGCCGGCATGGGGACGGACGAGCGGACGGGCGAGATCGTCGTGAACGTGGTGGCGACCGATGAAGCCGGCGCCGCGGCCGGCCGGGCGAAGCTTCCCGACGCCACGACGCTCCTCGGTCAGCCCGTTCGCATTGAGATCGTGCCCGCTTACCCGACCCGGCAGGACGTCCGTGGAGGCTCGCGGATCGTCTCCTCCCTCGGACGCGGATGCACGACCGCTTTCGTGGTGAAGAACACGGCCGGCACGACGGGTGTGACCACGGCCGGCCACTGCGACAACACGCAGACCTATTACAACTCGAACGGGACCTCCATCGCCCTGACGCTCGTGGCGGGCTCCGAGTACGACGACGCCGATCAGGACGTGCAGGTGCACACGAGCGCGTACACCGAGCGGCCGGAGTTCTACTGGGACGTAGGACGCATCGCGAGAAGCGCAGGGAGGTTCCATGCCTCCCTGCGCCGGCGCGCTGACTCGCAGGAGTTACTCGCCGTGCCCGTGGCTCGACATGACGCCGGTGGCCCACCGGGCAATGGCCCGGACAGACAGCGAAGTGTCGAGCAGGGCTTTCGAAACGATCTGATGGGCCTGTGTGCCGTCCAGCGTGTGGTGTCCGAACAGCCGAAGGTAGACGATGACCCAGATGGCCATCCGCCGGACCCTCTCGTCGCGGTGGCAAAACCCATCGGCAAAGATGTACTTGGTCAGCACGGCCAGCGCGACGCCCGTCTCGTCGTGACCCGTGGCCACGAACACGGCCAGCAAACGCATCGACTCCTCGACCACCGCGGGGTGCTCGCGCCGCACCTTCAGGACCTGCTCGTAGGCGGAGACGATTCCGGGCGCCGAGACGATGGCCTCCACGCTTTCTTCGTCGAAGACGAAATCGGGACTGAGCTCCCGCCACGCCTCGTCATGGGTGCCCTCCGAGAGCAGGATGGCCAGCCGCGCTCGAATCAGGGAGTTGCTCTCGGTCTCGTAGGCGTGCCGGATGAACTCACGATTGTCGGGCAGCGAGAAGATGTCCCGATACTCCTCCTGAAAGATCGCCAGCGTATATCCGCAGACGTACCGGAGCAGAGGGCTCGCATCGCCGGCCAGGGCAGCCATGAGGAACGGGATGGCCTCGGGGGTGCGTTGTTTGCGGAGAGGGGGAATGCAGTTGACCTTGGCCACGAACGAGGCGTCCACGCTGGACAGTGCATTCAGCAGCGGCTGTCTCTTCTGGGTCGAATCGGTCAGCAAGGCGAGATGCTCGTAAATCTCCTCGTAGAGAATCCTCAGGCCGAAGTCCGTCGTGTCGTTGTTGGCCAGCTCGCGTACGAATTTCTCGGCCACGAAGAATTCCATGAACGACTGATGGGCGAACCGGAACCTGTTCTGCTGATCGAGGTCCATGAACGCCGCGTTCTTGATGTCCTTGATCACCTGATTGACGTCGAACGTCTCGATTCCATAAACCTCTCGCGCGGCAATCATCTCCCGCACGATCTCGTGCAGCTCGGTGAGCTCGAAATAGCCGCGCTCCCGTACGAACATCTGAAAGGCCAGGAACTGCACGATGGTCCGGCGCTCGTGCTCGTTGAGCGTGGCTCCCTCTCGCAGCGACTCCTTTGCAATCCAGGCCCCCGTGATCTCTGAATACAGGTCGCCGGCATTCTTGATCTTGTACAGCGTGCCCTTCTGTTGAAGGTCGATCATCATCGTCAGAAAGAGCGGCCGCTTCGCGAGCTCCGACAGATAGACGAACCGCTCTTCGATCGAGGTCACGAAGGATTCCCATTCCTGCGGGAGCGACTTTCTCGCGCAGTCGATCACCTGATGATGACTGAGCTTGTCGATGTACAGCTTCTCGAACGAAGCCATGCTCTGGGCCTGGGACTCGTAGAACGTCGTCCGGCACGTGACGATCACGGAGATGCCCAGGTTGACCAGCTTGGTCAGTTCCCGGATCAGCAGCCTCACGCTTTGGTCGTCGCGTGCGCCGGCCACTTCGTCCAGGCCGTCCAGGATCGCCACCAGCCGCTGCCGCCGCAGGAAGCGCGAGAGCGTATAGAGCTCCAGATTGACGCCGAGCTTTTTCGCCATCTGATCGAGGATCCAGTCCTCGATGGCTTCAGCATCGCGGTATTCGCGCAGGCGGAAGAACAGCGGGAGGGGCAGGCTGGGCTTATTCAGCCACTGTTCCGCGAGGGTGTACGCATAATGCAGCCCGAAGGTCGTCTTTCCCGAGCCGAACTCTCCCAGGACCACGACCGATTTCCGCTGTGTGGCGACGATGTACGTCAGGGCGTTGGTCAGGGGACCGAGCGGTTTGCCGTCCGCATCCCTGCTGTCGACTTCGACATAGCGCAGGCGCCTCACGCTGTTGCCGAATCGTTCCGTGAACGAGCGCGCTGCTTCGCGGAACTGCGCCAGCACCTCGGCGTCGTTCTGGTCAGGCTCGGGCTCGGCGGCTTTCTGGCCGGTGGCCAGCCGATGCAGTGCCGCCTCGAGGTCCTGGCGGACTGTATCGCGGAATTCAGGCAGGTCCGTGTACGACTTGCTGATCCCCAGACCCTCCACGCGCCGCCGGAACTCGACGACCCGTTTGACTTGCTCCAGCGCGTCGCCGGTTGCGAGCTCCTGGACCGATAAATTCGCGCCATCGCGAAAAAAGAACATGATCCACGGCGCGGGATGGCGTGTGCGGCGCTCGAGAGCGGAGTTGAATTCGTGCTCCGTTCCGGAGCCGGCGGCTCCGGTCGGCGTGCCGAAGCGCTTGGACATGATTCCGAGATAGATGTCGTAGCCGGGGGTCTGCCCGTCGATGGCACGCTGCGGCGACTCGCCGATGCTCGAGGCCGTGTCGCGCTTCCAGTTGATCGTTCTGCAGCGCAGGTTGTGACTCCGCGCAAACATGCTGTTGTTGATGGTGTCGATGATCTCTTCGACCGCGTGGCGTTCCGCCTCCACGTCGCCCGGACTGGAAATGAAGATCGTGTATTCGTTCTGCGGCGTAGGCATATTCAGAACGGCGATACCGCCGGGAGTGGGCCTCGGACTGTGTGGGTGAGTTGACCGCAGCCATGATAGCAGGCCCCCCGGGACCCCTGCGCGAAGGGAACCCACCCGCGGGCATCGATCCCCGAAATTCAGTCAACGTTGCCTGGCGCGAGGGCAACAGGGATGGCGGTCTTACCGCCCGATCCGGATCGTCGGTGCCACCGGGACCGCCACGTCCGTGGCGGAGTCGGTGTGGATCAGCGGCGTGTGGGGGGCGGGGACGTCGCCGAGGACCTGTTCGGTCGAGGGGGTGGGGAGGACCCAGCCCATGTCGGTGTCGGTGAGGGGTTGCAGCTCGAGGTTCAGGCGGCTCAGGGTCACGCCGGCCTTCGAGCAGCTGTCCACGATCTCGCGGACGCGGAGCAGGGGGAGCTTGGCCGTCGAGAGGAGCACCGCCTCGGCTTTGGCGCGCTGGCAGATCTCCTCGATGGGGAGGCTGCCGTCGAAGACGCGGAGGCCGTGCAGGAGCTTGCCCGTCTTGCGGCTGTCGTCGTCGATGAAGCCGGCCACCACGTAGTTCAGCGCGTGGTTGTTCTGCAGCTCGCGGTAGAGCAGCTCGCCCGCGTCGCCGGCGCCGTAGATCAGCGCGCGGCGGCCCGTGCGCGCGTGCGGCGCGGGGACCAGCTTGCGCATCAGGCGGAAGGCGAAGCGGCTGGTCAGGACGAAGCCGGTCAGCAGCAGCGCGTCCAGGACGAACACGGTGCGCGAGAAGCCGACGAAGCGGAAGGCGAAACCGACCAGCAGCATCGAGGCGATCGAGCCGAGGGCCACCGCCTTGCCGACCAGCACCACATCCCACACGCCGGCATAGCGCCAGAGGCCGCGATAGAGGCCGACCGCGAGGAACGCCGCCAGCTTCACGAACACGATGGCCGGCAGCGTCTTGAAAAAGAGCTGCCAGTCCGACGACGCCGCGCGCGCGGGGCCGAAGACGATCGCGTAGCAGATGTAGTGCGCCAGGACGATCAGCGTCACGTCCAGCAGCACTTCGAAGATGCGGCGCTTGTACGAGAGGTCCACCAGGAACGAGACCACCGGCTTGCGCTGCGCGGCCGCGATCTCTTCCTCGCTGTAGACGCGCACGCCGCCGAGGTAGACGCCCACGATGGCCAGGACGACGGCGAAGCCCACGATGGCGGCCATGGCCACGTCGATGTCGAGATGGCGGACCGACACCGCCAGCGCTCCGCCGAGCAGCGCGAAGACGTACAGCATCCACACCGCGTGGCGCTCCGTCAGGCCGAGGGCCACCAGGCGGTGCGACGTGTGATCGCGGCCTCCCTGCGACGCCGCGCGGCCGTTCATCTTCCGCATCAGCGTGACGAACGTCGTGTCGAAAATCGGGATGCAGAGCACGAGCACCGGCACCGCGAGCACGGCCAGGACCGAGCGCGAGCGCCCGCCGCCGCCGTGCGCGCTGAGCAGCGCCGTGCTGGCCAGGAAGAAGCCGACGAAGAGCGACCCGCAGTCGCCCATGAAGATCGACGCGGGATTGTGGTTGTAGATCAGGAAGCCCGCCAGCGCGCCGCAGAACGCCGCCAGCATCAACGCCTCGGTGACCTGTCCGTTGAGGAAGAAGTTCACCGCCAGCGAGGTCGCGGCGATGGCCGCCACCCCCACCGACAGGCCGTCCATGTTGTCCAGCATGTTCACGGCGTTCGTCACGCCGACCAGCCAGACCAGGGTGATGGCCATGTTCAGCACCAGCGAGCCGGTCCACGGCAGCACGAGGCCGAAGTAGATGACCGTCGACGCGCCGAGGATCTGCCCGATGAGCTTCTGGTACGGCTTGAGGTGCAGGAAATCGTCGACCAGCCCCAGGAGGAACAGGCCGCTGCTCGCGCCGACCACGGCCCACGTGTGGACCGTCCGCGGCATGACCACCAGCAGGACGACCATGGTGGAGAACCAGATGGCCACGCCGCCCATCATGGCGGTGGGCTTCTGGTGCCAGCGGTCCTTCTTCGGCGCCGCGACGGCGTTGATCCGGCGGGCGAAGGCCCGCACCAGGGGAGTGGCGGCTGCAGCGATCAGGAAAGTGATGGCTGCGATCAGGACAGGGCTAGGCTGCATCAACGGGATTCGCTACTCGGAGATGCGCGGATAGTAAACTTATTTTTACGTCAGGCGCAAGCGAGCGCGAGTAGCGGTTGTCGGTTGTCGGTTGTCGGTGAGTAGTGGTAATGCCGGAGCTCACAGACAACCGACAACTGACAACCGACAACCACGGCCTAAATCCTCTCCGAGTGGTACGCGATCACCTGGCGCAGAATCCCGTCCAGGTCCGTTTGCGGCTTGTAGCCGATCAGGTTCCCGATCTTCGTGATGTCCGGGACGCGGCGGGGCATGTCCTCGAACCCCTCCTCGTACGCCTCCGTGTAGGGGATGTGCACGATCTCGGACTCCGACTGCGTCAGCTCCTTGATGCGCTCGGCGAGCTGGCCGATCGAGATCTCCTGGTTCGAGCCGATGTTGAAGACCTGGCCGACCGCGTCGTGGTGGTCCACCAGCTTCACCAGCGCGCCCACCACGTCGCCGACATAGCCGAAGCAGCGCGTCTGCTTGCCGTCGCCGTACACCGTGAGCGGCTTGCCGGCGATGGCCTGCTTGACCAGCGTCGGGATGACCATGCCGTACTGGCCGGTCTGGCGCGGGCCGACCGTGTTGAAGAGGCGCACCACGATCGTGGGGAGCTTCTTCTCGCGCCAGTAGGCGAGGGCCAGGAACTCGTCGATGGCCTTCGAGCAGGCGTAGCTCCAGCGCCCTTTCGTGGTCGCGCCCATGACCAGGTTGCCGTCCTCGCGGAACGGGACCTCGGCGCTCAGTCCGTAGACCTCGGAGGTCGAGGCCACGAGCACCTTCTTCTTCTTCTTGTTCGCCGCGGCCAGGACGATCTCCGTGCCGCGCACGTTCGTCTCGATCGTGCGTACCGGGCTCTCGACGATCAGCTTCACGCCGACCGCGGCGGCCATGTGGAAGATCACGTCGCACGTGTCCACCAGCTCGGCCAGCACGGGCCAGTTCTGCACCGTGTCGATGGTGTAGTGGAAGCGCGGGTGTTTCTTCAGGTGCTGGATGTTGTCGATGCTGCCCGTGGAGAGGTCGTCGATGATGTGGACCTCGTCGCCGCGCTCGAGATAGGCGTCGCAGAGGTGCGATCCGATGAATCCGGCCCCGCCGGTGATGAGTACGCGCAAGAGAAAGGCTCCTTAAAAGCGGCGGATTATAAGTTCTTTCGAGGAAGCGCGCTCCCTGATGCGGTCCTGGAGGATGCCCGGCGCGATGAAGTTGAGGAAGCGCGCGTCGAACTGCACGGCCGTGGCGTAGCTCTCGATGGCGTCCTCTACGCGGGCCATCTCCACCAGCGCGTCGCCGCGGGCCATGAAGATCTCGGGACGGGGATCGACGCGCAGCGCCTCGTCGTAACTGCGCACCGCCTCCTCGCGCAGGCCCATGAGCATCTGGTTCCCGGCGATGAGCATCGGCACGCGGACGTCCGTGGGGGAGCTCTCGCGCAGCCGCCCCAGCGCGGCCACGTTGGCGCGGGCGCGCACGGTGCGCTCGTAGTCGCTCGCGGTCCTGGCCGCGCCGTCGGTGCGGCGGGCCAGCTCGGTGACTTCGAGGCTGGAGCGGTGCGGCACCCAGACCCACGCGTAGAGCGCCCAGGCGCACAGGACGGCGGCGATGGCGCGAACGATCATTCCCATGACCTGCTCCATCCGATGGCCAGCCCGGCGAACGTCACCAGCAGGTGCCGCGTCACCGCCAGGTGCAGGGGGAACTGGGCCAGGGCCAGCACGAGGAACGCGCCGCCGAGGGGCAGCACCAGCGTGCGGGCGATGCGCTGGCGGACGTCCTCTCCGTCGCCGTCGACAGGGCGGCGTACGGCCAGCCACAGCGCGGCCAGAAAGGCCGCGAACAGCAGATATCCCGGCAGTCCCGCCTCGGCCAGCAGTTGCAGGTGGTCGTTGTGCGCCTCGCCGAACATCGTCGCCGGCGTGCCGGCGAGGACCGCGCCGTACTGCCGGCGCACGCGCGTCTTGTACTCGGTATACCAGTAGCGGTACGCGCCCGGTCCGACGCCGATGAGCGGCCGGTCGCGGAACATCTCCCACGCCGCGAGCGCCGGCGCCACGCGTCCCGAGGTCGCCACTTCCAGCCCTCCCTCGCTGGCCAGCCTCGGCACCTCCAGCACGCGCAGCACGAGCGGGACGCGGAACAGCACACCGGCGCCGAAGAGCACCGCCATGGCCACGACCACCGCGGCCGCGCGTTTCCGCGAGCGCCCGACGGCCAGCAGCAGCAGTCCCGCCGCCAGCGCGAAGAGGGCCGTGCGCGTCAGCGACACCAGCACGCTCGCCGTCGCCACCAGCGCGCCGAAGGCATACAGCCAGCGCCGCACGCCGCGCACGCGCACCGCGGCCACGGTCAGGATCAGCGCCGCGAAGGCCATGAACGAGCCGACCACGTTCGGGTTGCCGATGAGCCCCGTGGCCTTGAAGTGCTGCGCCAGGTTCGGGTCGTCGTGCAGGAAGGGGTCGTAGATCGCGTACTCCTGCACCGCCGCCAGCGCGGCATTGATCATCACCGCCGGCACGAGGACGTCGAGGATGACCAGGGAGATCCGCGGCGCCGCATACCAGACCACGAGGAACAGCAGCGCGCTGGTGAGCACCGAGACGAAGCTGTCGTAGCTGAGCGGGCGATGGGTGGAGAGGAGGGCGGTCAGGCCGGTCCAGGCCACGCCCGCGGCGGTCAGGGCGAGGAGCCAGAATGTGGGGCGGGCTTCAGCCCGCCGGTCCTCGCGGGCTGAAGCCCGCCCCACATTGAAGGCGAACGCGACCAGCAGCGCGCCGATCAGCGCCTCCGCGCGCATCACGGACTCCTTGATCACGTGGAAGCGATCGAGGAGATCGGGAACGACGGCCAGCGGGACGATCGCCACGCACGCCGTCACGAGTCCCGCAAGCGCGGTCATCACCCTTGGATGGGCATGCGGGCGCGCTACCATGCTGTTGTGGGCGCCGTGCGAACCACGAGGCCCGACGGCGGGCGGAGTATACAAGACCTCGCACGGGTCTCCCGTGACGAGCTCGTCGACGTGCTGCGCGACGCGGCGTCGCTGGCCGAGGACGAGGCGCTGGCCATCCTCGAAAACCCATTCGCCACGCCGCAGATCCTCGGCAAGATCGCCCAGACCGCGCGGCTGACCGGCTTTTACTCCGTGCGCGTGAAGCTGGTGGCGCACCGGCAGACGCCGCAGCCGCATGCGGTCAAGCTGGTCCACTATCTCTACTGGTTCGACCTGCTGCGCCTGTCGATCGACGTGCAGGTCCCCGCGCCGGTGCGCCGCGCCATCGACACGCAACTGGTCAACCGGGCCGACAAGCTGAGCCTCGGCGAGCGCATCTCCTCGGCGCGCCGCTGTTCGCCCGCCCTGATCAAGGTCTTCCTCTACGACCCGCACCCGCAGGTCTTCGAGGCGCTCCTCGTCAACAAGCGCCTGCGCGAGGACGACCTGCTGGCCCTCATCGCCTCCGAGCGGGCCACGAAAGAGCAGCTCCTCATGATCGCCGGCGACATGAAGTGGTCGTACCGATACGCGATCCGCAAGGCGCTCGTGCTCAATCCGCACACGCCGCGCTCGGCCGCCGCGTCGCAGTTGCGCTACCTCTCGCCGAGGGACCTGCGGAGCATTCACTCGAATCCGGAGACGTCGGTCTATCTCAAACGGTGCATCGAGCGGATCGGCGGGCTGAAGCCCGCCCTACGTTGAGCGCGCTGGACGTAGGACGGGCTTCAGCCCGTCCCGCGGCAAACTGAGTACATTAGAATGCGTCGCGATGCCTGATCAGGAGCCACAGCCGCGCGACGCGGCGTCAGAGCTCGCCTCGTTCGGCGAAGAGCTCCGGCGCGAGCGCGAGATCCGTGGCATCTCCCTCAAAGAGATCTCCGACGCGACGAAGATCAGCAAGCGGTTCCTCGACGCGCTGGAGCGGAACGACCACCGCACCCTGCCCGCTCCCGTCTTCACCCGCGGGTTCGTGCGGGAGTACGCGCGCTACGTCGGGCTGAACGCCGAGGAGATGGTCAACCGCTACAACTTCGCGGCCTCCAACGACGACCGCATCGAGAAGCCGCCCGCCGTGGCGAAATACGCGCAGGCGCCGCCGAAGGACATCAGCCCGCGCCCGGCGCCGAAGCGCGGCATCCCGCCGGCCATCACCCGTATCGACCGCGGCGTGATTTACGCGCTGCTCATCGCCGTGGCGCTGGGCGGCGTCGTGTACTGGGCCGTGCAGTACAAGCGCAAAGAGCGCGAGCGCGCCGAGGCCGCCGAGGCCATCCCCGTCACCACCAGGGCCGCGGCCGCACCGCCCGCGCCCGTCCCGGCACCGAAGCCGGACGACTCGAAGCTGCGCATGACCGTCGTGGCCACGGCGCCCTCCTGGCTCGAGATCGAAGCCGACGGCAAGACCGTCTATAACGAGACGATCCAGGCCGGCGCGCGGCAGGAGTTCGAGGCCGCCGAACAATTCCGTTTTCGCAAGATCGGCAACGCCGGCGGCCTGACCCTGACCTTCAACGGGACGGCCGTCCCCACCCTCGGCGGCGACGGCGACGTCGTCCGGAACCGCATCTTCGACCGTGCCGCGCTGGCCGAGCTCCGTGCCGGACCGCAGGGAGCGCAATGACCACCACGCCCCACGAAGAGCTGACCGCCGCGGTGGTGATCGGTCTCATCGAGTCGGGTGCCTATCCGCGCGACATCGTCGTCACCATTGCCCGCGGCTTCCTCCCGCTGGCGCAGGAAGACCTCGTGGCCGTGCTGGCGTACCTCGGCACGTCCGGCGACCCGGAGCTGGCCGAGCTGGCCCGGACGTCGCTGAACGACGTCCCGTCGCGGGCCGTCATCGACTTCGCGGCGAACGAGAGTGCCGTGCCCGAGCACCTCGAGCGCCTCATGCGCATCAGCGGCGACCCGTACGTCCTGGAGGCGCTGATCCGCAACCGCACCGTGCCCGACCACGCCGTGGCCGAGCTCGCGCGCCGCGCCGAGGCGCGCGTGCAGGAAGTCATCGTCATCAACCACGCCCGCATCCTGCGCGCGCCGGAGATCCTCGACGCTCTGCTCGAGAATCCCGCCGCCACCGCCAACATCCGCCGCCTCGTGCACGAGGTGCGCGAGGAGTTCTTCGTCAAGAAAGCGGCCCGCGCGGCGGAGGAGGAGCCGGAGATCATCGACCTTCCGCTCGAGCCGATCGCCGACCTGCTCGAGCGGGCCGAGGCCGCGGCCGCGGCGGAGGAGCCGTCGGGAGTGCAGCTCACCGAGTCCGAGAAGAAAGACGAGAAGGCCTCGGTGATCTGGACGCGGCTGCAGTTCATGAGCATCTCCGAGAAAGTGCGGCTGGCGTACCGCGGCGACCGCATGATCCGCATGCTCCTGGTCCGCGACCGCAATAAGCTCATCTGCTCGGCGGTCATGCGCAACCCGCGCATGAACGAACAGGAGGCCGAGGCCATCGCCGGGATGCGCAATGTCGACGAGGAAGTGCTGCGAATCCTCGGCATGCGCCGCGACTGGATGGGCAAGTACAAGATCATGTACACCCTCGTGCGCAATCCGAAGGCCCCTCTGGGGGTTGTCCTGCCGTTCGTCAATCGTTTAACCTTGCGTGATCTGAAAGGGTTGAAGGACGACAAAGGGGTCCAGCAGGTCGTTCGCGAGATGGCCCGCAAGGCTTATCTCAACCACGCCAAGAAACAGTCCGGATGAAGGTCAACTATTACGAGATTCTCGGGGTGGAACGGTCCGCGAGCGAACAGGAGATCCGCGATCGCTTCCGGAAGCTCGCCCGCGAGAATCATCCCGACCGCTACCGCGGCCCCGACAAAGCCGAGGCGGAGCGGAAGTTCCAGACCCTCACCGAGGCCGTCAACGTGTTGACCAGCGAGACCAAGCGGCGCCAGCACGACTCCGAGCTCGCCGGCGGCGCGTCCCAGGGACAGGCCGATCTCGTCCAGATCGCCAAGGTCTACCTCTCCCACGGCGTCAAGGCGTACAAGGAGGGGAACTGGACCTCCGCCTACGAGAACTTCGACCTGGCCACCAAGCACAATCCGCAGGACGCGCGCGCCTTCCACTATCTGGCCATGGCCGCGGCGCGCATTCCGTCGCACATGCGCCAGGCCGTGCAGGCCATCGAGGGCGCCCTGCAGCGCGAGCCGATGAATCCGCTGTATCTGAAGGACGCGGGCCTGCTCTGCAAGCGCGCCGGCCTGACGGCGAAAGCGGAGCGGTATCTCGAGGAATCATTGAAATGGGATGCCTCCAATCCGGAGGTGCAGACGGCGCTCGCGGAGCTGCGTGAGTCGAGGGAGCCGGGAAAGGCGGGCGGTTTCTCGATTTTCGGGAAACGCTGATCGGGCATGGATGTGAAGGCATTCGGTCTCACCCACGTCGGCCGCCAGCGGCAGCACAACGAGGATGCCTTCCTCGTGGAGAACGACGCGCGCCTGTTCCTGGTCGCCGACGGCATGGGCGGCCACGCCGCGGGCGAGATCGCCTCGCGCATCGCCGTCGACTCGATCTCCGAGTTCATCCTTCACACGAAGGAAGACGACGGCACCTGGCCGCACGCGTACGACGAGCACTTCCGCCGTTCCACGAATCGCCTGATGGCCGCGCTGCGCATGGCCAACACGCGCGTGCTGGAGGCGATGCGCAAGGACGCGCGCCTGCGCGGCATGGGCACGACCGTCGTGGCCGCGCTCGCCGACGAGCAGACGGTCTCGGTCGCGCACGTGGGCGACTCGCGCGCCTACCTCATCCGCGAGGGCCAGCTCTCGCGCATCACCAACGATCACTCCTGGGTCTTCGAGCAGGTGCAGGCCGGGATGCTCACCGAGGCGGAGGCGGAGAAGCATCCGCTGCGCAACGTCATCACCCGCGCCCTCGGCGGCGCGCTGCAGGTCACTCCCGATGCCTCGGAGATCGACGCCAGGCCGGGCGACGTCGTGCTCCTCTGCTCGGACGGCCTGACCGGCATGGTCCCTGAAAGTGAGATTCTCCGGATCGTGACCGCGAACGACAGCGACCTCGAACAGGCCTGCCGCCAGCTCATCGATGCCGCCAACGAGCGTGGTGGCCTCGACAATGTCACGGCCGTTCTCGTCAGGGCCATGTAATGCACGTACGAATCGACTACTGCGGCGTTTGAAACTACCTCCCGCGGGCCTCCAGTCTGGCGGCCGAGATCCGGAAGCAACTCGGGGTCGAGTCGGAGCTCGTCCGCGGCTCCGGCGGCATCTTCGTGGTCAGCGTCGATAACAAGAAGCTCTTCTCCAAGAAGGAAGAGGGACGCTTTCCGACCGAGCGCGAGATCGTCGAGCAACTGCGCGCGATGTCCTAACGCGTACAATCTGCCGCGTGCAAGCGGAGGTGGAGGAGCTTCGGCCGAAACTGAAGGAGATCCTCTACGACTGCGCGGTGGACATCCGCGCGACCAAGGCCGCGCTCTACCTCTTCGACGGCACGAGCCGCTTCGAGCTGGTCACCGAGTACGGCTTCCGCAACCTCGGCCTGCGCGACGGCGTCGACCAGAACGACCCGATCGCGGACCGCTGCGGCCGCGGCCGCACGCCGTTCTATGTGAACGGGCTGGCCGTCGAGCCGCGCTTCTCGCAGCTCATGTTCGAGGCCGGGAGCGACCGCCTCCTGGCCGCGCCGCTCTATCTCCGCGGAAAACTGGTCGGCTTCGTCGACATGCGCGACAAGGCGGGCAAGCAGCCGTTCGACAACGACGACCTGCCGAAAGCCCAGCGCATCGCCGACCGCCTGGCCGAGCTGTTCGCCGACAAAAACATCTTCGGCCACCGCTTCATCTCCCTGTCCACGACGCCCGACAAGCCCGCGCCACCTGCGCCGCCGGTGCCCCCCGCGCAACCCGTGCCCGACGTAGGACGGGCTTCAGCCCGTCCCGCAGAACCCGCACCCCCGCCCAAATCCGAGACCCGCGCGCACGTGCCGCGCCTGGCCACGCTGGTCATCGACGCGCGCAGCGCGGCGGGGCGCATCCTCGTCGCACAGCCGGAGACGCTCGGGGAGGCCGAGCTCGCCGCCGCGCGCGACGTCCTCCGCGCGATCCTGCTCATCCCTGGTGTCGTGGCGGCGACGTTCTCCGCCTTCGGCCACATGGGCGGCGTGCAGGAGATGGCCGGCCGCTCCACCATCACCGACGAGGCGAAGAACGTCCTGCAGTCGAAGCTCAACATGTGGCTGACGAAGCGAGGGGAGGGGGGAGGGTTCGTGCGTACCGCCCTCCTCACGCCGCTCGGCACCGCCGGACCGCCGGTCGCGGCGGCCGACGTGCAGAAGGTCTTCACCGCCCCACTCACCGTCGGCACGCTGCGCGGCCTCTACCTGACCGTGGCTTTCGCCGGGAATCCGGAGCGCGTCGCGCACGAGCTGCTGGCGGTGCTGCACACGCACCTGCAGCTCGTGCTGGAGCAGTCGATGCAGCGCCACTCGGCCGCGTCCACGCGCGCGCGCATCGCGGAGAAGCTCGTGGAGCCGGACTTTGCGAAGTTCCCCGAGCTGCGCCGCCACGCGGAGCTGGTGTCGCGGCTCTGCGAGGCGTTCGCCCGCCACCTCGGCTGGCCGGCGGCGGAGCTGGAGAACGCGCGCCTCCTCGGCATCGTGCACGACTGCGGCATGCGCCTTCTCGACTACGAGCGCCTCTACCGCAAACGCGACCTGACCCCCGAGGAGCTGGGCTTTTTGCGCGAGCACCCCAACGTCGGCGCCGCCCTCGTCGAGCCGCTCCTCGGCCCCGAGCTCGCCCGCGCGGTGCTCTGCCACCACGAGCGCGTCGACGGCCGCGGCTACCCCAACGAGCTGCACGGCGACGAGATCCCCATCCTCTCGCGCATGCTCCAGCTCTGCGATGCCTGGGCCGCCATCACGGATACGGACTCCTACCAGCCCCCCGAGCCGCGCGAGACGGCGCTGAACACCCTCTCCCGCGCCGCCGGCTCGCAGTTCGACGCGGAACTGACGGCGCGGTTCGTGGAGATGGTGCGCGCGCAGCGGGCGTGAGCGCGCGGCGAAACATTGGCCGCCGCCGGCCGTAAGCACGCCATCATGCGCATCAGTCTCCTCGGGTATGCGGCTGGCGCGATCTGCCTGGCGCTGGGGCTCTCGCTCATCACCATGGCGGCGGTGTCGGCGGCAGGCGGCGCGATTTATTCCCGCTACATTCCGCGGTCCCTCGCCGTGACGCAGCTCGTCACGGGCTTGCTGTTCGTGGCCGTCACGGCCCGGTTGTGGTGGGGATCGATCCAACGCGCCGCCGGGGATCACCTCCTGGCCGATCAGCGCGGTCTGCTCGTCGGCCTGATGGTGGTGACGACCGCCATCTTCCTCGCGCTGATCGCCGGGGCGATGTTTTTGCCTGCGTTCTGGGCCGGCGCCTTCGACGGCATGCTGGACGCGGCCCGCGGCCGCTGAAAATCAGCTCGCTCGACAGTTCCGCTGTCGCGGAACTGACGGCGCGGTTCGTGGAGATGGTCCGCGCGCAGTGGGCCCGATGGTTCTTTTAGCTCTGACGATGCTGGAAGGACCATCGAGCGAGTAAAAATCAGCATCGCTGATGGTTTTTTTAGCTTTGACGATGCTGGAAGGACCATTGAGCGAGTAAAAAATCAGCATTGCTGATGGTTCTTTTAGCTCCGGCAATGCTGGAAGAACCATCGAGCGAGTAAAAAGAACCATCGCTGATGGTTTTTTTAGCTCCGACAATGCTGGAAGGATCCATCGAGCGAGTAAAAATCAGCATTGCGGATGGTTCTTTTAGCTCCGGCGATGCTGGAAGAACCATCGAGCGACTAAAAAGAACCATCGCTGATGGTTCTTTTAGCTCCGACCATGCTGGAAGAACCATCAGCCGAGCTGATTTCAGCACGAACGGAGTAAAACTTACCGCCACGGGACCAAAATCCAGCAGTGATGCGGACCGCCGCCGTCCGCGGCGGCGTCCTCCTCCGCCGCCCACGCAGACTCTCACACGGGTCATAATCACCGGCGCGGGCAGGGGCGCAAAGAGAGATCCCTTTCGTCACCCGTTCGCATGGAGGGCCCTCCTTAACTCAACCGACCGGCCGCGCAGGCCGGATGAGGAGGACTCTATGCGTCGAGTGATTTACATCCTGGTGGTCGTTGGCTTCACGATGTCTGCCGTTGCCGCTCCGCGTGATGAACGTGGTCCCCGCAACAACCCCGTCGTGAAGATGGTGAAGAAGATCGTGCGTTCCCTCGGTGACGGCATCACGATCCCGGTGCCCACGCCCAAGCCATAGCTCATGTTTTGCCCCGAAAGTCTCGCTCCGGCGTGGACCGGAGCGAGACGATGTACTCGCGAACTTCGGTGACAAGAGTTACCGGGGCGCTGTTTGTGGCGATGGCTTCGCTCAGGTAACCAAGGGCGGTGATTGCCCGTGAGCTCAGCCGGGCCACGGTGAACTCGCGCACGATCTTTCGCGCCAGTGTCTCGGCTTCGGAAGTTCTTCCAAGGACGAGCATGGCTTCCACGATTTCGAGACCCGCGATTCCTGCTTCTTCCGGCATGGAGTTTCTGAGAAAACCTCTTCTCACGGGACGGAGATGGTCGATGGCGCGGACATGGTTTCCCTGCCGGATCAAGAGCCTGCCGCGTCCAAGCTCGATCTTCATGATCTCGATGGGTCTTCCCATTTGACGGTTCAGCGCGATCGCTTCGGCCAGGTTGTCGTCGGCTTCGGCGAAGTCCCCCAGCTCGATGCAGCAGAGGCCGATGGTGTGATGCAGCGCGGCGAGGCTTTCGGTCTCCATGTTCTTCGTCGTTGCGAAAAGGAGGAGGTAGATTTCCCGCGCCTCGCGATAGTTCCTGAGCCGTTGGAGCAACACGCCTTCAGCGAATCCACAGAGAAGGTACCGTTTGTCGTCCTCGTGCTCACGAAAGACCGCCTTGCAGCTCGTGAGGAGCTCGCGGGATTCGGTGAAACGCTGCACCTCCTGATACGTGACGGCAAGGCTGAAGTGGATGATCGCCAGGTCGTGTATCAGTGCCCCCGCGCCGGCACCGTGGTGGTGCTGAAGGATCGCCGACTCCGCCGTCAGCAGGGCCTCGATGGACTCCTGGTTGCGGCTGAGGATCCGCAGCGCCGTGCCGAGATCCTTCCATGCGTACACTTTCGCTTGCGTGACGGTGGTGACGGGATACACGCCGGCCGGCAGGTTTTCCGACAGCGATACGCCGAGCTGCGCGAGGACGTGCGCCCGGCGCGGGTCGCGGGCGAGCATGTCGGCGAACATGCGCCCCAGGTATTCGAGCGCTCCGTAGTTTCGTAAATCCGGGTGTTCCGCCAGTTCGGACCATCGCTCCACCGGAGTGGATTCGAGAAGGCGGTCGATTTTCCCGCTGGCGGCTGCCGCGCGTTCGTCCTCGAGCTGGCGGCCGAAGCGGCAAAGCCCCTCGCGGTCCGACGGCCTGGGCGCGCGGCGGCGAGGGAAGAGGAGCACCCGTCGATCACCGCGCGGCATCGGTCTCCTGGTGAAGCCGGGCGGCCGAGCGCATGGTCGCGGTGAGCCAGGCGCGCATGTTGTCGATGCGGCCGACGCTTCCGAGGGCCACCACGAGAACCTCATGGGCGAGCTTCTGCGCGTCCGCTCGGCTCAATCCGCATTCCGAAGTGCCGAGGTCTACGAGCAGCGGAATGTAGTGATCGTAGAACGCCTCGGGAGCGTGCGGCGTCGGATCGGGACGGGATTTGGGCGGCCGCATTCCAAGCGGAAATTAGCAGCGAAGGATGCGGGTGTCTACGCGCTCTTATAGGTGTCTGGACTGCTTGGCCCGACAGGGTTTGCCGCCCCTGACCAATGTGCGGAGTTGCGAGCTCGCTCTCATCAACGAAGTGCACCACAACTACGCCACGTGACCAGCAAGGAGCCGCGGGTCACTTCCCGCGGCTTCTTGACGCGGGCAGGCAGCTACTCGAGGAGATCGGCAAATTGAAACTGCCCTTCTGAGCCGAGGCTGTTCACGAATGCTCGTGCCGCCTCGCGGCTGCCCGTTGATGCCAGCGCGTTGCGAACGATCTCGCGGCCGCTCTCTTCGTCGATGAGAAACCGGTGCTCGTCGAGGATGATGAGCCGCCGGAAGCAATCGAACGCCAGATCGGGCTTCGTTCTCGAGTAGACGGCGAGTCGCTCGACGGTTTCGTGATGTTCGACGCGGACGCCCAGCTTCAACACGGACTGCAGTGTCTCTACTGACCAGTCCTCGTCGAAGCGGCCGAGGGCGAAGAAGAATCCGAACCAGGACAGTTCTTCGGCTCGGTCCTCCTGCTGCGCGGACGCCGCCACCCGCCATGTCAGGAGTGCTGTGATGCGCTCCCGGACATCGTTCGGCATAGTTGCGCCAGCATTATCGACACCGTGAAGTACGTACCACAGTGCTCGGCCACGCGTTCGTCCGGGCGCGACGGAGAAGAAGCCGGTGATCAGCGGGTCGTCGAGCGTGACGAAGCCAGACCAGTATTCGTCCATGAGGTGGTGCGCGATGGCCTGAGCCGCGAGCGAGTGTTCCTCTGCCGTCGGGACGAGCCTCTGAATGGCAAGACCATAGTGGTCGCGAAGACGATCGAACATCTCGCGTGACGGATTCCATCGCGAGAGGTAACCGCTCCAGGCGGCGCACCATGGCACAACCTGATCGTTCGCCTGCGGAAGGATTCGATCGAAGTGTTCGACGAACCATGGTTCGTCGAGGTCGACGAAATAAAGAAGGTTTTTGCCGATTGCTGCACGAATGATCAGAGAGGTGTTTGCGTGCAAAAGCGTTTCGAGGAGTGTCCGGAGTTCGTGTTGCAGCACGGAAGTGTTGGTTCTTCGCAGCCATAGCACCAGCCGGATCACGGCGTCGAACGCGTCGCCGCGCGTTGAGGTGAAAGCTTGCGTAACTGCGTTGCGGCCCGTTTTCGCAAGGTCATTCGTCACATCGACGGATTCATCGCCGGGATCATGTTCGAGGAGCTTCGCGAGTACACCCCACAGCCGCGCCGCCAAATCGCGTGGCACGGTGGGTTCTTCGACCGACAGCACGCGTTCAAGCATGGACGCAGCGGACCGGCGAGCTGCTGCCCACGTCATCTCGATCGGCTGGTCGACGACGAATTCAAGAAGGCCGATGACCGCCGCCCATTTGATGTCGTGTTGCTTCTGTTGTACCGCCTGGTTCAGTCCGTAGAGAAACCAGTGAATCAGCGACGGCTCGAGGCCGCGCGCCTCCAACGCGATATGCGAGAATGCCTCCGGCGCTGCCGCCACGAGCTGTTGCAAGTCACGGCCGACGTCGAAACGTGAGTGTTCGGGCCGCTGCGATAGCGCCATCGTGCGAAAATAGGCGACGACATCCGTCGCTGGCATTTCGCGTAGTTGTTCGAGTGTCCGAGCCGCCGGTGCAGGTTCCAGAGTTGTCACGACGGCTGTCATCTTCTCCTTCCACTGCGCATATTGCTCGCTGAGCTCCTCGGGTATGTGAATCACCTCCGTAAATTGCGTCTGCCACTGCAGCACGTATCGCTGCACGTGTGCATCGGTGATCACGAATCCGCGGCCCTCGGCGCGTTCTCGAAACTCGGCGACATCCGGACCAGACTGGATCAACTTCACGATCCGCCTTTGATCCTCAGTCGACAAATACGGGAACCCCGCAGCGACTACCATCCCGAACTCGCGCCGATTGAAGTCGTCACGCAATCGTTCCATGTCGGCGAACAGTTCCTCAGCGACGAGCTGCAACGTTTCCTCGGGGAACTTCGCGAGGATGAAGAGCGCCAGCCGTTCAAAGATCGCGAGCTTTCTCTCTCGCAGACGCGTCACGGCATCCGTCGCGGTCATCTGTCTGGCTCCGATCGCGGCGACTGCCGACATCCGCACCGCAGTCACGAGGTCGTTTCGCCGCCCCACGTTGAGCCCGTGGTCGCTTGCGATCGACTCGCGCCACAACGTCGATCCATCGTAGACACCTGCCAGATCGTCGTGAGCGCTCTGAAGGATTGAGGCGAGGAGGTCCGCGAAGGTTTCGAACGCGACGAGAGGTGCATGCGCGACGAGCGTCGGCACGACCTTCTCCATCAGGTGTTGCACAGACATCCATTCCAGCCGTGACGGAGGCTCCTCGAAGACCGAGGTCGTTTCGGACGCCGGTGGATTAGAGAGAAGGCTGCGCAACAGCTCCGCTGCGGCATAGATCTCGCCTGCACCAATGAGCGCGATGATGACCTCGCCGTACTTCTGCGGGAGCGGCCATCCGATCTGCTGTTGCGATTCAATCCACTGTGCCTCGTGCCGGGCCCATTCTCGCGTCAGCGTCGGAGGCAGCGCCTTTGCAGCCGTCGCGAGCTCGACACGCGTCCACAGGCCATCCGTAGCCACGGACAACATCACATTCAATACCTCCTGAGGGAGCGTTGGTGCGATCTTCTGCAGATAGACCGCTTGTGGCCAGTACCATGGAAACGGCGACGAGAAGAAGCCTTTCCGCCGTAGTTCCCTGAACCATCCCGGCGACTCGAGTTGCTCAAAGAAATAGCGGTACGTTACAAGCGTGCGCGGGATGGCGTTCTTCAGCGTGGTCACATCCTCGGGGTCCGGGACGTTCTTCGTCAGAAGCCGCTTGAGCATTTCGATATAGACCAGGTAGCGCGTTTCGAAGCGCTCCAGAACGACGTCGAACACCGTCTGCACTTCCGCCCAGAACGCGCGGAACTCCTGGTCGAGCGGGCGTGCGGAGAGTCCGCTGCGGTGCGCCCGGTCGGCAAGGCGGGGGGACTTCTTTGAGCCCGCGAGCCTCAGCCACGTCACCGCCACCTCATCCGACTCGGCGATACCGACCGCGGCGAGGATTCTCCGGATCTCCGTTTTGTGAGTCTCCCCGCCTTCCGCAAGCGCGATGGCCTGCCAGCGCACGGCCAGCGGATCATCGAGCGGAATCGAGGCGGCAGCGAGAAGGCGGCGGATCTCGGCGAGTCGTTCGTTCGGCGGGGGCTGTTGTGGATTCCGGCCGAGGGGCATGAGCAGGTCCCGCAGCGCGCTTTCAATCTCGCGGATGCAGTGACCGACGAGATGGGTCGTAGTCGCGAGCGACGGCTCAATCCTCATCAGGCGGCAGGCGTCGAGGAAGAACGCCGCCGGGCCGTCGCCGACCTTGTTCTTCAGACGTGCGTAGATGCGTTGCTGGAGCTCGTCGAGGTTCGCTTCTGGCATCGTCCGATTGTAGAGAGACGCGCGGGCTAATGCCGCGCTGATGGCTTCGGGCGACGGTAGCATCATCCCCGCTGCCGGTCGTTTGCCGACTTTGACGGGATCTTTTTCGCGCACTTACCGGCGATGCATCTGCGGGGTGGCCGCCCTGCCGGTGCGCGAGTCTCTCGCGGGCGCTTTCCCTGTCGCCGTAAGCGGCCGGTAAGCAGCGCTGCCCAGATTGCACGTATTCATTCAAGTCGAGAAGGAGTCACTCCCATGCGTGTGTCCCGAGTCCTGGTCTGTCTTTTCATTGCTCTGTTTGCCGTGAACGCCTTCGCCGATGCCGCGCGCACCTGGGTGTCGGGCACGGGCGATGACGTCAATCCGTGCACGTTCACCGCGCCATGCCGGACGTTCGCCGGCGCGTATGTCAAAACCATGGTCGGCGGCCAGATCAGCGTGAAGGACGTCGGCACGTTCGGCCCGCTCACGATCGGCAAGTCGATCACCATCGAAGGCGGGGGAGAGTTCGCATCCCTGCAGTTCTCCTCCGGCAGCGCCATCACCATCGATTTCACGAGCAACGACGGAGCCGGCAACGTCGTCGTGCTGCGCGGCCTGAAGATCTTCTCCACGTCCGGCAGCGGCTACGGCGTCTTCGTCAAAGGAACGGTCCCGACGCACGTGCACGTCATCGACACGACGTTCACCCGGACCTCCACGGCGGTTTCGATGTTTCCCGGCGCCGCGGGCTCGTCGCTCAGCGTCGAGAACGTGGAAGCCTCGAGCCTCGAGCTGGCCGGATTCCTGATCGGACCTCCCGCGGGCACGCCGCTGAAGCTGACCATGAACAATGTCCGCGTCTCGCAGAGTGCGCCGTACAGCCCGTGGGCCGGAGTGCGCGTCTACGCGAATACGACCGGCACGATCTCGAGCTCGTCGTTCCGGAACGGCTTCCACGGCATCGCCGTCGACAGCGCGAATGTCCGCCTGAACGTCGTGCGCACGACCCTCTCCGACAACTTCGGCAGCGGCCTGCAGCACAACACCGCCGGGATCACGACCGTGCTCGACGGCTGCTCGATCTTCAACAACGCCACCGGCATCTCCAACGCCGGCGGAACCGTGATCGGCTTCACGAACAACGCCGTGCTGAACAACCAGCAGGACATTGCCGGCAACCCCGTGCAGTCCCTGACGGCGAAGTAATTTCCCGCGGGAGGCGCGCGGTCCCTGCGGCGCACGCCTCCCGCGTTCGGGCCACGAACTGCTACGCCCCTGGCGGGATCGTGCCGTTGCTGAGGTGCTCCAGTCCTGCCATCCCGGGAAGGAAGACGTAGAGCGAGCCGTCCGTGCGGACGAAGCGCGTCATCGTCCCCGGCACCTGCTTGTACGCGCCGTTGTCGTCGAGATAGGAGAACGACGTTGCACCGGGTGACGTGTTCGACGGCTGCGGTCCGAACAGGGGATCGACGCCGCTGCCATTCGGGCTGGCGTCCGGGTTGCGGAAAAATCCGGTGTTCATCCACGTCTGCATCAGGAACTCGAACTGATCGGTGAGGCTCGCTCCCATGAACAGCCCGACCAGACCGCGGTCGGCTTCAGGCGCGGTGGCGTACGGCGGTCCGTAGGCGAAGGCGCGGCGCATGACGCGATGACGCTCGCGCATGACCTGGCTGTTCGTGTTCACGGCGGAGTCGTCGCGCGGGTGGGTGCGACGCGTGTGGGAGGCGTAGGGACAGCGGATGCCGGTCGTGTCGAAGTCGGGTCCCGGCGGAGGCGTCTGCTGCCCATCGCGGGCCGACAGATAGGCGAAGTCGATGCGTGCATCGCCGCTGAGCTTCGGATCGGGTCCGGTGGGGGAAACCTCGAGCGGCGTGCCGTCTCTCCAGCGGCCGCACATCTTTGCCGCCACCAGCTCCGCGTCGGAGCCGGACAGCGCGAGGTACTCCTCGAACGCCTTGACGTCCTGGTGCAGCAGCCGGAAGGCGGCGAAGCAGCCGTTCGCCAGGAAAGGATGGGCGGTGTACGGCGGCTGAGGAGTGGACGTCCGATCGGGATTGATGATGAACGCGGAGGAAGGTGTCGGCTCCTGTCCTGATGGATCGGGATCGGGATAGCCGGCGATGGTCGGCTGGGAGATGCCGTCGACGTAGCCGAAATGAATGCTGTCGGGCGGATCGAGCGGATCGGAATCCTGCACGAACGCCGGGACGACCGAGGGAAGGCCGTCGGTGCCGGCGGGGATCATCGACAGCAGGATCTCGCCGAACCGGTCGCGGCCGGCGGGGTCGCGCGCGTAAAGGGTGATCAGCAGATCGAGCGGCGCGTTCGACTGCGGTTCGTCGAGCTTCCAGTTCCCGTTCTTCCACCAGTGTGCCGGCGCGCTGTCGTCGATATCGCCGATCTTCGTGGCCGTGCCGGGAACCCCGCCGGCATCCTCGAGCGGCCGCCGGAAGGGGGCGAACAGTCCGTAGCTCTTGCCGGATACGGTGGCGTATCCCTCGTCGCCGAGGAGCTTCTGGAGACCGCAATTGGAAACGCCGAAGCTCAGCGTGTAGGGCGGGCGGTAGCCGGACGGCCAGCGCGTCGCGGGCGTGACCGACATCGCGCCGTTGCGCGCCGGCAGGAGGTCTCCGCAGAACTGCCGCGCGCCGGCGGCCTGCCCCGGCCGGATGTGCAGGATGAAGTGCCGCGCGTGCGTGTAGCTGCGGAAGCCCTGCACGATGACTCCCTGGATGTCGGGCAGGTTCAGCGGAACCGGCGGCGCCGCGGGAGTCGAGGACGAGAGGATGTCTTCTTTCATGAACCACCTCGCTGTCTGCGCGCGGCAGGCCTCGTGGCCCGCCGCGCGTCGGGGAGTGCTATTGGAAGGTGATCGGCTGTGCGTCGGAGGGCCACAGGGCCTGCGCATCGGGATAGTTCTGCAGGATGCTGCCGACGGTGAGGCCGGGGAACGTGGCGAAGAGGACGTAGCGCTGCGGCGGCGGTGCCGGATTGGCGATGTTTTCCGTGCTGGTGGCGGCGGGGATGGTCGGATCGCCGAAGTTGTAGCGCATCAGCAGGGCAATGAAGGCTTCGCTGTTCTGAAAGACACCGCCGTTGGCGAGAATCTGCGCGGCGGAGGTGGCAGGATCGGCGATGGGGATGCCGGTCTCGTCGAGGATGCTCAGCAGCCCATCCAGTCCCGTGGCGATGGCCGGATCGGTGGTGAACGCGGAGATGTACGGATCGAACGGCGCGTCATACAGCGACTGCGCCACGAGCAGGTCTTTTCCGGCCGGGGCCTGGAACGTCGGCACCGGAAGTGCGGAGGCCGTGCCGTCGGGAACGAGGTGGAACATGGCGAAGTGCACGCCCGTGGCGGCGCGGTTGTCGACGGGCGCGACGGCGTTGACCAGGTTCACCGCCAGCTCGTTTACCTGTGGGTTGGCCAGGATGCCCTTCTTGAGAGGAAGGAACAGCAGCAGCATGTGCTGCTCCTGCGGCGGCGCGAGGACCGAGATCGGCTCGACCGTGGCCGCGGATGCGGGCGTGATCGGAAGGATGGGGGTCGAGGCCGGGACAACGGACGACGGGTACTTCATCGAATTGGACATGGCTCTGCTCTCCGGTAGGTGGTGCGGTAGGTGAAGCCGACACGGCGAACCGTGCCCGCACGTCGTGAGAATCGGGACGCACTACGCGAGCGTCCGTCGATCGGTCCGAAGAGACGTCGCTCGAAGCCTCAGAGAGGAGGTCCAGGGAGGGGCTGAATTGTCGGAGAGACCCGCCGGCAGGGTACTCCCATGGAGGAGGAAAGTCGACGCCGCCCCCGGGGGAGGCGGGCTGAAGCCCGCCCTACGTTTTTGTGGTCCATCTAGCGTTCAAATGAGGAACGACGAAGGTCGACTTCCGGTCGGGAACGTCAGCTCCGCAATCACTCCGCGGGAGCGGCCAGCGGCACCGCATCGTGCCGCACGATCACCGGCAACGTGCGGCGGCGGCGCACCTTCCACAACCAATAGAACATCATCCCGAACAGCAGCAGGATCGGCAGGAGGCGCATCGGTCCGCTCGTGAAGGGCTCGGGAAGGACCCTCGCCACGCGCTCGCGGATCGAGAAGAACGAGCCGGCGGCGATGAACAGCGCGAAGCACATCCGCCAGAGGTGGCGCGCCAGGCGCGGGCCCCCCCGAGGCATGCCGCGTCGCATGATGCGCACATCGCCGGCCGCCGCCAGGATCATGGCCGCGGCCAGGACGAAGGACATCACACCGATCGTGCGATACGGAACGCCGCCGGGGGAAAGACCGGGGTCGCCGACGCGCGTGACGCCGCCCACGATCGCGGCGAGCGCCAGCCCGACCGCGAGCGTCAGCGCCGCGATGTTGACCGCGCGGGTCCATCGCGACGGCGGGCGCACGGTCGTCAGCGCCGTGCCGACGAAGTAGAGCGACAGGATCGCGGCGACCAGGTTCGCGGCGCCGGCGCCATGGAGAAACTCCAGGATCGAGGCGGTCGTGCCCATGGCCAGCATGGCGTAGACGAACAGCATCCCGCTGCGGCGGTGAAGGGTCCCTCCCTTCTTCACGAACAGAGCCGTGAAGCCGAGCACGATGGCCAGGCCACCCGCGACGATGTGAATGGGTAAGAGCATGTTCATGGTACGGCCATGGTGCCGGGATGTTGCTGAACGGACCCTGAATGGCCCGTTCAGCCGCCGTTCAGCCGGCCTGTCCCACGCTGGCGGCATGAAACACAACATGACCTTGACCGTCCTCTCTCTCCTCTCCCTCCTCCTGTTCACGATTCACATCACGGACGACATCGTGCGCGGGGGCGATTCCTGGGGTCCTCATAGCCTCTTCGGGGTGCTGATGCTGACCGTCTGGCTGTACGGGGCGCTCGTGCTGCCGGAACGGCGCTCGGGGCTCATCATCATGCTCCTCGGCGGAATCATGGCCGCGGGCATGCCCGTCGTGCACATGAGATGGAATCACCCGAAGTCGAGCGGAGCCTTCCTCTTCCTATGGACGCTGTGGGCCATCGGCGCGACCGGGAGCGTTTCCCTCATCCTGGCGGCGCGCGGACTGCTGGAGCGGAAGATAATGCCCGCCGTCGCCAATGAGAATCCTGATCGTCGAGGATGAGCCGCTGCTGGCCAGCCGGCTCGCCGCCACATGCGCGGAACGCGGGTACGCGGTCGACGTCGCCGCGGACGGAGAGCAGGCCGACTTTCTCGTCGGGACCGAGCAATACGACGCGGTGATTCTCGACCTCGGCCTGCCGCGCATCGACGGCCTGACGCTGCTCGAGCGCTGGCGCGCCGGCGGCATCGCGGTGCCGGTGCTGGTGCTCACGGCCCGCGGCAGCTGGTCGGAAAAAGTCCGCGGCATCGACGGCGGCGCGGACGACTACCTCACCAAGCCTTTTCAGGTCGAGGAGCTGCTGGCGCGGCTCCGCGCCCTGATCCGGCGCTCGAGCGGACAGCTCACGCCGGAGCTGCGCTCCGGCGCGCTGGTGCTCGACCCGAGGACCTCGCAGGTCACGCTCGACGGGCAGCCGGTGAAGCTGACCAGTCACGAGCTGCGCGTGCTGTCGTACCTCATGCACCATCGCGGCCGCGTCGTGTCGCAGGGGGAGCTGACCGAGCACATTTACGCGCAGACGTTCGACCGCGACTCGAACACCGTCGAGGTGTTCATCGCGCGTCTGCGGCGGAAGCTCGGCGCCTCGACGATCGAGACCGTGCGCGGACTCGGATATCGCATCGGTTGACGCATGAAAGGCTCGCTTCGCACCCGCCTGCTCGTCGGATCCCTGGTCTGGATGACGGCCGTGGTGCTCGCGGTCACGGCTCTGCTGTTCTGGGCTCTCCGGAACCATCCGGCGCATCGCGAGCCGCTGACGTATTTCATCGCCGTCGGACTGGTCGCCGCGGCGTTCGTCGCGGGGGGCGTGTTCCTGGTGCGCAGAGCGGTCGCGCCGCTGCGGAACCTTCGCGCCGCGCTCTCCCTGGTGCGCGAGGGACGCGGCCGGAGGATCGAGGGCGACTATCCGGGCGAAGTGCAGCCGCTCGTGAACGACCTGAATGCGCTGCTCGAGGATCGCGAGCGGGCGGTGGCCAGGGCCCTGACCACGGCCGGAGATCTCGCGCACGGACTGAAGACGCCGCTGGCCGTGCTCGCGCAGGAGGCGGAACAGGCCGGCGCCGCGGGCCATGACGAGCTCGCGGCCATGCTCCGCCAGCAGGTCGAGCGGATGCAGCGGCAGGTCGACTATCACCTGGCCCGCTCCCGTGCGACCGCATCGTCGCGTACGGCGCCGGGAGTCCGCTGCGCGGTCCTTCCCTCGGTGGAAGGTCTCGTGCGGACGATGCGGCGCCTGCACGCGGACCGCGAGCTCTCGATCGAGGCCGACGTCTCGCCCGCGCACGAGATTCGAGGCCGCAGGGAAGACCTCGACGAAATGCTGGGGAACCTGCTCGACAACGCGTGCAAGTGGGCGCGCTCGCGAGTGGCCATTTCGTCATCCATCGACGAGGCACACGTCTTCCTCTCGGTGGATGACGATGGGCCGGGCCTCGACCCGACCATGCGCGCCGAAGTGCTGCAGCGAGGGGTGCGGGCCGACCAGCAGGTCGGCGGCTCCGGCCTCGGCCTGGCCATCGTCAGCGACCTCGCCGAGTTGTACGGCGGCTCCGTGGCGCTGGAGACCTCGCCGCTCGGCGGCACGCGCGCCCGGCTCCGGCTTCCCCGGTTCTAGCGTCAGAACCAGAGCCGGATCGCCGCGATCCCACCTGCGGTGCGTCAGCGTGGTCGCGCCTCGCGGATCGTGCCGCGCATACCAGCGGTCAGTTGCAGTAGTCGTCGTTGATGAAGTCGCGCAGGCCGTGGTGCTCGAAGATCTGACAGTAGTCGCTCTTTCCGCTGCTCGACCAGTTGGTGTGCTTGTCGAGGATCTCCATGAGCCGGTTCGCGTATTCATCGCGATCCTTGTACGTCGACGCGGCCATGAGGTCGGCGGCCCAGTACACGATCCAGTTGAAGTCCGTGTCGGTGGTCGGATGCCAGGTGCCGCTCGTGCTGGAGCCGGTCACTTTGATGCCGTGGTAGAACTCCCACAAGGCCTGGCCGACCACCCGGCCGGCCCGGTATGGCTCGTCGGTATTGTCCAGCTGGAGAAGTACAGCTTGTTGGTGCTCGGGCTGTAGCCGACGCCGTAGTAGTTGTGCCAGAACGCGTGCGGCACGGCCGTGCCCAGAGTTCCGAAGCTCGGACCGGCGGGATTGCGATGCGCGAGGCGGATGACGTTCGTGCCTTCGCCCTTGTTGTCCTCGGTGGTCACTGAGAAGGACGAGTTGTGCACGGATCCCGAGCGGCAGGCGTTGGTGATCATCAGCACCTTTGGATAATCGCTCGCCGAGCCCGGAAGGACGCCCATGGCGTCGAGCGACGGCTTGAGCCACTGCGCGAACTGGCGTGCCCAGAAATAGGCGTGGGTCTCGCCGAAGGTCGCCGAAACCAGGAAATTCAAGCGTGGGCTCCTCTTCCGCCATCCCGACACCAGCACAAGGAGCGAGAACAGCACGTCGCCTTCGTCGATGCTGCCATAGCTTCGGAAAAATGGCGCGTATTGAGCGGCCCGAAACGCACTCATTGCCACAACTCGAAGGTGAGCCCGCGCGCGTTCGGCTTCGACGACCACGAGTCGCACGCGTGCAGTCGCTGTTCACGAGACGGTATGAGGCGATCCGGGCGCGGCTGCTCGCCGCGGAGTGAGCTCAGCGCGCGCAGTCGTCTTCACACCGCTCTCCGCGAACGCCCTCCAGCCCCTCCTTCACGATGATCGGCACCATCACCAGCGCCGCCACGGGATCGGCCCACCACCACCCGGCCACGGCGTTGAGCAAGAGACCGCCGAGGAGGATCGCGGAGAGGTAGGTGCACAGCAGGGTCTGGGTGGCGTCCGCCTCCAGCGCCTTGCTGCCGATCGCGCGCGCGACGCGCCGTTTCGCGCGCACGAGCAGGGGCATGATCACGAGCGAAACGGCGGCGAGGATGATGCCGGTCAGGCTCTCGTCGGGGGCCTCGCGGCGGAACAGGGACTTGCCGGCGTCGAAGGTCACGTAGGCCGCGAGCAGGAGGAACGAGACGCCGACAATGCGCAGGGCGTGCCGCTCGACGCGCTCGCGTTTCTGTTCGTCGGCGTCGGCGTGGAGCCGCCAGAGCAGGGTTGCGCCGGAGAGGACCTCGATCGAGCTGTCGACGCCGAAGCCGACGAGGGCGATGCTTCCGGCGAGCAGGCCGGCGGCGATGGCGATCACGCCTTCGAGGCTGTTGTATCCGATGGTTGCGTATTCGAGGAGCTTCCCGCGGCGGATCAAGGCCTGCCGGTCCATGTGTCACCCTCCCTGCGACTCGCGGATCAGTCCGAGGCGCAGGGCCTTGGTGACCGCGCTGTGCCGCGTCTGGACGTCCAGTTTCTCGTATGCGCCGTGCAGATGGCTCTTGACGGTCTGCAGCCAGATGCCCAGCTCCTGCGCGATCTCCTTGTTGGTCAGCCCCCGGGCGGCGAGCTGCAGCACTTCGATCTCGCGCCGGGTCAGCACGGGCTTGTCGGCGTCGCCGGTGAGCTCGTGCGCCAGCTCGCGGATGCGCGCGGAGACGAGCGCCGCGAGGTACGGCGAGCACGCGGCGCGCCCGCAGCAGACGTTCCGCACGGCGTCGACAAGCTCGCGCAGGGACGCGTCGCGCGGCACGCATCCGCAGCAGCCGGCCTCGATCAGCTCCAGCAACTGCGCGTCGTCGGCCGGCCCGCCGATCACCACGATGGGGATGGAGGCGACGAGCTGGATCCGGCGCAGCAGCGACGCCGTATCGGCGACCGGGCCGTTCGCTTCCACCAGTGCGACGTCCGCGGCGAGCTCCCCGAGCTCCTCCACGGCCCCCGGCGAGGGGGCGACCGTCGCCACCACCCGGATGCCCTCGGCGCCGAGACTCTGCGCCACCGTGTCCGCGAAGAGCGCGGACCGCGAGACGAGAACCGCGCGCGCCCCCGGACTGTTGCCGTTTGCCGTCATTCCAGCCACCCCTGACGCCGGGCCCGCTCCACCGCCTCGATGCGGCGGGTGACGTCGAGCTTCTTGAAGATGTTCTGCACGTGGTTCTTCACCGTATGGAAAGACAGCGAGAGCCGCTTCGCGATCTCGCGGTTCCCGAGCCCCTGGGCGATGAGGCGCAGCACCGCCAGCTCGCGCGAAGTGAGGATGAGCGATTCCAGCACGGTGGTGCGCCTCCGCGCCCGGGCCAGCTCCGCGAGGCGCGAGAAGAGCGCGTACGCCATCTCGGGAGACGCGGCCATCTGGCCGGCGGCGACGAGGTGCACGGTGCGGCGCAGCTCGGCGAGCGAAGCGTCGCGGGGCAGGTAGCCGTGGGCGCCCGCCTCGATCCACTGCAGCACGGTCTCCTGGGTCGGCTCGATGCCGTAGGCGATGACTTTCGGGCGCGGCTCCGCGTGGCCCGCCGCCCGCACGAGCCCGAGCGCCTGCCCGTCCAGCGCGGCCACGTCGAGCGTCACGACGTCGGGACGCTCTTCGCCGATCCGCTGGACGAGATCGTCGTGGCCCTCGACGACGCGCAGGTCGGGCGCGGCCTGAACGAGACACTCCACGAACAGGCGGCCGAACCCCACCAGCATGAGCGTCAGCTCGCTCAACGGCCCTCTCTCTCTTCAAAACGACAGGCGGTACGACAGGTCGACATCGCGACCCGGCTGCGGCGCGAGCTCCTTCAGAAACGACGTGTGCGAGCGAATCTCCTGGTCGGTCAAGTTTGAACCGCGCAGCACGAAATCGTGCACGATCCGCTGGCCGTAGACTCGCACGCCGACGCTGCCGTGGACGGCCGTGTAGCCGCGCGTCGGCCGCTCGTTCTGCGAGACGCGGGTCTGCCGCGCGGCGTGGACCACGCCGAGCTCCGTCCAGATCCGGCCGTCCTCGTAGCGCAGGCCGCCGCTGACCTCCAGCGGCGGGATGCGCGGCAGCGGCTCGCCGGTCTCGCGCAGCTCCGCGCGCACGCTGTCCAGACCGGCCTCCAGCGACAGATGCCGTGCGCCGCGCTGCACGAGCAGTAGATCCGCGCGCAGCTCGACTCCGTGGAAGACCGCGTCGCCGTTCTCGTACACCAGCACCGGCAGCTCGTCGATCGTCTCGTCGGTGAGGCGCTGGTAGATGAAATTGTCGAAGCGGTTGACGAATACGTTCAACTCCCCGGTGAGCCGTCCGGTCAGCTTGCGGATGCTCAGATCGGCGTCCAGGTTCACTTCCTTGCGGAGGTCCGCGTTGCCGATCTCGTACGACCGCGTCGAGAGGTGCGGGCCGAGGGAATACAGCTCTTCCGCCGAGGGGAACTTCACCGCGCGCGCGGCCGAGATGCCGATCGAGTACGCCTGCCGGGGCGCCCACACGAGCCCCAGCGACGACGAGAGCGCGCTGTACGCCCGCCGCGGCGCGACGTCCGGCTCGCCCTCGATCTCCTGGCGCTCGTAGCGCAGGCCGCCCTGCCAGCGGTGGTTGCCGCGGTTGATCTCCTCGAGTGCGAACACCGCGGCGTTGGCGATCGTGCTCGGCGGCACGAAGGCCTCGTCGCCGACGATGGCGATGTCGCGGTGCCGCACCTGTACGCCGACGGAGCCGGCGAGCGGCCCGACGCGAGCGTGGCGCGCTTCGACGCGGGCCTCGTAGCTCTCCTGGCTGTTGCGCTGTCCGAACTCTTCGCTGCCCTCGGCCTCGCTGTGCGCGTAGTCGTTGAAGCCGAGGTTCACGCGCACGGCTTCCACGAAGGCGCCCGGGCGCCGGATCTCCCCGCGGACGTCGGCGCGGTTCTGCCGGAGGTCGATCTCCGGCTGGCCCTCTTCCTCCGCTTCTTCTTCGCCTTCGCCGTGGTGCTCGAGGTGACCGGGCAGGCCGTACTTCGCGTCCGTGCGCGACACCGCGAAGCCGAGGAAGCCGTTCGCGCCGACCCACGACAGGCCGGCGACGCCGGTGGTGTTGTCGATCGCGCTGTTGCGCAGCGTGCCGCGGGGCTCGTCTTCCTCCGGCTCGGTCGAGGCGAAGCCGGGGATGGCGTAGTCGCCGGTCCTGCGATGGAAAGCCGAAACGCTCCACGTGAGGGGGCCCGCGCCCCCGCTGAACAGCGCGTCGGCGTGCCGCTCGTTCGCCGCGGAACCGTAGCCGCCCGAGGCCTGGCCCGTGACGGCGCGGTCGATCCGCGACTCGGGGATGCGCCCGTCGATGATGTTGACCACGCCGCCGCCCGCGCTGCTGCCGTACAGCAGCGTCGCGGCTCCGCGGAGGATCTCGATGCGCTCCGCCGTCGCCGTGTTCGTATCGACCGCGTGATCGGGCGCGCCCGCGGAGAGGTCGCCGACGTCGGTGCCGTTCGAGAGGATGCGCACCCGGTCGTTGCCGAGACCGCGGAGAATGGGGCGCCCGACCGCCGGACCGAACGACGTCGTCGACACGCCCGCCTCGTGCGCGATCGTGGCGCCGAGGGAGGGTTGCTGGCGCGCGTCCAGCCGCTCGCCGGAGAGCACCGCGATCGGCTGGGCAACCTCGGACAGCGGCCGCGCCCCGGTGCCCGCGCTCACGACCATCTCGTCGCGATAGACGGGGGAGAGGGTCACGTCGACGGTGGTGCTCGCGGCCGCGCTCACGCTCACCGGCACGAGCGCGGACCCGTGGCGCGCGCTGGTGACGAGCAGACGGTGGTCGCCCGGCGGCAGGACGACCTGGAACGCGCCGTCACCTTTCGCCTTCCAGCGGCGGGCCATGCCGACGACCTCGATCACCGCGTCCGCGACCGGTTCGCCGCCGGCGCTCACGATCGATCCGGTGACCGAGCTCTCATCGGCGGCGGCGCCCGCGGCGGCAAGGAGGCTCGCGCAACAGAGAGTGCAACAGAACACGACTCGCGCAAAAAGACTCTGCATGACCTCCCCCTCGGACCCAATTCGTCAGGATTGGTGGAAGTCATCCTCTGCGCGGGGATGGAAGGAAGACAGGCCCGAATTACTCAAAAGTGATGGAGAGCCGCTCGTTCGCAAAATAGGAATTGCGCCTCATTGTGCGGAAGGGATGGCGGCACGACACTGCATCCCGAACAAAGGAGGCACTCATGCCACACATCGTCATTTTTCTGCTGGGCGCCGCGGCGACCGTCGTCATCAAGGGACTGGGGATGACCGTCTTCCGTCCGGTCGTGAAGGGCGTCGTCAAAGGGGGCATCCGGGTCGGCCGGCAGGTCCAGGAATTCGCGGCCGAGGTCACCGAGGAGCTCCAGGACATCTCGGCGGAAGCCTCGTCCGAGGTCGACGCGACCCGCCCGACCGCGCCGAAGGGAGCCTGATCGATGACGCCCGGCGCGATCGTTCCGACAGGGGAGCTCTGGCTGCGGTCCGAGGTGCCGGGCCGGCAACGCTGGCAGGTCCCGGCGCTGTACCGGCAGCCGCGCTATGCGGCGGCGGTGGAGGCGACGCTGGAGAACGTCATCGGCGTCAGCTCCGCGCGCGCGAATCCGGTCACCGGGAGGCTGCTCGTCGTCTTCGATCGCGCGCTGCCCGTCCTGCGCATCGTCCACGCCATCCAGGAGGCGATCCGCGCCGTGCCGCTGACCGTGGAGCAGTACGCGCAGCGGCAGGAAGCGCTCGCCGCGCGCAACGATCCGAACGCGCCGCCGTCCCTGCGCGACTGTCCGATCCAGGGCTCCTGCTGCGACGCGCGCGATCCGAACGAAGAGATCATCGCCCGGTACAAGCGGAAGTTGTGGATCGGCGGCATCGGCATGGCCGTCACGCTCGCATGGCGGATCATCGGCGGCGCGGCGGCCGGTCCGGCGTTCCTCGTGGTCAGCGGCATCTTCACCGTGATCACCGGCTGGGCGTACATCAAGGGCATGTTCCAGGCGCTGTTCCAGCGTGGGCAGATCAACGTCGACACGCTCGTCGGCACCGCGACGATCGCCAGCATTTTCCTCGGCGAGACGCTCAGCGGGCTGACGGTCGTGTTCCTGCTCAACATCGGCGAGTTCCTGCAGGCCAAGACGATCCTGCGCACGCGCAAGGCCATCCGCGAGCTGCTGGCGATGGACGATCAGGAAGCGTGGCTGGTCGAAGGGGAAGTGGAGACGAAGCGGCCCGCGTCGGGGATCGGCGTGGGCGATCTGGTCGCCGTGTACGCGGGCGAGAAGATTCCGGTCGACGGCGTGATCGAGCTCGGGGAAGGGACGATCAACGAGGCGGCGATCACCGGGGAGAGCATGCCGGTCGAGCGCGGCCTCGGCGGCCGCGTCTACGCCGGGACGGTGCTGATGGCCGGCAAGCTGCGCGTGCGCGTCGAACGGGTCGGCGCGGACACCGCGATCGGCCGTCTGATCACGGCCGTCGAGCGCGCGCAGAAACTGAAACCGCGCATCCAGACGGTGGGCGAGCGGTTCGCCGCGAAGTTCGTTCCGTTCTCCTTCCTCCTCGCCGGGACGGTCCTGCTGCTCACCGGCAATCCGGTGCAGGCCCTGACCATGCTGCTCATCGCATGTCCATGCGCCGCGGGACTGGCGACGCCCACCGCGGTGAGCGCGTCGGTCGGCAACTCCGCGCGGCGCGGGATCCTGATCAAAGGGGGGACCTACCTCGAGGCGGCCGCGGAGCTCGACGTCGTCGTGTTCGACAAGACCGGCACGCTCACCGAGGGGACGCCGGCCGTGCAGCGCGTGCTGTCGTACGACGGCGATCCGGAAGAGCGCATCCTCGCGCTGGCCGCCGGCGCGGAAATCCACGCGCAACATCCGCTCGCGCTGGCGATCGTCGCCGCCGCGAAGGAGCGCGGCCTCGAGCTGCCACCGCACGATGACTGCGAAGTCATCGCCGGCCGGGGCATCCGGGCCAATGGTGCCGATGGCCGCGTGCTGGTCGGCAGCCGGCGCCTGCTCGAGGAGCACGGCATCACCGTCAACGGCGACTCTCACGAGGCCGAGCGGCGGCACGCGCTCGAAGGCGAGACGGTCGTCTACGTCGCGCAGGGGGAGCGCTTCATCGGGCAGGTCGGCGTGAGCGACCGCATTCGTCCCGACGCCGCGAGGGCGCTCGCACGGCTGCGCGACATCGGCATCCCGCACCTGGTCATGCTCACCGGCGACAGCGAGGAAGTCGCGGCCGCGGTGGCGCACGCGGTCGGGCTCTCGGAGTGGCGCTCGCGCCTGTTGCCGGAAGAGAAGTTCGAGTGGATCCGCCGGCTCCGCGCGGAAGGGCATCGCGTGGCGATGGTCGGCGACGGCGTGAACGACGCACCGGCGCTCGCGCTCGCGGACGTGGGCATCGCCATGGGGACGGGCGGCTCCGACGTGGCGATCGAGGCGGCGGACATCGCCCTCGCCGCGGACCGGCTCGACGACGTCGTCACGACGATCGGCCTGAGCCGGCGCACCATCCAGCTGGTCCGCCAGAACTACGGCATCGCTCTCGGCGTGAACTCGGTCGGCATCGTCGCCGGCGCATTCGGCGCGCTCAACCCGCTGCTTGCCGCGGTGCTGCACAACCTCAGCACGATCCTGGTCGTGGTCAACTCGACCCGTCTGATTCATTTCGATCCGGAGCAGGCGCTGGCCAGCATGCCGCGCCCGGCCTCCGGTCCGTTGCTCGTGGGGGACGTTGTCGTCGCCCCGCAGGAGACTCCCATGTCCGATGCATGCTGCAGTGACAAGGCCGCGCCGTGTCCCCCTTCTCCCCGCGCGCGGGGAGAAGGGGGACACGGCGCGGCCT
>Ga0196976_1000246_pt1 | contig 36656 bp, 42 predicted proteins | sample S3v_513CmetaG_FD_148644 | JGI IMG/M metagenome (GOLD analysis project Ga0196976, IMG submission 148644) | Soil microbial communities from Anza Borrego desert, Southern California, United States - S3+v_5-13C | ecosystem: Environmental > Terrestrial > Soil > Desert | place: USA: California... | reverse complement strand
CTTCCAGGTGCCCGACCCCGACGGCGGCAGCAGCGGGAACGTGACGCTGAACAGCAGCACCAGCAGCAGCGCGAACCAGAAGGTCGGCATCGCCTGCCCGGTGACCGACAGGGTCAGCGCCGCCCGGTCGATCCAGCTGTTCGGCCGCACCGCCGCGGCGATGCCCAGCGGCAGCCCGACGCCAAGCGCGAAGAGCAGCGCCAGCCCGCCCAGCGTCATGGTGGTGGGCAGCTTGTCGGCCAGCATGCGGCTGACCGGCGTGCGGAAGTACAGGCTCTCGCCGAAGTCGCCGCGCAGCGCCTTGCCCAGCCAGTCCAGGTACTGGGTGGTGAGCGGCCGGTCGAAGCCGTAGGTCGTGCGGATGAACTCGATGTCCGACGCCTTGGCGGAATGCCCGGCCATCGCCACCGCCGGGTCGCCCGCCGCCCGCAGCAGGGTGAACGACCCGACCGAGACGGTGAGCGCCACGAGGAAGGCCAGGGCCAGACGCTTCAGGGTGTAAGTCAGCATGGCGCGTTCCCCGTCACTTCCAGGTGACCTGGTAGAAGCGCGGGATCTCGTCCGCGGTGGGCGTGAAGGCGATGTCCTTGGTGTGGACGTAGTTGACGTTGTAGGTGAACATCGGGACCCAGGCCGCCAGGTCGGCGATGCGGCGCAGCGCCTTGGCGTAGTTCTCCTTGCGCACCGCGGGGTCGACCGAACCGTCGGCGGTCTCCAGCCACTGCACCACCTGGGGGTCGCGCAGGTAGTCGTCCTTGGTGCCCTTGAAGAACTGGCTGACGCTGGCCGCCGCGTCGTTGATCGAATAGGACCCCCAGCTCATGAAGCTGAAGTCGACCGTGCCGCTGTAGGTCTTCTCGCGCAGCGCCTCGTACTGCAGGTAGACGAGCTTGGCGCGGATGCCGACGGCGTCGAGATAGCCGATAACCGCCTCGGCGACCGGGCGGTCGCGGTAGGCGTGGAACTCGACCTCGAAGCCGTTGGGGTGGCCGGCCTCGGCCAGCAGCGCCTTTGCCTTGGCCGGGTCGTAGTCGTAGACGGCGACGTCCGACGTGCAGCCGAACTGCGTCGGGAAGCAGGCGGCGTCGATCACCTGCGAGGACCCGCGGACGAGCTGCTTGACGATCGCCTTGCGGTCGATGGCGTGGGCGATGGCCCGGCGGACCCGCGGGTCGTTGACCGGCGAGGCGTGCCCCGTGCGGTTGGAGGCATCGAAGGCGAGATAGCCGATGCGCATGGTCTGCGCGTTCTGCACCGTCAGCGCCGGCATGCGGGCCAGCTTGTTGGCCTGATCGGTGGGCACGTTCCAGATCCAGTCGATGCCGCCGCTCAGCATCTCGGCGACCTGGGTGTTCTGGTCGGGGATGGTGCGCTGGACGATGCGGCCGATGGACGGCTTGCCCTTCGGGCTGTCGGCGAAGTAGTCGCGGTTGGCCTCGAAGACGATGCGCTTGCCGGGATCGACCTCGGTCACCTTGTAGGGGCCCGTGCCCACCGGCCGCTGGCCGAAGCCGCGGCTGCCGGCCTCGGCGTAGTAGGCGCGCGGGTAGATCAGCAGGGGCCCCGCCAGATACTCCAGGGCCAGCGGGGTCGGCGCCTTCATGACGATCCGCACCGTGTGGCTGCCGAGCTTCTCGACCCGCTCGATCCAGTCGACGTTCTGCCGCGTCAGCACCTTGGTGGCGGGATCGGCCATCAGGGTCAGGGTGTAGACGACGTCGTCGGCGTCGAACGGCTGGCCGTTGTGGAAGCGCACGCCGCGGCGCAGCTCGAACTCGATGGTGCGGTTGTCGACGAACCGGTAGGAGGAGGCGAGCAGCGGCTGGTACTCGAAGGTCTTCGGATCGACGGTGAGCAGAGAGTCGAAGACCAGCCGGGCGACCAGCTCGCCCTCGCGCAGGACGTTGAAGTAGCGGTCCAGCGTCGGCAGCTCGCCGGCCCAGGCGATGTTCAGCGTGTCGTCGGCCTTGCCGGCGTGCGCCGGGGCGGCGAAGGGCAGGGTGGAAAAAGACAAGGCGGCGGCGATGGCGGGCACGGCGGCCGCCTTCAGGAAGCGAAGCATGGGTGTTTCTCCCGGAAGATGGACGTCTTCTGACGGACGTTCGCAGTCGGTGTCGGGGTGCCGTCCTTATCGGACGGCGGTCTGGCCGGCGGCGTCGCCGACGAGCGACAGGTGGCGGGCGATCATCTCGGCGATGCGCTCCCGGCGGTCCTCCGGCATGCGCTCGGGGATGGCGGCGACGCTGACGGCCGCGACGATCCGCCGTGCGGCGTCGAGGACCGGCACCCCGACGGCGAGCACGCTCGGCCGCAGGCTGCCGTTGTTGAGGGCGTAGCCGAACTCGCGGGTCTGCTGCACCCAGTTGCGGATGTCGTCGGCGGTGAAGCCGGCGTAGCTGGCGTAGCGCGGGGCGTTTGCCGCCAGCACCGCCTCGATCTCGGGATCCGGCAGGAAGCCGAGCAGTGCCATGCCGCCGGCCCCGATGCCGAGCGGCCGGCGCGCGCCGACGTCGAGGGTCAGGGTGCGGATCGGGAAGCACCCCTCCACCCGGTCGATGCACACCGCGTCGTTGCCCGAGCGGATCAGCAGGAAGACGGTGTCCTCCGTCTCCAGCGCCACCTGTTCGAGGACCGGGCGGAGGCGGTCGCGGATGGAGAATTCCTGGGCCGCGGTGCCGAGCACGAACAGCTCCACGCCCAGGTGATAGAGCTTGGAATAGGGATCGTGGGTGAGCAGCCCCTCCTGCGCGAGGACGCTGAGGATGCGGTGCGTGGTTGCGACCGAAAGCCCGACCTCGGCCGCCAGCGCGGTGGCCCGGGCGCCGCGCTCGTTGGTCTGGGCGACGGCCCGCAGCAGCGTGATGGCCCGCTGGATCGACTGGGCGCCGGCCAGGGCAGGCTCCCTGGCGCCCCCGCGGTCCAGTCTCGACCGCTGCACCGGCGTCCGCGGCGCTGGTCCCGTCACCATCTCCTCCTGCACACTGGGGTATGCGGGAAGTCTAGCCGGCACCGCTTTGCTGTCAACGAAATCAACCAGGATGTGAGATAAATTTACCACAATATGAGAATTGGTCGCGAGGGCTGCAGTTCCCGTGGACCGTGCCGGCCTGGAAATAAGAATGGGCCCGGCGCGTCGTTGGGCCCAAGTCCCGGGTCCTTTCGCGTTTTTGGTGCAGCGTGAATGCAGTGACAAGCGACAGTGAGCGCATAGAGGGAACGGCATCCCTTTTCAGAGTGCGTTGATCTTCTTATCAAAATCGCTGCTGTCCCTGCTCCCGCCCGGTCTCGTCGTTGATCCTGTCACCGTCCCCCACAACCGCGTCGTCATCGCCGCTCGCGGTCGCGCTGCCACGGCGGCCTGCCCGGTGTATCGGCGTCGGTCGCGCCGCGTTCACACTCGTTACATTCGTTGCTTCGGCGACCTGCCTTGGCAGGGCCGGGTTGGCCAACTCGATCTTCAGGTTCGCCGGTTCCGCTGCGCCGCTTTCGAGTGTCCGCGCCGCATCTTCGCCGAACGCCTGCCGGCCGTCGCCTTGCCGAAGATGCGGCGGACAGTCCGGCTCTCGGAGGCCCAACGGCGCATCGCCCTCAGCGCCGGCGGCGAAGCTGGTGCCCGCTTGGCGGCTTGCCTGGCCATGCCGGTGAGCGGCGACACGCTGTTGGGCCTGATCCGGGCGGCTCCCCTGCCGGCGGTGCCGACGCCACGCGTCATCGGCATCGACGACTGGTCCGGGCGGCGTGGTCAGCGCTACGGCACGATCATCGTCGATCTGGAGCGCAACCGTTCCATCGACCGGCTGCCCGACCGCCACGCGGAGACCGTGGCGGCATGGCTGAAAGCCCATCCCAGGGTGGAGGTTGTTGCCCGCGACCGCGCCGGCGCCTACGCCGACGGCATTCGGGCCGGCGCTCCGAACGCCGTCCAGGTCTCGGATCGCTGGTATCTTCTCCGCAATCTCGGTGATGCTCTGGCCGGGGTTCTCGACCGTCATCATCATGATCTGCGCATGGCCAGCAAAGCGACGCCGCCCTCCTCAGGCCGTCATCACCCAGTTTCCCGCAGAGCTCGTGGCAGCCGCCGGGCTGCCCTTGAGCATCCCGGCCCGCCGCTTTTCCCGCAGCCGGTAGCTGTCGTCACGGATGGTGATGACGTGGCTGCCGGATAGGTCGACGAACCGGTCGATGGAGCAAAGCAGGTGATCCGACGGGATGTGGTGCTCGAGGCTGAACTTATAGAACAGCGCCTCCTGCATCACCGTCCGCTCGCCTACCATCGCTGCGTCCTCCGCTGCTCAGGAGAATTGAATCAGCACTTCAGGTCGCCGGCAACCCCGACTTTTCTAACGCTATCGGCGCAAAGCAGACGACAAGCGGCTCTGGATCGGCGCAATCGGCGCGCTTGATCCGCCGAAACCGTGGCGGCAGTGCGCGTCACGCGCCGTGATCCGGCGCCGAGTTGTTGGTGATGGCGGTGAGGTCGGCGAGCGCCGTACTGAGGAAGGTCCACGGATGGCCATCGGCCTCCGGCTCCGACAACGCCCATTCGGCGGCGACGGCGAGCTTGGCGATCACTCCGGCCAGCGAGCGGGCCGGCGTCGCGGCGGCGGTGTGCAGCAGGTCTTCGGCCCGGCGGCCGGCTGCGGCCTCGCGCTCCTGCGCCTCGGTGTAGCCGCAGGCTGCGGCCTCGGCATTCCAGCGCGCCCGCACGTCGGCCAACTCCCGCTCGAGACGCTGGCGCTGCGCCTCGGTGGCTGCCGTCTTTCCCAGTATCCAGTCGATCTGCTCCAACTCGGTGACCCAGACTATGGGCTGGTCGGGATCGGTGGTCACGATCGGGACGCGCGGGAAGCCGATGCGTGCGGCGAGTTCCCGTTCCAGCCGCTGTGCCGTGCGGCCGTGCCTTCGAACGGCCGCCGAGGCCCGGCGCCACTCGCGCCAGAGCCCGACGAGCGGATCGGCGGCGGCGCCCTCGGCCGGCACGCCCTTAAGGAAGCGGACGGCGGCCGCCACCGCCGCCCGGCGCGACGCCTTGGTCGTCTTCGGCACGCGCGTCCGCGAAGGCACGGCTACCTCCTTTGAGAGGCGAGATGCAACTGCTATTCTGTCATTTGACGGCGGAAAGGGCAACGGAAAAGATGCTGAATGACAGAAAAGCGATCATAACGCCCGCGCAGTGCCGGGCTGGTCGCGGCTTGGTCCGCATGAGCCAGGAGCAGCTCGCCATCGCCGCCGAAGTCGGAGAAAAGACCGTTGCCGACTTCGAGCGGGAGAGCGCGCGGAAGCTGAACATCCGTACCCTGCGGGCACTTCGAGCCGCTCTGGAAGCGGCAGGCGTCGAGTTCATTCCCGAAAACGGCGGCGGGGAAGGCGTGCGCGTCAGGAGGGATAAGCCCTCGTCCCCGGACGTCATCTGACGGCGTCCTCCAAAGCGCCGACGGTCGCCTTGACGAGGTCGAACACGCGCCGGCGCAGGCGCGGGTCCTCGATGCGGTAGTAGCAGCGCAGCAGCTCCAGCGTCTCGCGCCGCCCAAGCGGCGGCAGGGGGATCTCGGGTCCCAGCGTCTCGGCCACGACGCCGCCCGGCGGCGGCAGGTCGTCGAAGAAGAAGCTGACCGGCACGCCGAGCACGCCGGCCAGCTGCCAGAGCCGCGACGCGGCGATGCCGTTGCCGCCGCCCTCGTACTTCTGGATCTGCTGGAAGGTCACGCCGAGGCTCCGGCCCAGCTCGGTCTGCGACAGGCCGAGCAGCGTGCGGCGGATGCGCACCCGGCTGCCGATGTGCGCGTCCACGCGGTCCAGCCCGCTGCCGGCCTTGGGCGCCCGCCCGCGCCCCCGGTGCATCCGCGTTCCGTCGTCCACGCGCCCTCCCTCCCCGCCGCCGTCGATCGCGCGACCCGCGCCGTCCCTTGCGCTCGCGCCGGGTGTGCGCGGGCAGACGGACACACGCGTGTCCCACGGAATGTTACTCATAGTCTGTAGACCGATAGGCTGCAAGCGGGTGTTCTGTGCGCCATGGACATCCGCACGCAGGTCGGCCTCAACGTGCAGCGGATCAGGCGCTCGCGCGGCTGGTCGCAGGAGGAGCTTGCCTTCCAGTCCGGCCTGCACCGCACCTACATCAGCGGCATCGAGCGCGGCGCCCGCAACCCGACGGTCACCGTGCTGAAGGAACTCGCCGACGCGCTCGGCGTGCCGCCGGGCGACCTGCTGAACGGCGCGCCGGCCCCGTGACACCGCGCCGGCCGCCCCGCGCGGCCGGCGCGATTTTTGGCGCGCCAAGCCGCCCTCCCGAAGGAGGGCGGCGTCGGGTGCTATTCCGCCGCGGCGGGCAGGCCGGAATCGGGCTCGTCCCCGGTGTCCGCCTCCGGTTCGGGACCGAATCGCATGGCGCCGGGCAGCCAGTCGCGGCCCCTGATCTGCCAGTCCGGCGCGTCGTCCGGCGCCTCGGCGGTGCGCTCGAAGTGCTTCGCCAGCGCGGTGACCAGACCGGTCTTCTTGTAGTCCGCCAGCCGCCCCATGGCGGCGGTGGCGCCGCTCTCCACCGCGATGGCGCCGAGCTGGTCGCGGGTGCGCCCGCCCAGGAAGGTCTCGTCCGGCCGCCACCAGTCGCGCATGTCGGCGCCGAGGTCGCGCGCCACCCGGTTGAACAGGCTGTCGCCGTGGTCGATGGCGTCCATGTCGCCCTGGCCGAAGGCGAGGATGGTCAGCAGCCGGTGCAGGCCGTCCAGATCCTCGTCGCTGAGCCGCTTGACCCGCTCGTACAGGTCGGCACCGTCCTTGGGTTCGCCCACCAGCCGCTCCCAGGCGCCCCGGCTGCCCGGCCCGTACACGGCCTCGTCGTTGTCCGGCTCCAGCTCCAGCAGGCGCTCGAAGTATGCCGCCGCCGCCTCGATGGCGTCGTGGCTGCGGGGCCGGTCGTCTCCGCCCGCGAACAGGGCCAGCGCGGGATGCGCTTCCACCGACACCCGGCCATGATGACCATCGGAACCCCGCATCAGCAGCACCACCGCCACCTCCTTTGCCGTGCGCCGGGCGGCGATCAGCAGCGTCTGCACGGCCAGCGTCTTGTGCGCGGCCATATGGCGCACCAGCCACGCCGGATACTCGGGCCGCTCCCGCCGCACCGCCAGCGGGCTCTCCCGCGTCTCTGCGGCGACGGCGTGCGGCACCTCATGGCGCACCAGCCCGTCCCGCACCTCGACCCGGCCCGAAGGAGTGAGGTTGATCACCACGCCGCCGCTCTCCCCCTCCTGTGCCGCGCGGTAGTGCCACCAGGGTGCCCCGTGCGTGTCGAACACGTCCACGAAGGCAGCCGTCCTCGCCCGTTCGGCCGCCAGTTCCTCCACCGCCTGCCGCTGCAAGGCGTGGAACTGCTCGGCATCGTCGAAGTAGGTGGCTTCGGCTTCGGCGAACAGGTCGGAGGTGAAGGTGCCGCTGTAGCGTTCCAGCGGGAACACCGCCATGGCGACGGACGGCTTTTCCTCGATCAGCCGGGCGCGCACGTCGTCGGACTCGTACCAGCCGCCGTCCTCTACGTCGGCGAGGATGCGCCGCTGCTGGTCGTGCGTGCCCAGCGTCAACGCCTCGGCGATGCCGAGCCCGATGGCACCGTCGCGCACCGCCCGCTTGGCCTCGGCGCACAGCCCGGCCAGTGCGAGCCGCCGTTTGACGGTGGTGGTGCTCAGGCCGGTCTGCGCCGCCACGTCGTCCAGCGTGGCTCCCTTCTGAAGGAGGGCGGCGAAGCCGTCCGCCTCGTCGATGGCGTCCAGCGCCTCGCGCTGCACGTTCTCCACCAGGGCGATGCGCCGGGCGTCGGCGGGCTTCAGCCCGTGGCGCACCTCCACGGGCACCGGGTAGTCGGCGCCGATCGCGCCCCGGCTCTCCAGCAGCTTCAAGGCCCGGTAGCGCCGCTCGCCGGTGACGACACGGAAGCGGTCGCCCTTGAGGCACGCGACGACGAGGTTCTGGAGCATGCCGTCGGTCCGGATGGACGCGGCCAGCCCCTCGATGCCGGCGGGGTCGATGCGCCTGCGCGGGTTGGACGTGGGCGGGAGAAGCTGGGACAGGGGAACGCGTTGCGTGCTCATGGTCTACTCCATCTCGTGTAGCTGCGAAGCAGCAGCCTTGCCGCTGCTGCTTCCCGGGGCCGCGCGAGCGGTGGGTGAGTGGGGGGCGAGGGACGGCGCGCCGGGCCGGGCTGTCCGGGCGAGGGGCACGTCCCGTGCCCTGAGCCGGCGGCCCTGCCCGGCAACAGGCGGCCCTCGCGGGGGAGAGCGGGCAACGCCCGCTTTCCCCCGTGGCGGGTGGTCAATCCAGAGCACGGCTGATTGAACTAAGCCCCTGGCGTACGTGCGGTGAATGGGGCGTGACCGGATCGGCGGTGCGGAAACCCCGTCGGCTTCCGCCACTCACGCGTTTCCCCCGTGACGGACGTTGCCCGGCGGAGCAATCTTGCCGAAGGTCACCGTGTAGCAGGGGACTTGACGGTGCAGTGCTTCGGACGGTGCCAGGGAAACACGGGCGAGTCGCTGGCGGGCCGGCGTGATATCCGCTGGCCGACCACGCGCTCGACATGGCGGCCGTCGGAAACGTCCTACAGCGGCGGCGTGATGCCCGGTTGCACCGCCCCACGACGTCCCTGTGCGTCCGTTGGATAAGTCTGCTTCTCTGGCGTTGCATGTGGTCAGCAGGTTTCCCGAGTGCTTCCAGGGCCAAGTGCCGGAGCTGTTCGTGTTCCGCACGGGTGGGGGGTATGAGCCGAAGAGGAGACCAGCATCGCTGACGCGGTATCCACCGTGTTCTCCACGAACCCGGGTACGAACATCGGACCGACGTTGAAGCACTCCGTATCCGGATTACGTGAATTGCTGTTCGGGAGGCGCCTGACTGGCAGGATGTCTTGCGAGCGCCGTGGGGGCGGGGCGATGGCGGTGAGGATTACCAAGCGGGTTGTCGACAGTACAGCGACGGAGCCGCGGGACCGCTTTCTCTGGGACGGCGAGGTCAAGGGCTTCGGTCTGAAGGTCACGCCAAGCGGTCAGCGGGTGTACGTGGTGCAGTACCGGACTGGCGGTCGGGGTGCGCCGGTGCGCCGCTATACCATCGGCAAGCACGGGTCTCCCTGGACACCGGAAAGCGCACGCGACGAGGCCAAGCGGATACTGGCCCGCGTCACCCAGGGCGACGACCCGGCCGCCGCGAAGCAGCACGCCCGCAGGGACGTCACGGTCGGAGAACTGTGTGATCTGTATTTCGCTCAGCCGGTCATCGTCACGAAGCGCGGCACACCGAAGAAGGCATCATCGCTGACCATCGACCGAAGCAACATCGACCGCCATGTCCGCCCGCTCCTCGGAGGTCGGCAGGTCGGCAGCCTGAAGCGGATGGATATCGAGAAACTCCAGATCGATATCGCCGCCGGCAAGACCGCGAACGACGTGAAGACGCGCAAACAGGGCAGGGCGATTGTCCGTGGCGGTGCCGGCACGGCCGCCCGGACCATCGCCGTGTTCAGCGCGATCCTGTCCTACGCCGCTGCCGTTGGTGTGCGGCCGGACAACCCTGCGCGCGGAGTCGTGCTGCTGAAAGGCAAGCCCAAGGAACGCTTCCTGACCGAGGCCGAGACGATCCGGCTGGGCGAATGCCTGGACAGGGCCGGGCGGGAGGGTGTGCATCCGTCGGCGATAGCGGCCCTGCGGCTGCTGGCGCTCACCGGATGCCGCAAGAACGAGATCCTGACGCTCAAGTGGTGCGACATCGACGCCGAGCGCGGCTTTCTGCGCTTCGCCGACAGCAAGACCGGGGCGAAGGCGTTGCCGGTCGCCAAGCCCGTGCTCGACTACCTTGCCACGCTGCCGCGGGTCGAAAAGAACCCCTACGTGCTGCCCGGCAGCAAGGATGGCTCTCACTTCGTGGGCCTCCAGCAGGTGTGGGAGAGGTTGCGGGCTGAACTCGGACTGAACGACGTCCGGCTGCACGACCTGCGCCACTCCTTCGCCAGCGTCGGCGCGGATGACGGAAGCAGCCTGCTCGTCATCGGCCGGCTGCTCGGTCACACCAAGGCGGCAACCACCCAGCGTTATGCCCACCTGACGCTGGATCCGGTCAAGGCGGCGGCCGAGCGAATCGCAGGACGTATCGCATCGAACCTTCTTCCGGTGGCGGGCCGTGACCGGACGGTGCGGTGCGAACTCCGCCTTCCCCGGGATCTGGTCGCGACGGCGACGGCACGGGCCGAGATCGAGGGCCGGAGCCTCGAGGATGTCATCGTTGAGGCGCTCGCCGCCCACCTCGGGCAGGCCGGTGCAGAGCCGTCGGCCACCGCGTCACGGTCGCTTGGAGCAACCGCAGGCGGTTAGAACCCGGAGCAGCGTATGGGCCGGCGACCGCACACCGGAAGTCCGCTCCAGTTCGCCCGGGTTTGCCGATTCGGTGATTGCTGGGTGATTGCTGGAAACCAAAAGGGCTTGGCTCATCTCTGAGCCAAGCCCTTGTTTTTATTGGTGGAGCCAAGGAGGATCGAACTCCTGACCTCTACAATGCCATTGTAGCGCTCTCCCAGCTGAGCTATGGCCCCGAAACTCTGGGATGCTGCCGGTCTTCGTGGTGGCCGGCGGCCTCGGTGGAGGGGGATATAGGGCCGGGGAGGCCCGTCATGCAAGCGAAAAATTTCGCCCCTCTCCACCTTTTTTCACCGCCGCGTCCCAGCTCCCGCTCAGCGCTCCTCCTCGTCCTCGCCCTCGACGTCGACGACCTCGTCCATGTCGTCCTCGCCCAGCTCCGAGGTGTCCTCGATGAGCACGTCGTCCTCGTCCTCGGCGGGCTCGTCGCCCTCCTCCTCGATGTCGTCGACCGAGACTTCGTCCTCGACCTCCTCGATCTCGGCGGCCTCGTCCTCGTCCAGGCCGGTTTCGACATCCTCGTCCTCCGCCACGGCGGGGGACTTCTTCACCACGTCGTCCACCGGCACGGGCCGGGCGCGGCGCGACTTCAGAAGCGCCTCCGGATCGAACTGCGTCCCGCAGGACGGGCAGACGGGCGGCTCCTTGCGCAGATCATAATAGCGCGTGCTGCAGCTCGGGCAGATGCGCTTGACGCCCCATTCCGGTTTCGCCACCGCGAACTCCTCCGTCTCGTCCCTGTCAAAAAGCTCAAGGCCGGCCCTTTGCCATGCCACGGGGCCGTTGTCAAAAAAAACTTGGGACCAAAAGAAGCCGTGAAGACCTTCCGGCGTCGTGGCGGTGGCCATATCCTGTTGTCCGAAACGTCGGGGCCACCGGCGAACGCTTGCCAAGGAGGTGGGTTTGGTCACGTCGATCCGCGCGGGCTGGCGCCCTCTGGCGGTCATTGGCCTGCTGGCGCTGCTTCCCTGCGCCGCGCCGGCGCAGGGCGTGCTGGACAAGGCCCCGGAGGCGGCGACCGGCCGCGTGGCGCACGCGGCGGGCACCGCCACCCGCTTCATGGTCGCCGCCGCCAACCCGCTGGCGGCGGAGGCCGGGCGGGAGATCCTGCGTGCCGGCGGCGGCGCGGTGGACGCGGCGATCGCCGTGCAGCTGGTGCTGGCGCTGGTGGAGCCGCAAAGCTCCGGCCTGGGCGGCGGCGCCTTCCTGGTCCATTACGACGCGGATGCCCGCACCGTCACCACCCTCGACGGGCGGGAGACCGCGCCGGCCGCAGCAAAGCCCGACCGCTTCCTGGGCGCCGACGGCAAGCCGCTGCCGTTCGCCGCCGCCGTGGTCGGCGGTCGCCCGGTCGGCGTGCCGGGCACCGTGCGGCTGCTGGAGGCGGCGCACCGGCGCCACGGCATGCTGCCCTGGCCCCGTCTGTTCGAACGCGCCATCGCGCTGGCCGAGGGCGGATTCCCCGTCTCGCCCCGCCTCAACGGCCTGCTGGGCAAGGACGAGCATCTGAGGAAGACGCCCGCCGCGGCCGCCCTCTACTACCAGCCGGACGGCACGCCGAAGCCGGTGGGCAGCGTCCTGCGGAACCCGGAGCTGGCGGCCACGCTGCGCCTGCTGGCGGAACGGGGGGCGGACGCCTTCTATGAAGGGCCGGTCGCCGCCGACATCGTGCGCGCCGTCCGCGGCCATCCCACGAATCCCGGCGACCTGACGGAAGACGACCTGCGCGGCTACCGGGTGAAGGAGCGTCCGCCGCTGTGCGCCCCGTACCGCGCCTACACCGTCTGCGGCATGGGCCCGCCCAGCTCCGGCGGGGTGGCGGTGCGGCAGATGCTGGGCGTGTTGGAGACGCAGGACATGGCGGCGCTGCGCACGCGCATGCCGGACGCCGTGCACTGGTTCGCCGCGGCCGGGCGGCTGGCCTTCGCCGACCGCAACCTGTACCTCGCCGACTCCGATTTCGTGCCGGTGCCGGTAAAGGGGCTGACCGATGCCGGCTACGTCCGCGGCCGGGCGGCGCTGGTCGACCCCGCGCGCGCCATGGGCACCGCCGCGCCCGGCGACCCGCCGTTCAAGGAGACGCGGGCCTGGGGGCTGGCGGAGTCGGCGGAGAACGGCACCAGCCACATCGCCGTGGTCGACGCCGCCGGCAACGCCGTGTCGATGACCACCACCATCGAGGACCAGTTCGGATCCCGCCAGATGGTGCGCGGCTTCCTGCTGAACAACGAGCTGACGGACTTCAGCGCGCTGCCGGAGGTAGACGGCAAGCCGGTCGCCAACCGGGTGGAGCCCGGCAAACGCCCGCGCAGCTCCATGGCGCCGACGATCGTCTTCGACGCCGACGGCCGGCTGCACGCCGTGGTCGGCTCGCCGGGCGGCAGCGCCATCATCAACTACGTGGCCAAGGTGCTGGTCGCCATCCTGGACTGGGGCATGGACCCGCAGGAGGCGGTGGACCTGCCCAATTTCGGCAGCCGCAACGGCCCGACCGAGCTGGAGGCCGGCACCGAGGCGGAGGCCTGGGCGGCGGACCTGCGGGCCAGGGGGCACGCGGTGGCTCTGATGGAGATGACGTCCGGCACTCAGGCCATCGTGGTGACCCCGCAGGGCCTCGTCGGCGGCGCCGACAGCCGGCGCGAGGGCGTGGCGGTGGGGGACTGAGGGCCGTCGCCGCGCGCCGTGGCTGGGCGCCATTGTGCTGTGTTGTGCTGTCCGGCGGGTGTGCCCAATCGCACAACGGGTCGCGGTCCGCTCCTTTCACGTCAACAGGACTTCCATCCTATCGCGTCGGGGCGCCGGTGGCAAGTTTCGCCTCACGCCTGCGGCGCGTCCTTGGGGTCGGTGAACACCACGATGGCGGCGTGGCCGCGCTGCACGACGGCGGCGTAGAGGACGCGGCCGGGCAGGGGCTTGCGCCAGCGGCTGGGGGCGCCCTGGAAGCGGTAGCCCTGCGCCGCCAGGTACCGCTCGGCGTCCGAACGGGTGGGGAAGCGCTGGGTCTTCATGCCGGGCTCCGTCTGGCTTGGACGGCACAGTAGCAAAGGGGGGCCGGGAAAGACTGCACCGGTAATGGGGGTAAGGCTTCACGGCCGCCGTTCGCGCGGCCTGCCTGCCCCCTCTCGCATCATGGGTGCGGCTGTGCTACGAACTCCGGCCGAAGTCATAGCAGTCGAGGGTCTTTCCCATGCCGCAGGCGAAGCCGCTGCGCTCGTCCTCCACCGGCGCCCTGGCGGGCACCGCCCGCGTGCCGGGCGACAAGTCGATCTCGCACCGTGCGCTGATGTTCGGCGCCGTGGCGGTGGGCGAGACCGTCATCCACGGCCTGCTGGAGGGCGAGGACGTGCTGCACACGGCGGCCGCCATGCGGGCACTGGGCGCCTTCGCCGAGCGCGGCGCCGACGGCGTGTGGCGCGTGCGCGGCGTGGGCGTCGGCGGCCTGGGCGAGCCGGCGCAGGTGCTGGACATGGGCAACAGCGGAACGGCCGCGCGGCTGCTCATCGGCCTCGTCTCGGCGCACCCGATCACGACGTTCTTCACCGGCGACGGCTCGCTGAACAAGCGCCCGATGGCGCGCGTCATCACGCCGCTGGAGCAGATGGGCGCCAGCTTCGTCAGCCGGGCCGGCGGGCGGCTGCCGCTGGCCGTCATCGGGTCGGACAAGATGGTGCCGATCACCTACCGCCTGCCGGTGCCGTCGGCGCAGGTGAAGTCGGCCGTGCTGCTGGCCGGCCTGAACACCCAGGGCGTCACCACGGTGATCGAGGCGGAGCCGACCCGCGACCATTCCGAACTGATGCTCCGCCACTTCGGCGCCACCGTGACCACCGAGAGGCTGGAGGACGGGGCGCTCGCCGTGTCCGTCACCGGCCAGCCGGAGCTGACGGGCCGCGAGATTGTGGTGCCGGCCGACCCCAGCTCGGCCGCGTTCCCGGCGGTGGCGGCGCTGCTGCGTCCGGGGTCGGAGCTGCTGCTGACCGACGTCGGCCTCAACCCGCGCCGCGCCGGCATCTACGAGACGCTGGTCGAGATGGGCGGCGACATCGAGTACCTCAACCGCCGCGACCTGGCGGGCGAGCCGGTGGCCGACCTGCGCGTCAAGGGCTCGGCCCTGAAGGGCGTGGTGGTGCCGGCCGAGCGGGCGCCGAGCATGATCGACGAGTACCCGGTGCTGGCCGCCGCCGCCGCCTGCGCCGAGGGTACCACGGTGATGCTGGGCCTGAAGGAACTGCGCGTGAAGGAGAGCGACCGCCTCGCCATGGTGGCGGAAGGGCTGACGCGCTGCGGCGTCAAGGTCGAGGTGGGTGCGGACGACAGCCTGACCGTACACGGCACCGGCAAGCCGCCGCAGGGCGGCGCCACGGTGGCCACCGCCATGGACCACCGCATCGCCATGAGCTTCCTGGTGCTGGGCATGGCCACGGCCGAGCCCGTGCAGGTCGACGACGGCACCTTTATCGATACCAGCTTCCCCGGCTTCGTGGGGCTGATGAACGGGCTGGGCGCCAAGATCGCGTGAATTCGCAGGTTGGGTTGGGCCGCAGGCGAAAACCCGACGTGCTTTCCGTGGCAGGGATGTTGGGTTTTCGGCTGCGCCTCAACCCAACCCACATTGACTTATCGAGTGTGCGTTCATGCCGAAATCCATCATCATCGCCATCGACGGCCCGGCGGCAAGCGGCAAGGGGACGCTGTCCAAGCGCATCGCCGCGGAACTGGGGCTGGCGCACCTCGACACCGGGTCGCTGTACCGCGCGGTGGGCGTGGCCGTGCTGCGCGCCGGGAAGGACCCGGCGGACGCCGCCGTGGCCGCCCAGGTCGCGCGCGCCCTGCGGCCGGAGGACGGCATCCTGGCCGATCCCGAGCTGCGTTCCGACGAAGCGGCGCAGGCGGCCTCCAAGGTGGCCGTGGTGCCGGAGGTGCGCTCGGCGCTCCTCGACTTCCAGCGCACCTTCGCGGCCGTGCCGCCGGCGGGCGCGCCGGGGGCGGTGCTGGACGGGCGCGACATCGGCACGGTGGTCTGCCCGGACGCCGCCGCCAAGCTGTTCGTTACCGCTTCGGTGGAGGTGCGCGCCGAACGGCGACTCAAGGAGTTGCGGGAACGTGGGATTCCGGCTATACCCTCCGACGTCCTGGAGGACATGAAGGCCCGTGATGCGCGCGACAGCCAGAGAGCGGTGGCCCCGCTCAAGCCGGCTGACGACGCATTTGTGCTTGATACGTCCGCGATGAACCCCGAACAGGCGTTCGCCGCGGCACTCGCCTACATCGGCTCAAAAACCGGTCTTGGCCCCAAGCGCTGATCGCGTCTCGCGAGCCCGAACGCCCTCCCGAGGAAACCTTTCAACCCAAGTCGCCGGGCGTGGGGCCCGGCGCGGCGGTGGATCGGCCCTTTTCGCCATGATGCCGTGGCGGACCGGGGGCTGGCACCGCTTTTTGCGCAACCTTAGGAGTTTCAATGGCACAAGCACTGGCCCGGACCGCCGATAAGGAAAGCTTTGCGGCGCTCTTGGAGGAGTCGCTGGGCACCAGCGAGTCCCTGGAAGGCACCGTCGTGAAGGGACGGGTCGTCGCCGTCGAGAACGACATGGTGACGATCGACGTCGGCCTGAAGTCGGAAGGGCGCGTCGCGCTCAAGGAATTCGCGGTCGCCGGCCAGCCCCCCGAGCTGAAGGCGGGCGACACGGTCGAGGTCTACCTCGAGCGTATGGAAGACAAGAACGGCGAAGCCGTCCTGTCGCGTGAGAAGGCGAAGCGCGAAGAGGCCTGGACGCAGCTGGAAAAGGCGTTCAACGACCAGCAGCGCGTCACCGGCGTGATCTTCGGCCGCGTCAAGGGCGGCTTCACGGTCGACCTGAACGGCGCCGTGGCGTTCCTGCCGGGCTCGCAGGTGGACATCCGTCCGGTCCGCGACATCAGCCCGCTGCTGGGCACGCCGCAGCCGTTCCAGATCCTGAAGATGGACCGCTCGCGCGGCAACATCGTCGTGTCGCGCCGCGCCGTGCTCGAGGAGAGCCGTGCGGAGGCCCGTTCGGAGCTGGTGGCCAACCTCAAGGAAGGCCAGGTCCTCCAGGGTGTCGTCAAGAACATCACCGACTACGGCGCGTTCGTGGATCTGGGTGGCGTCGACGGCCTGCTGCACGTCACCGACATCGCGTGGCGCCGCATCAACCACCCGTCGGAAGCCCTGCAGATCGGCCAGACCGTCACGGTGCAGGTCATCCGCTTCAACCCGGAGACCCAGCGCATCAGCCTCGGCATGAAGCAGCTGGAAGCCGATCCGTGGGAAGGCGTGGAAGCCAAGTACCCGGTCAGCGCCCGGTTCAAGGGCCGCGTCACCAACATCACGGACTACGGCGCCTTCGTGGAGCTGGAGCCGGGCATCGAAGGCCTGGTGCACGTGTCCGAGATGTCGTGGACCAAGAAGAACGTCCACCCGGGCAAGATCGTGTCGACTTCGCAGGAAGTCGAGGTCATGGTCCTGGACGTCGATCCGCAGAAGCGCCGCATCTCCCTGGGCCTCAAGCAGTGCCTGGACAACCCGTGGGAGACCTTCGTCGACAAGTTCCCGCCGGGAACCGAGATCGAGGGCGAGGTCAAGAACATCACCGAGTTCGGTCTGTTCGTCGGCCTGCCGGGCGACATCGACGGCATGGTTCACATGTCCGACCTCGACTGGAACAAGTCGGGTGAGGAGGCGATCGCCGAGTACAAGAAGGGCGACCGCGTCAAGGTGAAGGTGCTGGACGTCGACGTCGAGAAGGAGCGCATCTCCCTCGGCATCAAGCAGCTGGCCTCCGATCCGTTCGAGTCCGCCACCGCCGGCCTGAAGAAGGGCGACGTGGTGACCTGCACGGTGACGGCGGTGACCGACGGCGGCATCGAGGTGTCGGTGACCGAAGGCTTCACCGGCTTCATCCGCAAGTCCGACCTGTCGCGCGACCGTGCCGAGCAGCGCCCCGAGCGCTTCGCGGTGGGTGAGAAGGTCGACGCCAAGGTCACCCAGATCGACCGCGGCTCCCGCCGCATCTCGCTGTCCATCAAGGCCCGCGAGATGGAGGAGGAGAAGCAGGCGATGGCCGAGTACGGCTCGTCCGACTCGGGCGCCTCGCTGGGCGACATCCTGGGTGCGGCGCTCCGCCGCAAGCAGACGACCGGCGAGGAGTAAGGCTTCGGCCTTCCTTCGTGGAGAGTTGGGAAAGGGGCCGCCTCCGGGCGGCCCCTTTTCGTTTTGGGGCGGGATGGGCGTTGGGCTTTCGCTGCGCTCAACCCAACCTACCGGCGCATCCCATTTAGGTTGGGTTGGGGTGTCGGCCGCAAAACCCAACGTTGGTGCTTACCGCACCGCGTAGATGCACAGCAGGAACGTGTCCACCGTCTCGCCCGTGCCGCAGGGCAGCAGCACGCGCTTCAGCGTGCGGTAGGTGCCCTCGTAGGTGAAGGGCGGGGTGGTGCGCGAAACGGGGCGCCGCGTGCGCTCGCACTCCCGGTACATCTCGAACAGCCAGCCGAAGCGCTGCTGCGGGAACACGTCGTCGATCAGCTTGCCGGTGAGGTCGACGCCGAAGTACTCCGCCGCCGCCGTGCCGCACAGCGTCATGCGGCAGCGGCCCGTCTCCGGCTCCAGCCGCGTGATGCAGACGTGGCCCAGCCAGGGGCGGAAATCCTCGACCTGGAAATCGCGGCGCTCCGGCAGGGGACGGCCGGCGCGGCGCTCCTCCCACAGGGACTGGAAGGCGGCAAGCTTGTCGTCGGCGGTGGAGGCGGGTGTCATGGCCGGTGGTTCCGAAGGGATACCGCTATAGATTGGACCCTAAACGGTGAAGACACCATTAAGTTAGGGGGCAATGAATCGGCGCCCCCGCCGCGCACCCTTCGCGCCGGAAAATGGTTCCAGCATAACGGCTTACCTTGACGGGGGCGGACGGCTTTTGGCACGCTGGCGCGAACGGCGCGGGCCAACCGCGCCGGCCACCCCCGGGGGGAATTCCGACGCCATGACCAAATCGGAGCTGATCCAGCGGCTCGCGGAACGCAATCCGCACCTCTACCAGCGCGACATCGAGAAGATCGTCGGCACCATCTTCGACGAGATCACCGACGCGCTGGGGCGCGGCGACCGGGTCGAACTGCGCGGCTTCGGGGCCTTCTCCGTCAAGCGGCGCGACGCCCGCACCGGGCGCAACCCGCGCACCGGCGAATCGGTCGACGTGGGCGAGAAGTGCGTTCCCTTCTTCAAGACCGGCAAGCAGCTGCGCGAGCGGCTCAACACCGACTGAGCCTCACGCCGGCTGATCCCCACTCCGACTGATCTCCCCGCTCACTAGGAAGACGCCCGTGCGCTATCTCACCTGGATCATCACGCTGCCGATCGCGCTCGCCGCGGTCCTGTTCGCCGTCTCGAACCGGGGGGAGGTCACGCTGTCGCTGTGGCCGCTGCCCTTCACGGTGGAGGCGCCGGTCTATCTGGCGACGCTGATCGCGCTGCTGGTCGGCTTCCTCGCCGGCGGCGTCATCACCTGGATGAGCCAGGGCCGCCACCGCCGCCGCGCCCGCGCCCAGAGCGACCGCGCCTACACGCTGGAGCGCGAGCTGAAGGAGGCGCAGGCCCGCGCCGCCGCCGCCGAGAAGCGCATCGCCGAGCTGACCCGCCCGGTCGCCGGCCAGCCGCGCGTGCCGGCGCTGCCGTCCTCGGAAGCGGCCTGACGCTTTCGGAAGGCGCGCTTTCGGACTCGCAAAGGGGGGCGGTTTGCCCCCCGTCCCCGTTTAAGGGGGAAAGAGGCCAGCAAGGAGGTTGCCCATGCGCACGATCACCGGGGCGGAGCTGAAATCGGTCCTCCACCACCGCATGCTGATCGAGCGGCTGCGGCAAACCTTCCGTGCCGGAGTCGAGGTGCCCATGCGGCACCACCACACCGTCGAAACCTATGACGAGCACGACGGCACGCTGCTGCTGATGCCGGCGTGGCAGACGGGCAAGAACATCGGCATCAAAGTGGTGACGGTGTTCCCCGACAACGCCAAGCACGACCTGCCCGCGGTGCAGGGCGTCTACATCCTGCTGGACGGCAAGACCGGCCTGCCACAGGCCTTCATCGACGGCGCCACGCTGACCAAGCGGCGCACGGCCGCCGCTTCCGCGCTTGCCGCCACCTACCTGGCGCGGCCGGATTCGGAGCGGCTGCTGATGGTCGGCACCGGCGCCCTGGCGCCCGAGCTGATCGAGGCGCATGCCAGCATGCTGCCGATCAAGCACGTGCTGGTCTGGGGCCGCAGCATGGAGAAGGCGAAGAAGGTGGCCGCGCGCTTCCACCGCCCGAAGTTCCGCATCGAGGCCACCGACGATTTGGAAGGTGCCGTGCGCGGCGCCCACGTCATCTCCTGCGCCACGCTGGCGCGCGAGCCGCTGATCAAGGGCGCGTGGCTGCAGCCCGGCCAGCACATCGACCTCGTCGGCGGCTTCACGCCGGAGATGCGCGAGGCCGACGACGACTGCATCCGCAAGGCCCGCGTCTTCGTCGACACGCGCGAGGGTGCCTGCAAGGAGGCCGGCGACATCGTGCAGCCCCTGAACGCCGGCATCCTGACGCGCGACGACATCGCCGGCGACCTCTACGACCTGACGCGCGGCGAGCGCGCCGGGCGGCGCTTTTACGACCAGATCACCCTGTTCAAGTCGGTCGGCACCGCGCTGGAGGACCTGTGCGCCGCCCAGCTGGCGGTGGAGATGGTGATGCACAACGAAACATTGCGCTGACTGGGAAGCGCTGCGTCGGGCGCCCAGCAAGCACCTGTACTGTTGGTATAGGACCCGCCGGGGGTGGAACGGGATCCTTAGGTTTCTGTTGGTTCGGACACGAAACTTACCCGACAGGAGCACCCCCATGGCAGACGAACCCCGCAAGGTCGGTGTGTACGACCGCGTCGGCGGTGTGGCCGGGCAGGCCGGCGGCAAGTCCATCTGGTGGATTCTCGGGCTGATCATTCTGTTGATCGTGCTGGCCTTCCTCCTGTTCTAAGGGGCGGGCCCCGCCATGACCGAAGAGCAGCGCGTGCCGCTGCACGAAGAAGTCCTGTCGATCGGCAAGCGCACGGTCGAGGGCGACCGCGTCCGCGTCACCACGCGTGTCCTCGAACACCAGCAGACGGCCGAACAGGACCTGGACAGCGAAGAGGTCGACGTCGTGCGCGTGCCGGTCGGGCGTCCCGTGGACGCCGTGCCGGACACGCGGCAGGAGGGGGACGTGCTGATCGTCCCCATCGTCGAGGAGGAACTGGTCGTCACCAAACGGCTGGTCCTCAAGGAAGAACTGCACATCCGCAAACGCACCACCCGGCGCACGGAGCGGGTCACCGCCACGCTGCGCGCGGAGGAGGCGGTCGTCACCCGCGACCCGCCCGCGGCTGTGCCACCGGAATCCCCCTCAGGAGGAGAGACATGACCCACAAGACCATCGTCGCGCTTTACGACGACGCGACCGCCGCCCAGCGCGTGCTTTCGGATCTCGATACGGCCGGTCTGCGGCACGACTTCACCGTGATGGGCGGCGCCCACGCCAGGACCACCGCCGGCTGGAGCGACACCACCACCAGCACCACCAGCACCAGCAGCTACGCCGGCTCGCTCGGCTCCGACCTCGGCACCGACTACGATTCGCCGTCCAACCGCATCGGCACGCTGACCCGCATGGGCGTGCCGCACGACGACGCGCAGGTCTATTGCGAAGGCGTGCGCCGGGGCGGCGTGCTGCTGGTCGGCCGCGTCGACGACGGCCGCTGCGACGAGGCGCTGGACATCATCGAGCGCCACAACCCGGTGGACCCGGACGAGCGGCTGTCCCATTACCGCACCTCCGGCTGGACCGGCTACGACGCCACCGCCACCGATTACGACGCCACGCAGGTGGACGAGGAGCGCACCCGCTACGGCACCGGCACCGGGATGGGCACCGGGATGGGGCTGGGCGCCGCCGCCTCGGCCATGCGCGACGCCAACACCACGCAGACCCAGCGTCAGAGCACCGACACCCGCTCGTCGGGCCTGGGCAGCGACCACGAGGAGCGCATCCCGGTGGTCGAGGAGGCGGTGAACGTCGGCAAGCGCGCCATCGAGGGCGGCCACATCCGCGTGCGCAGCTACGTCGTCGAGCAGCCCGTCAACGAGACGGTGAACCTGCGTGACGAGCGCGTCTCCATCGAGCGCCGCGCCGTCGACTACCCGGCCGGCGAGGTGCCGCCCGACGCCTTCAAGGAGCGCACCATCGACGTGACCGAGCGGCGCGAGGAGGCCGTGGTCAACAAGGAGGCCCGCGTGCGCGAGGAGGTGGTGATCCGCAAGGAGGTCGAGGAGCGGGCGCAGAACGTCTCCGACACCGTGCGCCGCACGGAGGTGGAGATCGACGACAACCGCACCGACCGCCCGGATTCCGACCGGCCGATCACGGATCGTCCCATCACCGATCGCCCCATCACCGATCGTGACGTCTAGCGGGAACGCGGCCGGCGCCTCCCCTGTTGCTCATGTACGGCAACAGGGGAGGCCTGCCATGCACGACCGCATCATCGTGGCGCTCTACCACGACATCGACGTCGCCCTGCGGGCGCTGAACGACCTGGAAGGGGAGGGGCTGAGCGAGGCCTTCACCCTGCTCGGCAATGCCAGCGCCAAGGCCACGGCCGGGCTGGCCGGCGAGAACGAGGCCGGGCGCGGCTTCGCCTCCGCCTACCGCGTCGTCTACGACAGCACCGACAGCCGCGTCGACACGCTGAAGGACTTCGGCGTGCCCGACGACGAGGCGCACGCCTTCGCCGAGGCGGTCCGCCGCGGCGCCGTGGTGGTGGTCGGCCGGCTGGACAACGTCGCCTTCGAACGCGCGCTGGCGGTCATGGACCGCTACCACCCGGTGGACATGGACGAGCGCGTCCGCGCCTACCAGGACGCCGGCTGGACCCGCTACGACCCGGCCGCCCCGGATTACGATGCCGAGCAGGCCCGCGCCGAGTGGGCCGCGCACGTCACCGGCCGCGACACCGGCACCCGCGCGGCGGCCGCCGACCTCCGCGACGCCAACGACGCCCCGCTGCGCTCCCGCGTGCGGAGCTATGCGTTCTGAGGCTCCTCCCCGCCTCCGGCGGGGAGGGCTTTGATTTGAGCCCCCGGCGGCGGACGTGCTAGGGTCCCCGGATCCAGATTCAGGGGACCCGCCGCATGACCTCCGCCGCCTCGCGCATCTTCTGCGCCGTCGACACCACCGAGATCGACACCGCCCGCACCCTTGCGGGCCGCGTGTCCGGGGCCGTGGGCGGCGTCAAGCTGGGGCTGGAGTTCTTCATCGCGCACGGGCCCGCGGGCGTGCGCGCGGTGATCGGCGAAGACGGGCCGCCGCTGTTCCTCGATCTCAAGCTGCACGACATCCCCAACACCGTGGCCGGCGGCGTCAAGGCGGCGCTGCCGCTGAAGCCGGCCTTCATGACCATCCACACGTCAGGCGGCCCGGCCATGATGCGCGCGGCCGTGGAGGCCGCGTCCGCCGCCGGTGCGAACCGCCCGAAGATCCTCGGCGTCACCGTGCTGACCAGCCTGGACGACGGCGACCTGGGCGCGGTGGGGCAGGCCACGCCGGTGGGCGATCAGGTGGTGCGGCTGGCGAGGCTCGCAAAGGACTCCGGGCTCGACGGCATCGTCTGCTCGCCCAACGAGGTGGCGGCGATCCGTGCCGCCTGCGGGCCGGACCTCATCCTCATGGTGCCGGGCATCCGCCCGGCCTGGGCGGCGGCCAACGACCAGAAGCGCGTGATGACCCCGGCCGAGGCGGTGGCCGCCGGCGCCGACCATCTGGTGATCGGCCGGCCGATCACCGGCGACGCCGACCCGGCGGCGGCGGCCCGCCGCATTGTTGCGGAGATCGAAGGGGGCGCCGCATGAGCGTCGCGGTCAAGATCTGCGGCCTGAGCGAGCCGGAATCGCTGCGCGCCGCCATCGAGGGCGGGGCGCGCTGGGTCGGCTTCGTCTTCTACCCGGCCTCACCGCGCAACGTGGCGCCGGCGCTCGCGGCCGATCTGGCGCGGCTGGTGCCGACCGGCGTGCGCACCGTCGGCCTGTTCGTCGACCCCGACGACGATCTGCTGGAGCACGTGGTGGGGCAGGTGCCCTTCGACATGCTGCAGCTGCACGGCAAGGAGACGCCGGAGCGCGTGGCCGCCGTGAAGGCCGCCTTCGCCATCCCCGTGATGAAGGCCATCAAGGTCGGCGCGCCCGAGGATCTGGACCACGCCATGGACTACGCCGGGGCGGCCGACCGGCTGCTGTTCGATTCCAAGCCGCCGCCGAAGGTGGCGACGCTGCCGGGCGGCACCGGCATCGCCTTCGACTGGACGCTGCTGGCCGGTCGGACATGGCCGAAGCCGTGGATGCTGTCGGGCGGGCTGAACGCCGGCAACGTGGCGGAGGCGCTGCGGGTGACCGGCGCCCCGGCGCTCGACGTCTCCTCCGGCGTCGAGGACCGGCCGGGGCACAAGGACCCGGCGCTGGTGCGCGCGTTCCTGAAGACCGTGTCCGGCCTGGAGCCGCGCGCGTGAGCGCCCGGGTGTCGCGCATCCTGCTGCTCGCGGCGGTGGCGGTGTTCTTCACCCTGGTGGCGCTGGGCAACCTCACCGACTACGGTTCCAACTTCGCGTTCGTCCAGCACGTGCTGACGATGGACACGACGTTCCGCAGCCCGGCGCTGATGTGGCGCGCCATTGACGCGCCGGCCGCGCACCACGCCGCCTACGCGCTGATCATCGCGTGGCAGGCGGGCACCGCCGCGCTGTGCTGGTGGGGGGCGTGGCGGCTGTGGCGGGTGCGCACGCTGGACCCCGACATCTTCGAGCGGGAGAAGCGCGCGGGCATCGCCGGGCTGACCGTCGGGTTCCTGCTCTACGGCGTCGGCTTCATCGGCGTGGGCGGCGAGTGGTTCGCCATGTGGCAGTCGCAGACGTGGAACGGCCAGCGCTCGGCCGCCATCTTCCTCACCCTCATCGGTCTGGCGCTGCTGCACCTGTGCGGCGCGGAGCGGGGCCAGGGGCAAGAGCAGGGGCAGGCGTGACCCTTTCCGGTGACCCCCTCTTCGCCGCATGGCCGGCGGGCCGGTGTGCGGTTAGGATGGCCGCTCGCCCCGGAACCCTCGTGCGTCCCCGCGGAGGCCCATGACCGAGTTCAAGCCCGAACGCGCCAACGAACCGACCGACAGCTTATCGCCCGCCGAAGGCCTGGGCGTCGTGCTGGACGAGCATCTGCGCTGGATCGGCCAGTGGCACCGCGCCGCCTTCTACCGCTGGGGCCGGGGCGGGGAGCGGGTTTCGGCGCCGGCCTCCTTCGCCGCGTGGTGCAAGGCGGCGCGGCGCGACGACCTGACCCAGCAGCCGGCGGTCGAGAAACTCGCCACCGTGCACGAGCAGATGCACCGGCAGGCCAAGCTGATCCTGCTGAAGGCCGCCAACGGCGAGCGCCCGACGGAATCCGAGTACGAATCGGTGATCGCCCGCTTCGAGGATTTCGTGGCGCTTCTGCGCCGGGTGGAGCGCGCGTTCGGCGCCGCCGCTTCGGGCCTCGACCCGCTGACCGGCCTGCGCTCCCGCCGCGGCATGGACGAGGCGCTGGAGCGCGAGCAGAACCGCTTCCGGCGCGCCGGCCAGCCGTTCTGTGTGGCGCTGGTCGACATCGACAAGTTCAAGGGCATCAACGACACCTACGGCCACGACATCGGCGACCGCGTGCTGGGCGCCACCGCCGCCGTGATCAGCCGCGGCATCCGCAGCTTCGACGAAGCCTTCCGCATGGGCGGCGAGGAGTTCCTGGTCTGCCTGAAGGAAACCATCCTGGAGGAGGGCTTCCGCGTCATCGACCGCCTGCGCCAGGACCTGGAACGCTCCCCCGTCGTGCTGCCGGACGGGCGCAGCATCAACGTGACGGCCTCTTTCGGCCTCGTCCAGGCGGCGGCCGACGTCGGCATCGACGAGCTGATCCAGCGCGCCGACCGCGCCCTCTACCACGCCAAGCACACCGGCCGGAACCGCACCGTGCGCTATGGTCTGGACATGGCGACATCGTAGGGGCGACGTCGTAAGGTGGCTCCCCCGCAAGGCGGCTTGGCCGGCGGGGCGGGGCGGGATAGGATCGGGCTTCTCACTTCCGGCGCTGCGGCGGGGCTTTGATGCGCACCACTCCCGAGTTTCCCAACCTCTTCATCCTCGACCACCCGCTGATCCAGCACAAGCTGACGCTGATGCGCGACAAGGAGCGCTCGACGGGCGGCTTCCGCACGCTGCTGCGCGAGATCTCGCTGCTGATGGGCTATGAGATCACCCGCGACCTGCCGCTGACGACCGAGCGGATCGACACGCCGCTGTGTCCCATGGACGCGCCGGTCATCGCCGGCAAGAAGCTGGCCATCGTGCCGGTGCTGCGCGCCGGCCTGGGCATGGCGCAGGGCCTGCACGAGCTGGTGCCCTCGGCGCGCGAGGGGCACATCGGCCTGTACCGCGACCACGACACCAAGCAGCCGGTCGAGTACCTGGTCAAGCTGCCGGAGGCGGAAGGGCGGCTGTTCATCGTCGTCGATCCCATGCTGGCCACCGGCAATTCCGGCGTGCACGCCTGCGACGTGCTGAACCGCCACGGCGTGGACGACGACAACATCCGCTTCATGGCACTGGTGGCCGCCCCCGAGGGCGTGCGCGTCTTCCACGCCGCGCATCCGCGCATCAAGGTGTTCACCGCGGCACTGGACAGCCACCTGAACGAGAACGCCTACATCGTCCCCGGTCTGGGCGATGCCGGCGACCGCATGTTCGGCACCAAGTAAGGATGGCCGGGCAGGGGGCATTGTTGCGCCCGGGGGAACGGCGTTGTCCCACGGGCGGGGTTTTTCCCGGCGGCGGGACGGATTAGGTAAGGCGCAGTCCTTCCAGCCCCATTCGGGAGTCCGCCATGAGCACGCCCTCCGCCCTGCAGGCATCTCTGCAAACCCGCCCCGTCCTGGCCGCCGCCGCGGGCATGGAGACGTCGGACGGGGCCGGCGTCAGCCTGACGCGCCTGTTGGGCACGCCGCGCCTGCGCATGCTGGACCCGTTCCTGATGCTGGACTTCTTCGGCTCCGACCGGCCGCAGGAGTACCTTGCCGGCTTCCCCGAGCACCCGCACCGCGGCTTCGAGACGGTCACCTACATGCTGGCCGGCCGCATGCGCCACGCCGACAACCACGGCCACGAGGGCGTCATCGAGACCGGCGGCATCCAGTGGATGACCGCCGGGCGCGGCATCCTGCATTCCGAGATGCCGGAACAGCAGGACGGCCTGCTCAAGGGCTTCCAGCTGTGGATCAACCTGCCGGCCCACCTGAAGATGACCGAACCGCGCTACCAGGAGGTGCCGGCCGCCGGCATCCCGGTGGAGGCGCGCGAGGACGGCGTCACGGTGAAGGTGATCGCCGGCACCACCTCGCGCGGCACCACCGGCCCGGTGCGGGCGGAGGCGACGGAGGCCCGCTACTTCGACGTGACGCTGCCGCCCGGCGCGTCCTTCGCCGAGGCGCTGCCGGAGGACTACACGGCGGCCCTGGTGGTGTTCGAGGGGGCGCTGACCGCCGCCGGCACGCCGGTGGAGCCGCTGGGCATCGCCGTGCTGGGCGAGGGCGGGCAGGCGGTGGCCACCGCCGGGCCGCAGGGTGCGCGCTTCCTGCTGCTGGCCGGCCGCCCGCTGCAGGAGCCGGTGGCGTGGGGCGGCCCCTTCGTCATGAACACCCGCGAGGAGGTCATGCAGGCCTTCCGTGACTTCGAGGAGGGACGGTTCTAGGGCGCTTGCGCGCGTCGGCGTGCGTCGACACACTGCGGCGCATGTCGAACGCGCTCGTCCCCTTCGCCGGCCCGCTGTACGAGCGGGACCACATCGCCTGGATGCAGGAGCAGGCCGCCCTGCTGCGCGCCGGGCGCCTCGCGGCGGTCGATGCGCCGCGGCTGGCCGAGGAGCTGGACGCCATGGTGCACGCCGAACGCCGCGCGCTGGGCCTGCTGCTGAAGACCGCCATCGAGCATCTGCTGAAGTGGCGCTTCCAGCCGGAACGGCGGTCGGAGGCGTGGCGGCGCGCCGTCTTCCAGGCGCGCGACGGCATCGAGGACATCCTGGACGCCAGCCCCGTCCTGCGCTCCGACCTGGAGGCGCTGGTCGAGCGCAACTACCGCCGCGCCGTGCGCGACGCCGCGCTGGAGACCGGCCTGCCCGAAACGGCGTTCCCCGCCGCGTGGCCGTTCGCGGTCGAAGACATCCTGTTCGGGACGTTCTGACGCACGCCCATTGCCGGATTCCTGCCATGTGATCTCGGCAACCGTCCTTCCGGATTTGCAAGACTACGCTTGCGGGCATGCGCATGACGGATATCATGCGCCTGCGTGGTAGTTCTTTCGGGTTCGAATCTCAGGTTGGGGGGGCTGGTGGAATGCGCTGGGCGATGGTTCTGACCGTGTGTGCGGCGCTTGTGTCCGCGTTCTCCCCGCAGCCGGCCAAGGCCGTCGACGTGGCCAAGGCGGCCACCGAGTTCGGCCAGGAAGGGGCCTGGACCAACGTCTGCGACATCGACCGCATGACCGATTCCCGCGCCTGCCGGCTGGCCGTCTACCGCCTGTTCGACGACGGCAAGGACGTGGGCTTCATCGCGCTCAGCGTCATCCCCACGGGCAACGACTACCACCTGTTCCTGACGTCCAGCCAGGGCATGATCGACAGCTGCGCCATCCGCGTCGACCGCCAGCCGCGCATCGAGTCGCGCATCGCGACGATCAACATGTGCATGTTCCCGAACTTCATGTCGGGCCGCATCCTGGATCAGTTCAAGAACGGCTCGACCGTGCTGGTCCGCGTGAACTTCACCCGCGCCAGCAAGCGCGACATCGACTTCTCGCTGAACGGCTTCAGCAAGAACTTCGAAGAGATGCAGCGCAGCCTGCAGTAGCGGGACATTCCCGACGTTGAGTTTTCGCTGCGCTCAACCCAACCCAACCTACGCGGAACGTTCCTGTAGGTTGGGTTGAGGCGCCAGCCGCAAAACCCAACGTCGTGCGCTACGTCCGCCGCCGCCCGGCGCCCGGCCCGCGGCGGTCGTCCTCGTCGAACAGTTCGGCCAGCTTGTTCATCACCGTGCCGCCCAGCTGCTCGGCGTCCACGATGGTGACGGCGCGGCGGTAATAGCGCGTCACGTCGTGGCCGATGCCGATCGCCACCAGCTCTACCGGCGACCGCGTCTCGATGAACTGGATCACCTCGCGCAGGTGGCGCTCCAGGTAGTTGCCGGCGTTGACCGACAGCGTCGAGTCGTCGACCGGCGCGCCGTCGGAGATGACCATCAGGATGCGCCGCTGCTCGGAACGCGCGATCAGGCGGTTGTGCGCCCACATCAGCGCCTCGCCGTCGATGTTCTCCTTCAGGATGCCTTCGCGCAGCATCAGGCCCAGGTTCTTGCGCGCCCGGCGCCACGGCTGGTCGGCCGCCTTGTAGACGATGTGGCGCAGGTCGTTCAGGCGGCCGGGGTTGGACGGCTTGCCGTGGCTCAGCCAGTGCTCGCGCGCCTGCCCGCCCTTCCAGGCGCGGGTGGTGAAGCCCAGCACCTCCACCTTCACCGCGCAGCGCTCCAGCGTGCGGGCCAGGATGTCGGCGCTCATGGCGGCGATGGTGATCGGCCGGCCGCGCATGGAGCCGGAGTTGTCGATCAGCAGCGTCACCACCGTGTCGCGGAAGTCCATCTCCTTCTCGCGCTTGTACGACAGCGGCAGGACCGGGTTGACGACGATGCGCGACAGCCGCGCGGCGTCCAGCAGCCCTTCCTCCAGGTCGAACTCCCACGAGCGCTGCTGCTTGGCCAGCAGGCGGCGCTGCAGCCGGTTCGCCAGCTTGGAGATGACCCCCTGCAGGTGCTGGAGCTGCTGGTCCAGCATCAGGCGCAGGCGCGCCAGCTCGTCCGGGTCGCACAGCTCGTCGGCGGCGACCACCTCGTCGAACTGGGTGGTGAAGGCCTTGTAGGCGTTGGGATCCACCTCGGGCCGGCGGTTGTGGTCGGGGCGCCAGGGATAGCCGGGGCCGGCCGGCTCCTCCGCCCCCTCGCCCTCGCCCAGGTCGCCTTCGCCTTCTTCGCCGCCGTCCTCCGCCCCCTCGCCGTCGTCCGATTCCTGCGTCTGCTGGGAGGTGAGCGAATCGGCCTCGGTGGAGACGTCCTCCTGCCCGCGGGTCTGGCCCTCGTTCGGCTGGCTCTCGTTCTCCTCGGAGGATTTCTCCTCCTGCTCGTCCTCCTCGCTGGTGTCGGGTTCCTGGCCGACCTCCATGTCCAAATCGGCCAGCAGCTTGCGCACGGCGCGGGCGTAGGCGTCCTGGTCGGCCATGACGTCGGCCAGCTCGTGCAGGTCGTGCTTCAGCTTCTGCTCGACCCAGGGGCGCCACAGCTCGACCATCCGCTGCGCCGAGGCGGGCGGGGCGGCGCCGGTCATCGCCTCGCGCGCGATGAGGCGCAGCGCCTCGGCCAGGGGGGCCTGCTCGCGGTCTGTGACCTTCTCGAAGCCCTGGCGGCGGTAGCGCTCGTCCAGCGCCGCCTCCAGGTTGGCGGCGACGCCGGTCATGGCGCGGGCCCCCAGCGCCTCGCAGCGGGCCTGCTCCATGGCGTCGAAGGCGGCGCGCGCCGTGTCGCCCAGCGGCAGGCGCTGGGCGTGGATGGCGTTGTCGTGGAAGCGCAGGCGCAGCGCCACGGCGTCGGCCGCCCCGCGCAGCGTGGCGACGTCGTGCGGGTTGAGGTCGCGCGCCGGCAGCGGCACGCGCACCCGCGCGCCCATCACCCCCGGCGGGTCGGAGGAGAAGCCCACCTGGATGTCGTCCCGCCCCGACAGCGCGCGCACGGCGGCGGTGGTGGACCGCTTGAAGACTTCGACGGGGGATTCGCGATCGGACATGGCGGTCTTCAGGTCAGGAGCTGGAAGTCGGCAAGGCGCGCGGCCTTGCGGTCGAAGGTGAGGGTGGCGGAGCAGCCCCGGCGGGTGTTCGTCTGGCCGATCAGCGCGTCGGCGAAGCCGGGGCCGCCGTTGCGCCAATCGGCCAGCGCTTCGGCGACCTCGGCCCGGTCTTCGATGGCGAACCCGTCGGCGACGATCAAGGCGTCGAGCAGGTCGGCGACGGCATCCTTGCCGTAGCGATAGCCGCGGGTCAGCACCCACACCGTCTCGCACAGGACGGCGCGGTTGATGAAGACCTCCTCCCCGGCGTTGGTGTGGCGATCCACGAACGCCTTGGCGGCGGCGGACTGCGCAGGTTCGTCGTTGAGGAGGAAACGCAGCAGGACGTTCGTGTCGATGCCCTTCATGCACGCGTCGCCCGGTCGATCGCCGCCTGGGCGATCACGTCATCGATTTCCTCCGGCGACAGCGGCCGTTCCGGCTTCGGGAGGAAGCCGAACAGGTCGCTGGCCCTACGGGGCCGCGGCACCAGCACGGCCGTGTGCCTGGCGGCGTCGACGTCGATCCGCACGCGGTCGCCGGGCTTGAGGCCGAGCCGGTCGCGGACGTCCTGCGGCAGAGCGATCTCGCCGTTCGGTCCGACCTCGATGTAGCCCATGGCGACCTCCTTACGCGGGCCGTCACACCAGGTTGACGGCCACCCCCGTCTCCGGCAGTTCGGTGCCGAAGCAGCGCTGGTAGTACTCGGCCACGGCCGGGCGCTCCACCTCGTCGCACTTGTTCAGGAACGTGATGCGGAAGGCGAAGGCCACGTCGCTGAAGATCTCGGCGTTCTGCGCCCAGGTGATGACCGTGCGCGGGCTCATCACCGTCGACACGTCGCCGTTGATGAAGCCCTGGCGCGACATGTCGGCCAGCCGCACCATGGCGCTCACCGTCTCGCGGCCCTTGGGGTTGTCGTAGCTGGGCACCTTGGCCAGCACGATGTCCACCTCCGCGTCGTGCGGCAGGTAGTTCAGCGTGGCCACGATGTTCCAGCGGTCCATCTGGCCCTGGTTGATCTGCTGCGTGCCGTGGTAGAGGCCCGTGGTGTCGCCCAGGCCCACGGTGTTCGCCGTGGCGAACAGGCGGAAGCCCGGGTGCGGGCGGATCACGCGGTTTTGGTCGAGCAGCGTCAGCTTGCCCTCAACCTCCAGCACGCGCTGGATGACGAACATCACGTCCGGGCGGCCGGCGTCGTACTCGTCGAACACCAGGGCGCAGGCGTGCTGCAAGGCCCAGGGCAGGATGCCCTCGCGGTATTCGGTGACCTGCTGGCCGTCGCGCAGCACGATGGCGTCCTTGCCCATCAGGTCGATGCGGCTGATGTGGCTGTCCAGGTTCACGCGGATGCACGGCCAGTTGAGGCGGGCGGCCACCTGCTCGATGTGGGTGGACTTGCCGGTGCCGTGATAGCCCTGGATCATCACGCGGCGGTTGTAGGCGAAGCCGGCGAGGATGGCGAGCGTGGTGTCGCGGTCGAAGCGGTAGGCGTCGTCGACGTCGGGGACGTGCTCGCTGCGCTGGCTGAACGCCGGCACCTGCAAATCCGAATCGATGCCGAAGGTTTGGCGCACCGACAGCTTGATGTCCGGCACGTGGTCGAACTTGGCCGAGGTGGCCTGCGAGGCTCCAGGAGAAGGCATGGGAAGGGTCTTGTCGTTTCGCGTCGGTTCCCGGCGGACGGCGGTGCCGGCTCGATTGGTCAGTCCTTATACACCATAACAGGCTTTGAGGGTGTTGTAGGCCTGATTGATCTGTTTCAGCTTCTCCTCCGCCTCGCGATCGCCGCCGTTGGCGTCGGGGTGGTGGATCTTCACCAGCTCGCGGTAGCGGGCCTTGATGCGGGGGAAGTCCACCGGCGGGGAAAGTTCGAGGACGGCCAGCGCCTCCTCCTCCGGGGTGCGGGCGCTGCGGCGGCGTTCCGCCTGCTCCTCGCCGTGGTCCTTGCCGGCGTCGCGGCCGAACTCGAACCCGAAGCCGTGCATGGCGCGGTCGCGCAGGAACTTCTCCTGCACGCGCCAGAATCCCATGGGCCACGTCGGCCGCTGCCAGGTGGTGTCCTTGCGCACCTCGCGCTCGATCTGGTCGGCCGACATGCCGGCGTAGTAGTCCCACGCCTTGTTGTACTCGCGCACGTGGTCCAGGCAGAACCAGAAGTACTCGTTCAGGCGGTCGCGGCCCTTCGGCGCGCGGTGCGCGCCCTCGCTCTGGCAGCCCGGATGGTCGCAGGCGCGCAGGGCGCGGTGCGGCTGTTCGTAGGAGCGGTGGTCGGCGACACGGGCACGGTTGCGGTGCATCGGTTGAGTATGGGGAGGCGCCAACGCTCTGGCAAGCGCGGCATGGCTGCCTGAACGGGTGTGTGGCAGCCGCCTTGACAGCGCCACGGTTCGGCGGTCCCCTGTCGGGGAATCGCCGCACGGAGGACCGCCATGACCTACGCCGAACGCATCCGCCGCAACCTCGCCGACGGGCTCGCCCCGCAACGTCTGGAGGTGGTGGACGACTCCGGGCGCCACGCCGGCCACGCCGGGGCCCGGCCGGAGGGTGAAACCCACTTCAGCGTCACTGTCGTGTCGTCGGCCTTCGAGGGAAAGTCGCGCGTCGAACGCCAGCGTATGGTCTACGCCTTGCTGAAGGACGAGATGGCGGAGCGCGTGCACGCGCTGGCGCTGAGCACGCTGACCCCGCAGGAAGACCGCTGAATCGCGGAATTCCGCCAGTTCCCGTGTGGTGCTGGCGGAATAGCATACATACGCATGCAACCAAAAGGCGATAATATCGAGAGTAGCGGCAGAGATGGATGCAGCGTGGGTTGCAATTCGCGCCTCATTTAGTAAAGTGCGAACCGTGCACCATTTATCGCGCCGCGTCGGGACCGCGTTCCGCCCGGCAGGCACGGGGGGAAGGCAGCGCATGGCGAAACGGGGGCCGAAGACAAAGCGGAAGACCGAGCAGACGTCGGTCGTGTCCGGTTTGCAGAGCCGCAACATCATGGTCGGCGGCCATCGCACCAGCATGCGCCTGGAGCCGTCCATGTGGGACGCGCTCGACGACATCGCCAAGCGCGAAGGGCTGACCGTGCACGAGCTGTGCACCCGCATCAAGGAACGCATTGAGCAGCAGGCGAAGCTGCGCGACGACGCGGACGAGGACAAGGTGACGCTCACCTCCGCCGTGCGGGTTCTGATCGCCATGTACTACCGTCGCGCGTCCACCGACGAGGGGCACAGCCGCGCCGGGCACGGCGAGGGTGACCCGTTCGCCGGGACGCCCTTCGCGGTGTCGCCGCGCGAGGACGGCGACCCGCCGACCGACGAGGGCGGCGAGCCGCCGGGCGGTGAGGGACCCGGATTCTCCGGCCCCGGCAAGCCGCCGGGCGTCAGCGGCAAGCCGCAGGCCGCCCCGGCACACCTGGACGCGTAAGATACGCCTGGACGCGTAAGATCTCGTAGACGCTGGGTTTCGACCCGACCCACGCGGTCAATCGGCCGCCGCGGCGTCCTTGCGGTCGCCCGTGTAGTGCTCGGGCCAGTGGCGGCGGGCGTGTTCGCCGTCGCCGCGGAACATGTGGCACATGTCCAGAAGCGGCGGCCGGCCCTTCGAAACCGGGCGGGTGCCCTCGGCCTTGGCGCGCTCCTCGGCTTCGCGGGAGAGCAGCGGGAACACGGTCTGGAACGCCGTGGTGGCGACCGGCCCAAGCAGCTCGACCAGGTGGGTGCAGCCGTGCACGCCGCCCAGCCGTTCCTTCACGGCGCGCGTCCAGCCCTTGGTGACGTTCAGGCCGACCAGCTTCTGGAAATCGGGTGTGATGTCGCCGCAGGCGTGGTAGGGGCTCTTCTCCGTCACCACCTCCACGGCGTGCACGGTCAGCTGGTTGTCGACGGTCAGGCGGATCCACATCTCGTGCACGGGGTCGCCCGGCTCCAGCCGGCCGCGCTGCTCGGTGTTGAAGCCGTAGCTCTTTACGTCCGTCAGGTGGCCCTCGATATCCCACAGCCCGTCGGTGCGGCGATACCCGCGGCAGACCACCTCGCGGGTGTGGATGTGCTCGCGCGCGGCGGGTTCGGACAACGGCATGGACATTCCTTCGCTCTCGACACCGCTACCGTGCGGTGCAGCGAATATCGGCGGGGCTGACGCTAGGGTCAAGGCAGCCCCGCCGCAATCCTGCCATCACTCCCCGGCGCACGCCGTCAGGACGAGGCCTCGACCGAGTACTGGGAGCCGAAGATGAAGGCGTCGCGGTCCTTGATCTCGTCCTCCAGGTGCGCGCGCACCACGGCGAACAGGTCGCGGATGGAGACGATGCCCACCACCTCGTCGCCGCGCACCACCGGCAGGTGGCGGTAGCGGTGCCGCTCCATCAGGGCCAGCGCCGCGCCGGCGGTGGCGTCGGGGTCCAGCGTGTCGGGATCGGCGGTCATCACCTCGCCCAGGCGGGTGGCGTCGGGGTCGCGCCCGGCGGCGACCACGCGGGTGGTCAGGTCGCGTTCGGTGAAGATGCCGACCAGCCGCCGCCCTTCGGTGACCAGAACGGCGGCGATCCGGCGCTCGGCCATGATCCGCGCCGCTTCCCGCACGCCGGCCCCGGTGGGCAGGCAGGTGAGCGTCTGGTCCTTGATGACGTCCGGTATCAGCTTGCGGTTCGGCATGGATCGTCTCCCCTCCCCAACATTGCATCCGATGCGCGACAATCAGTCGTGCCAATGAAATGTTGCGGTGGTGAAGGCCGCGTTCAAGGTGCGGACGTTCAAGGTGCGGATCGCCGGCCTTCCATGTCGGCCGGCGGGGTGACGCGCACGGCGGTGATCTGGTGGCGCTGGCGGCGCAGGATCTCGAAGCGGAAGCCGTAGAAGGTGAAGACCTGCCCCACCTCCGGGATCATGCGCGCCTCGTACAGCACCAGCCCGGCGATGGTGGAGGCCTGCTCGTCCGGCAGGCGCCATTCGAACTCGCGGTTCAGGTCGCGCAGCGTCACCCAGCCGTCGATGACGTAGGAGCCGTTGGGCTGCGGGCGCACGCCGGCCACCTGGACGTCCAGTTCGTCGGAGATGTCGCCGACGATCTCCTCCAGGATGTCCTCCAGCGTCACCACGCCCATCAGGGTGCCGTACTCGTCCACCACCAGGGCGAAGTGCTCGCGCCGCTCGCGGAAGGCCTGCAGCTGGTCGAGCAGCGTGGTGGTGTCGGGGATGAACCAGGGCTGCGCCGCCAGCGCCACCACGTCCAGCGTGTCGAGCCGGCCGCCCTGCGCCCGCACCTCGCGCAGCAGCGCCTTGGCGTGCAGCACGCCGACGATGTTGTCCGGCTCGTCCTTCCACAGCGGCAGGCGGGTGTAGGGGCTGGCGAGCACCCCGTCGACGATCTGCGCCGGCGGCTGGCCGGCGTCGACGGTGACCAGGGTGCGGCGGTGCGTCATGATCTCCGCCACCGACACCTCGGCGAGGTCGAGGATGGAGCGCAGCATGGCGCGCTCGTGCCGCGCCTCCTCCTCCTCCTGGGCGGGTTCCTCGCCGCGGTGCAGCTCGATGGCGCCGCGCAGCTCCTCGGCCGAGCTGCCGACGGAGACGGTGCGGATGTCGCTGCCGAACAGCCGCATCAGCCGCGCCACCAGCCACGCCACGGCGGCGGTGATCGGGGCCAGCACGCGGACCACCGCCCGCACCGGCCGCGCCACCGCCAGCGCCACGCGGTCGGCGTGATTGATGGCGTAGGTCTTGGGCATCACCTCGGAGAAGACGACGACCAGCACCGTCATGCCGACGGTGGCGTAGGCCACGCCGGTGTCGCCGAACAGGCGGATCAGCACGCTGGTGGCCAGCGCCGACGCCAGGATGTTGACCGTGTTGTTGCCCAGCAGCAGGGCGCCGATCAGCCGCTCCTTGTCCTCGCGCAGGCGGTTCACGAGGCGGGCGCGGGAACTCCCCTCGTTCTCCAGCTGATGCATGCGCGGCCGCGAGGCGGCGGTCAGCGCCGTCTCCGAGCCCGAGAAGAACGCCGACAGCAACAGCAGCACGAGGATCGCCAGCGCCGACAGCCACAGCGTGAGGTCGTCGGTGAGCGCGGCGGCGAGGTCGGGGGCGGCGTCCATGGGGAGGGTCAGGTATGCCGGGAGGCCGTCGACCCGGCCGGCGGAGGAACCGCTGCCGGGCTGTTGCGGCCGGGACGGCGGCGCAAGGGATAGGGGCGGATCAGCACCTCGGCGGGAATGCGCCATTCCCGATGGAGCTTCCATGCCTGCTCCAG
>Ga0196976_1000245_pt1 | contig 36697 bp, 32 predicted proteins | sample S3v_513CmetaG_FD_148644 | JGI IMG/M metagenome (GOLD analysis project Ga0196976, IMG submission 148644) | Soil microbial communities from Anza Borrego desert, Southern California, United States - S3+v_5-13C | ecosystem: Environmental > Terrestrial > Soil > Desert | place: USA: California... | reverse complement strand
TGATCGAGGTGGTGAACAGCGGCAAGCCGGGAAGGGTGATCTTCACGAACTTCCAGGATCTCATCCAGGAGATCCAGGCCTCCTTCGACTCCGACCAGACGCCGGGGAAGGCCGAGATCATGCGCCCGCTGCTGGAGGCCGACCTGCTCGTGCTCGACGAGCTGGGCTCGCAGAAGCCGACGCAGTTCGTCCAGGACATCCTCTACTACGTCATCAACACGCGCTACAACGAAGAGCGGACCACGATCTTCACGACGAATTACCTCGACCACCAGCCGGAGGCGAAGCAGGAGCGGCTGGAAGACCGGATCGGGGTGCGCCTGCGCAGCCGTCTCGCGGAGATGGCGGACCGCATCGACTTCACCGGCGCGACGGACTACCGCCGCAACCGCCTGTCATGAAACGCGGCATTCTGGACACTCTCCGCCGCGGGCTGGACAACGCGCTGGTCAACTGGGGGCTGATCATCGTCCGCCTCGTGGAAGTGGTGGTCCTCGTCGCGATCACGATCGCCGCGGTGCTGGCCATGGTGGTGCCGATCCTCCTTTCCATCGGCCTGCGGATGGCCGACATCACCACGCCCGACCAGATCGAGAGCACGATGCTGACGCTGCTGGAGCGCTGGTCGCTCCTCGTCTTCATCTTCCTCGGACTGCTGCTGCTGACGATCGTGCTGGTGGCGCTGCACTCGGTCGTCGACGCCGGCTGTGCGCGCGTGCAGGTCGACGCCGACCGCATGGCCGGTCCCGCGGTCGACGGCCCGCGCTCGCGCTACCACGCCTTCTCGATGGCGCGCTGGTGGGCGGGGGCGAGGGACGGGTGGCGGACGGTGTTCTGGATCTACAACTTCGCCTGGGGCCTGGCCGGCTTGATCCTGCTGCTCCCGCTCCTGCCGACGCTGGCGCTGACGATCGTCCTCCGCGAGAACGAGCCGATGGCCATCGGCATCGGCTGCCTCGGACTGGCGGTGTCGCTGCTGCTGCTGATCGTCGTGGGGGTGGTGACGAACATCTGGACCAACCGCGCCATCGCCGACTGGGCGGTGGCGCGCAAGGGCGCCGCGGCCGCACTCTCGGGCGCCTGGGCGGCCATCAAGGCCGACCTCGGCCGCCACGTGGTGATCGCCGTGGCCATGGTCGTCCTCGCCATCGCCGGCTCCACCTTCTTCTCCAGCTTCTCGTACTTTGCCGCCTTCGGCGAGATGATGCACCAGACCAGCGTCATCAACTTCTTCACCATCCCCCTCCGCCTCCTCGGCACCCTCGCAAACTGGGGTTTCTCCTCGTTCGTGGCGAGCTGGATCCTCGGCGCCTACGCCGCGCTGGCGGTGGAAAATGTAGGGCGGGCTTCAGCCCGTCCAGAGGCGGGCTGAAGCCCGCCCTACGTTCCGCACATGTACGAACAGTTCTTCTCCCGCGACGCGCACTCCTTCCGCGCCTCGGCCATCCGCGTCTTCGCGAAGCTGATCAACGACCCGAAGATCATCTCCTTCGCCGGCGGGGTGCCGAATCCCGACACGTTTCCCGCGGAGCGCATCGCCGAGGTCGCGGCGAAGGTGGTGCGGGAGCGGCGGGCGGTGTCGCTGCAGTACGGGCCGACGAAGGGGCTCGATCGTCTGTGCGACTCGATCGCGGCGATCATGCGCGGGCGCGGGGTGGCGTGCACGAAAGACGACGTGCTCACTACCACCGGCTCCCAGCAGGCGCTCGACCTCATCGCCCACACGATCCTCGATCCGGGCGACGTGGTGGCCGTCGAGCTGCCGACCTACATCGGCGGCTCGGCGTCGTTCTTCGCCCGCAGCGCCACGCTCGCCGGCGTGCAGCAGGACGATGGGGGGATCGTCCCCGAGTCGCTGCGGGAGGTGGCCTCGCGTACGCGGATCAAGCTCCTCTACACCATCCCGAACTTTCAGAATCCCTCGGGGCGGCTGATGACGCAGGCCCGCCGCGCCGCGGTGCTGCAACTGGCCGAGGAATTCGACTTCCTGGTCATCGAAGACGATCCGTACGGGGATCTGGTGTACGTCGACGGCGCCGACACCACGGCCATGAAAGCGCACGACGCCAACGGCCGCGTGCTCTACCTCGGGTCGTTCTCGAAGGTGCTCGCGCCGGGGCTGCGCTGCGGCTGGATCGCCGGGGCGCAGCCGCTGCTCGAGCGGCTGGAGATCGCCAAGCAGGCCGCCGATCTCTGCTCCGGGATGCTCGACCAGTCCATCGTCGACGAGCTGGTCGCGGGCGGCGAGCTCGCGCCGCAGATCGAGCGCGTGCGTGCGTTCTACCGCGGCAAAAGAGGCGTGCTGCTCGAAGAGCTGGAGCGGCACTTCTCCGGGCACGCGCGGTGGACCTCCGCCGACGGCGGGCTGTTCACCTTCATGACGCTGCACGACGACGTCGACACCGCCGCGCGCGTCTCCGAGGCGGTCGCCGGCGGCGTCGCCTACATCCCCGGCGGACCGTTCTTCGTCGACGGCAGCGGGCGCAACACGATGCGCCTCACTTTCGCCAAGGAGAGCGACGAGCGCATCCGCGAAGGGGTGGTGCGGCTGGCGAAAGTTTTCGGCATAGATCCCTCGCTGCGCTCGGGATAAACTAACGCCAACTCACCCTCGGAGGCTCATCCCTTGGATCATCATCGTGGCGGCTGGATCGAAATCATTGCCGGAGGCATGTTCTCCGGAAAGTCGGAGGAGCTGATCCGCCGGCTGCGGCGCGCCGTCATCGCGCGCCAGAGAGTGCAGGTCTTCAAGCCGATCCTCGATGACCGCTTCTCCACCGACGAGGTGGTCTCGCGCGACGAGCGCCGCCTCAAGGCTCTGGCCGTGGGGACGAGCGCCGAGCTGCTGGCCCGCGTGGAGATCGGCGTGCAGGTCGTCGGCATCGATGAGATCCAGTTCTTCGACCCGGGCGTGGTCGACGTGTGCATGCAGCTCGCGGACGCGGGCATCCGCGTCGTCGCGGCGGGACTGGACCAGGACTACATGCGCCGCCCGTTCGGCCCGATGGGGGCGCTGCTGGCGGTGGCCGAGGTCGTGGACAAGATGCACGCCGTGTGCGTGCGCTGCCGCGGGGCCGCGCATTACTCGCAGCGCGTGTCGGGCGGCAACGCGCAGGTGGAAGTGGGCGACTCGTCGTACGAGGCGCGCTGCCGCCATTGCTACGAGCCGTACCGCGCCACCGCGGAGGAGACGCCGGCGGTGCAGTTGACCATCCCGGCACCCGCCGTCGGGAACGCTTGACCGCCGTGCGGACCGCCGGCGTCCCGCCGGCTGTCCGGGCGGGCGTCACGCCCGCCCGGGGGGCGCAGGCGGGACGCCTGCGCAGACAGCCGGCGGGACGCCGGCGGTCCGCCTGGTTGCTCGCGCTGCTCGTGCTGACCGGTTGTCGCGAGGCCAACGGCGTCCTCGCCGATCCCATGGACCGCGAGGCCGAGAGCGCGCTGGTCGCCTATCTGAAGATCGATACGACCAACCCGCCCGGCAACGAGACAGCGGGCGCGGCGTACCTGCGCGACCTGCTGAAGGAGGAGGGGATCGACGCGCAGCTCGTCGGCGACGACCCGAAGCGGCAGGGTCTCTACGCGCGCCTCTCCTCGGGGACCGGCGAGAAGGCGCTCCTGCTCCTCTCGCACATCGACGTCGTCCCCGCCGACGCGCGCGCGTGGCGCAATCCGCCGTTCGCCGCGATCCAGGAGGGGGGCTACATCTGGGGGCGCGGCGCGCTCGACGCCAAGTCGCTCACCATCGCCCACCTCATGTCGCTCGTCGACCTGAAGCGCCGCGGCGCGAAATTATCGCGCGACGTGATCCTCCTGGCCGTCCCCGACGAGGAGCTCGGCGGCCTGCACGGCACGAAGGCGCTGCTCGACAAGCGTCCGGAGCTCTTCGCCAACGTCGGCTTCGTGATGAACGAAGGAGGGGCGAACGAGACCGCCGTCGACCGCGTGCTCTTCTGGGGGATCGAGGTGCAGCAGAAGCTGCCGCTCTGGCTGCGCGTGACGTGCGAGGGGGAGGGGGGGCACGGCGCATCGCCGCCCGACGACGGCGGCGCCACGGTGAAGCTCGTCCGCGCGCTGGCCGCGGTGCAGGCGCTGGAAACGCCGTACCGCCTCGACCCAAGCGTCGCGCGCGTGACCGCCGCCGCGGCGGCGATCCGCAGGGACCCGCGCGGTGCGAAGCTGGCCGGGCTGCGCGAGCCGCTCGAAGAGAAGACGCTCGAGGAATTGCCGCGCGGTTACCGGTCGCTGCTCAAAGACACCATCGCCGTGACGCACATCAGCGCCGGGAGCTCGGTGAATGTCGTGCCGACCCGCGCCGTGGCCGGCATTGACATCCGTCTCACCCCGTCGACGCCGCCGGAAGCGATGCTGGCGCGCGTGCGGGAAGCGGTGGGGAAGAACGGCACCGTGGAGGTGGTGCTCGACGCGCAGCCGCTGCCGGAGGTGCCGGCCTTGGGGCCGCTGTGGGAGGTCGTCGCACGGACGATGCGCGCCGCGGCGCCGGGATCGACGGTGGGGCCGATGGTGACGGCGGGGACGACGGACAGCCGCTACTTCCGCGCGCGCGGCATCGCCGCGTACGGGGTGATGCCGTTCAAGGTGAACTACTACGATGCCGAGGGCGTGCACGGCAACGACGAGCGCATCCGGGCGCGCTTCTTCGCCGAGGGAGTGCGGCTCATGCGGACGATCGTGCGAGACTTCTGCAGCGAGCGATGAGCGATGAGTGATGAGCGATGAGCAGGAGTGACGCGTCTCGTTCATCGCTCATCGCTCATGGCTCATCGCTCGTCTTCCTGGCGATCCTGGCTTCGGGCATTTTCGTGACGCCGCTCCTGCGCTCCGAAGTCTTCACGCTGCGCGACCACTTCGACTACTTTCAGCCGCTGCGCTGGTTCACGGCGACGGAGCTCCAGGCGGGGCGGCTGCCGCTGTGGAATCCGTACAACGCCGGCGGCGAGCCGTGGCTGGCCAACCCGCAGACGGGCGTGTTCTATCCGCCGGCGTGGCTGTTCGTCGTGCTGCCCTTCGCCGCGGCGTACCTGCTCTTTCTCCTGCTGCACGTGGTGCTGCTGGGGTGGGGGGCGTACTTGCTGTTCTCGCGGAGTGCCTCGCAGGGCGCGGCGCTGGTGGGGGCGGTGGCGCTGATGTTCTGCGGGCCGGTGCTGTCGCTGCTGGACGTGTCGAACAACCTGGCCACGCTGGCCTGGATCCCGCTGGCGCTGTGGTGCGCGGCGGAGGGGGCGTGGCGGCGGGGCGGGGCGGCGCTGGCGCTGGCGTTCCTGGGAGGTGAGCCATTCTTTGCAGCCTGCGGAAGTGTGCTCTACGTAGGTTGGGCTTCAGCCCGACCGGACGGGCTGAAGCCCGTCCTACGTTCAGCACTGGTTGCGTTTGGATTGAGCGCGGTGCAGCTATTTCCGTTTCTGGAGATGCTGCGGGACAGCGACCGCGCGGCGGGGCTCGACGCGTCGCTGATCCTCATGCACTCGATGTCGTGGCGTGACTGGCTGCGCTTCGTCATTCCCATCGAGCGAGGGGCCACGCAGCAGTTCATCCCGGCGGTGTACGCGGGCGTGGTCGTGTGTGCACTGGCGCTGCTCGGCATTCGCAGGCGCACGTGGCCGTGGCTGCTCCTGTTCGCGGTCAGCATGGCCGTCTCCTTCGGGCCGGAGCTGCTCGTGCGGCTGCCGCTCACGCTCTTCCGCTATCCCGCGCGGCTCGTGCCGCTGGCGGCGTTCGCGGTGGCGGCGCTGGCGGTGGCGGGGTGGGAGCGCGTGCGGCCGAACCGGCGCTGGCTGGACCTCGTGATCGTGCTGATCGTCGTGGTCGACCTCGTCCCGCGGGCGTGGCCGCTGCTCGTCTCCGCCCCCTTCCGCCGCGATGTGGTGTCTTATGCGAAGAGCGTCGGCGCCGACTCGAAGTTCCTTCGCGCCGGCGCCATCGACGCGCACCACCGTACGGCATGGATCTCCGGCTACCTCAACCTCTACGACCGCCGCTTCGACGCCATCACCGCCGCGCCCGTGGCCTCCGACGCCTGGCTGCGCGTGCATCGCGGCCTGCTGGAGAATCCGACGCGCGAGGAGCTGGCGCGCAAAGGGATCGGCTGGGTGATCAGCACCCACGAGCTGGCACCGGCGTTCGCGCCGGCCGCGCGCGCGGAGAACGTCACCGTCTACCGCAACCGCATCACGCTGCCGCACGCGTTCCTGATCACGCGCTCGCCGACGACCGTGCGCTCCGCGCGCGCGGAGCTCGGTACGTCGAGCGCGCGCGTGACCGTGCACGCACCGCAGGAAGGCGTCATCGCCCTGCTGCAGCAGCGCGCGCCGGGATGGGAAGTGAGCATCGACGGCGTGCCCGCGCACGAGTTCCCGATCGACACATTTTTTCGCGGCGTGCAAGTCACGCGCGGCTATCACGAAATCGTCTGGAAGTATCGTCCGCGCTCGCTTTTTTTGGGTGCGATGGTGACCTTCGTCACGCTTCTGATCCTCTTTGTCAAGCGTGTGCGATAGCGAAAATTTTTTCTTCCTGTCCGTCGAATCTTGAGTAGTAGAATCTCGACTCTTCCAAGATCACCATTGAGGTCAGACAACAGCATGGTAAGCATCGACGATCGCTTGAACGCCATCATTCGCGAATTGATCGGCAACGGAATCACTCTCGCCCAGGCGGTCGAAGCGTTCGAGGGAAAGTACATCGTCGCGGCCATGACGGCCAGCAAGGGAAACGTCACCCAGGCCTCGCGCAAGCTGGGCGTGCACCGCAACACGCTGCACAACAAGCTGCGCACGCAGACCATGCTCAACGGCTTCGCCGAGTCCGTGCGACCGGTGCGCCGCCGTGCCGTCTCCCACAAGCGCGCCTCCATGCCTGCGGCGCCGCGGCGCACTTCGCGGTAGCATGCGCGCGGGCTGAAGCCCGCGTCACATGAGCAAACATCCGCTTTCCGTACCGCAGCGCCCCGAGCTCCACCAAGAACTGATCGATCTCCTCCGCCAGCGCGGCAACCGCCTGCTGCGCGTGGGAGAGATCCACGAGCGGCTCGCCGATCCCGACGTCACGCGCGAGGAGCTCGAGCGTGCCGTGGAAGAGCTCGAGCGCGACGGCGTCATCGTCGCCGTGCGCGGCAAACGCTACTCCCTGCTCGAGTTCACCCCTTATCACGCCGGCCGCGTGAAGATCCATCCCGACGGCCACGGCACGATCTTCGGCCCCCGCGGCAGCGACGGCGAGGGACACGACATCTACATCGACCGCAAGCAGGTCAAGGGGGCCATGAACGGCGACCTGGTGGTGGTGCGCGTCGACAAGCGCAGCCCCGAGTTCCGCCGCGTGCGCGACCGCAAGTACATCGTCGGCGAGGTCGCGCAGGTGCTGCGCCGCGCGCACCGCACCGTGGTCGGCCGCTTCCACCTCGAGCCCGAGCCGTACGTCGTCCCGTTCGACATCCGCATCGACACCGACATCCTCATCGACGAGGAGTCGACCATGGACGCGCGCGAAGGGGAGATGGTCAATGTCGAGATCGACCGCTACCCCGACCGCACCACGCATTTCGCGCGAGGGCGCGTCGTGGAAACACTCGGGTTCATCGGCGACCCGGGCGTCGACATCGAGGTGGTCATCCGCAAGCACCACCTCCCGCACCATTTCCCCGAGGACGTGCTGCGCGAGGCGGACGCCATCGGCGAGGAAGTGCCGGCGAACGTCATCGCCACGCGCGTCGATCTCCGCGACCGCAACATCGTCACCATCGACGGCGAGACGGCCAAGGATTTCGACGACGCCGTGGAGGTGCAGCTCCTCGGCAACGGCAATTACCTCCTCGGCGTGCACATCGCCGACGTCGCGCATTACGTCACCGAGGGGAGCGCGCTCGACCGCGAGGCCTTCGAGCGCGGCACTTCCGTCTACTTTCCCGGGCGGGCCATCCCCATGCTGCCGGAGCGGCTGTCGAACGGCATCTGCTCGCTCAACCCGAAGATCGAGCGGCTCACGTTCTCCTGCGAGATGGAGATCGACAAGCGCGGACGCTTCGTCAAGCACAAGGTCTACAAGTCGGTGATCCGCACGCGCGAGCGGATGACGTACACGAACGTGAACGCCATCTTCGTGGCCAGCGGCTGGACGTCGGCCTCGGGAGCGGAGCGCGATCGCGCGGCGGAGGAGAAGGGGCCGGAGCTGCTGGAGCGCTACGGCTATCTCCTCGGGGACTTCAAGCGCATGCACGAGCTCTACGAGATCCTGCGCGCGCGGCGCGAGCAGCGCGGCTCGATCGACTTCGACCTCCCCGAGGCCGAGGTCATGCTCGGCGAGTCGGGAGACATCGAGGCCATCCGCCCGACAGAGCGCAATGTCGCCCACCGCCTGATCGAGGAGTTCATGCTGGCCGCGAACGAGACCGTCGCGCGCGAGCTGGTGTTCGCCAATCAGCCCGGCCTGTATCGCGTGCACGAGCAGCCCGACCCGCAGAAGCTCGAGGACCTGCGCGACATCCTCAAGGAGTTCAAGCTCAAACTGCGCGGCAACGTCGAGGAGATCCGTCCCGGCGAGCTGCAGCGCGTGCTCAAGGAGGTCGCCGGCACGCCGCAGGAGCGTTTCCTGACGAACCTCATCCTCCGCTCGATGCGGCGCGCGTTCTACTCCCCCGACTCGACCGGCCACTTCGCGCTCGCGCTCGAGCACTACTGCCACTTCACCTCGCCGATCCGCCGCTATCCCGACCTGATCGTGCACCGCCGCCTGGCGGAGCTGATCGAGAACGGCACGCTGTACGGCGAGCGCCGCGACGAGATCGACCGCGCGCACCCGCAGTACGCCACGCAGTCGAGCGAGCGGGAGCGCCGCGCCGACGACGCGGAGCGCGAGGTGCTGGAGTGGAAGAAAGTGATCTTCATGCGCGACAAGGTCGGCAACGAGTACTCCGGGATCGTGACCGGGGTCGCGCCGTTCGGCCTCTTCGTCGAGCTGAACGAGATCTTCGTGCAGGGCCTCGTGCCCGTGGCCACCATCGGCGGCGATTTCTGGCACTACCACGACCGCGAGCACCGCATGCGCGGCGAGTCGTCGAACCGCGAGCTGCGCCTCGGCGACGCGGTCAAGGTGCGCGTGGAGTCGATCGACGAGGACAAGCACCAGCTCGAGTTTCGGCTGCTGGAGGTTGCCGGCCAGGCCATTCGCGAGCGTGACCGGGATCGCACGTGATGTTGCTGGTTGCTGGTTCAAGGCGGTTCGTGGCAACCTGCCCGGCATCGCCTCGAACAGAGCAACCAGCAACCAGCAACAGTCGTGCTGGCCTCCTAGTTGCTACGCGTCTAAGATTTAGCCATGGCCGAACGTGACCTCACGGCGCGCTTGAAGCAACTGGTGGACGAGCGCGTCGTCCTCGAAACGAAATTACAGAACGAGCCGGGCGAGCTCGCCGACGCCGCCGTACGCGAGTACGACACGCGTTATCAATCGCTCCAGCGGCAACTGGCCACCCTCTTCCGCGAGGCCAGCGCCGACCAGCAGCGCATCACCGTGATGCTGGAGATGATGCGCATCCTCGAGAACCGGCTGGTCTATCTCCAGAACTTCATCGTCGACCCGACCGCGGAGAACCGCGTGCTCGCGCAACTGGTGACCAAGTTCATCGACGACGTGAGCCGCGACCGCAGCTCCGTGCTGACGACGCTGGAGGCGACCTACTACCGCGCCGTGGCCGCGCTTTATGCGGGCGAGCTCGGGAAGGCGCGCGAGGGCTTCAGCGCCGCGTGCGCCTCCGAGGAGTCGGACGAGGCGAACGATATCAAGTACAAGTCGTACGTGATCCTCGGCCACCTCTCGCACGAGGAAGCGGACTACGCGAAGGCCAAGGAGCTGCACGAGCAGTCGATGCGCTACTCGCCCAACGACAACGTGACGGCGCAGGCGCTGGCGCTCAAGGCGCTCAACTCCTACGCCCTCGGCGATCACGACGACGCGCTGCACCTCTTCCAGGAGTCGCTGCAGCTCTTCGACGAGAACAAGCCCTTCTTCAACTCCTACTTTTTCCGCAACGCGCTGCTCTTCTGCGGCGCGATCTACTTCGACCGGAAGCAGTTCGACGAGGCGGCCTCGTTCTACCGCCGCGTCTCGGCCACCGTCGACCAGAGCTCGTTCGACTATTTCGATGCCCTCTCGCACATCGGCCGCATCGAATACTCGCAGGGAAACTACGAGGAGGCCGTGGCCTCGTTCGAGCGCGCCGTGCAGACGCACCGCTTCAGCGAGAACGAGTACGTGGTCGATACCTGGTTCTGGATCGCGCGCTGCCACCTCCGCCGCAACGACTCCGGCCAGGCGCGCAAGTACCTCGAGAAGATCGCCGCCACCGACGTGCGCTACGAGAAGAAGCCGCAGGCCGTGGAGCTGCTGCAGAGAATCGCGTGACTCTGGACGAATTCGAGAAGCAGGTGATGGCGGGACTGCTGGCCGGCAGCGACCCGCTGCTGGCCGCGCTGCGGAAGCAGTACGCCGCCGCGACGGTGCGCGACCGCGAGATGACCGCCACCGGCTTCATCACGCGCTTCGACGTCCCGGCTACGGTGCCGGCGGTGGAGCGGAAGCTGCTGCACCTGGACGACCTGCAGGTGGAGTTGGCCGGCGCCAAGTCTCCCGCCGACACCTCGGTGCACGTGTTCAACGGCCGCCTGAAATCGCTGGAGTGCTTCCTGTACGACGGCGTCTTTCCCTCCGAGCCTGAGATCAAGGCGGCGTGGTATTACGGGACGGAGAAGTTTCCGGGCATCACGCCGGAGCTGATGGCCGCTCGCGATACGGAAGAACTGCTCGAAGAGGACGACTGACGTAGGACGGGCTTCAGCCCGTCGTTCTCGCGAGGAATGGTCGGGCTGAAGCCCGACCTACGTTGAGCTACTTCCCGGCCGGCGCGACCACCACGTCGCTGTACCGGTCGTACAGGTTCGTGATCCAGATCTCCGGCTGCTTGCCCGTGATCTCGAACGTGAACGGCTCGTTCGTCTTGCCGAGGACGAGCTGGCCGCCCATCACCCGCGCTTCCACCGGCTTACCGGTCACCGAGTCGACGGCGGTGATGGTGACGGTGTTTTTGCCGCGCTTGAGCTTCGCCGGCTTCATCTCCACCTTCATCACCGGCACCTCGACGGGGAGGCGGAACGATTCGGCGCGATACCCCGGCGCCTCGATGCGCACTTCGGGAGCCACGACGTCGCGATGCCCCTGCGCGCCCGGGACGCGGAACAGCTTCGGCTTCCACGGCACTTTGTAGAACGTCGTCGGCAAGCCGTTCGGCACGTCGTCGGCGTAGATCGGCTGCGTGCTCTGGATGTGCAGCCGCGCCTGCACCGGCACGCGCGTCTCACTGTCGATGGCGTAGACGGTGAAGTGTCCCGGGTAGCCGGCGCCGAAGGTCACCGGGGCGAGCCACCACTCCAGCGTGCGCTCCGCCGCGGGCTGGTGGTGCCGCGCCGCGCAGTCGCGCATCGCCGTCCACGCTTCCTTGCTGTTGTGGTCCTGGCCAGCCAGGATGGCGGTCATGGTGAAGGTGCACTTCTCGCGGTCGGTTCCCGAGTAGCGGTTGCAGATCGTGAAGGCCTCGGCCGCCGCGACGTCGCTGCAGAAGAGGTTGTCGTTGTTCCCGGTGACGAAGCACGTGGCCGCCTTCGTCCAGACCGGCTGCAGGGCTTCGCTCAGCTCCTTCCAGTGCGCGTCGACCCATTCCTGCCCGACGTCGTAGCCGCGCATGGCCGCGATCTGGGAGATTTCCGACTGCGGGAAGGTCTTGCCCACCCTGGCGATGGCCGCGGGCGTGGCGCAGGGGCTCGGCTTGTAGTCGGCCGGGAAGGGCTCGCGCGTGGCGAGGAGGAGCAGGATGCCGAGGATCGAGTGCATGGTCCGGCGGTCAATGGAACCGCGTCACCACGAACGCAATGTCGTCCTTGAATTCTTCCGTGGCCAGGAAACCCTTCACGTCAGAGAAGATGGCGTCGTAGACCGTGCCGAGGTCGGCGTCGCGCGACTGCTCCAGCACCGCGGCCACGCGGTCGATGGAGTAGAAGTCGCCGTTGGCGTTGATGCGGTCGGTGAGGCCGTCGGTGTAGACGAAGAGCGTGTCGCCGGGCGCGACGGTGATGGAGTGCTCCTCGAAGGGCATGTTCGGCATCGCGCCGAGGAGATTGCTGGGCTGCTCGAGGAGGCGCGTGCGCCCGCTGGCGCGGCTGTGCAGCAGGAACGGCGGATGGGCCGCGTTCGCGTAGACGAGCTGGCGGCCGGCCTCCATGCGGAAGAGGGCGGCGGTGGCGAACTGCGTCGGCAGGCTGACAGCGAAGAGGAAGTCGTTCAGCCGGGTCATGAAGTCGGCCAGCGAGCGCTCGGTGGCGGCCTCGCTGTGGATGTAGCTCTTCAGCAGCGACACGAGGATGGCCGCGGGGAGGCCGTGGCCGGAGACGTCGGCCACGAAGAGGTACATCGAGTCGTCCTGCACGAAGTAGTCGTAGAAGTCGCCCGAGAGCGTCTCGCTGGGGATGTAGGCGGAGCGGATCTCGATGCCTTTGGACGCGAACGCACTCGGCGGTACGAGCGCCTCCTGCACGCGCCGCGCGATCTGCAGGTCGCGCGTCATCTGCTGATTCATGCGGCGGAGCTGGTCCTGATAGGCCTTCATCCGCAGCAGCGCCCCGAGCCGCGCCACGACGATCTCGATGTCGGAGCCCTTGGTGACGAAGTCGTCCGCACCCGCCCCCAGCCCCTGGACCACGTGCTCGGCGGAATCCGATCCCGTGAGCATGAGCACGGGAATGGTGTGCAGCTGCGGGTCGGACTTGATGCGCCGCGTGACCTCGAACCCGTCGATGCCGGGCATGCGGTAGTCGACGATCAGCGCGTCGGGGAGGAGCTGCTCGGCCAGACGCAGCCCTTCCTCCCCCGAGGAGGCGGGAATGGCGTCATACCCCCTCCGCTCGAGGAACCTGCGCGTGACCTGCAGGTCGTTCGCGTTGTCGTCGATGATGACGATGCGCTGCCGCTTCTCCATGGCCGAAATTTCGCGGGGGATTATGCAGGAAGATTGCCGGTGGAGGGGGTCGAGGTGACGGGGATCACGGCTCGGCGAGGAGGGCGCGGACGCGTTCGAGCAGGAGCGGCACCTCGCGTTGCACGATCACCCAGACGGCGTTGTCGTCTACGTTCGGGTAATTGTGCACGGGTTGGTTGCGGAAGGCGATGATCCGAGGAAAGTCGCCGACCCGCGCGGCCGCCGCCGAATCGGTCTGGGCGATCTTCGTCACGGCCTCGCCGATGATTGTCAGTTGGCGTTCGACAGCGGACGCGAGGAAATCGTCGGCGCTGTATTCGTCAAAGGATTTTCCGGCCGTGTAGCGAAGAACCTTCTCTCCGGCAGCGACGATATGTGCCAGCCGCACCTGTACCTCAAGCTGCTTCATACAACTCGCGGGCGGTCAACTCGAGAACCTGCTTGAAGTAAGGATTGTCGATCTTTGTGCCGACCACCAGGTCGACGTCTCGCGCGAACAGCCGCTGGAGGTCGACGAGCAGGTCGAGATAATGCTCGCCGCGCCTCAACGGGTCGTCCTCCGGCAGAAACTCCACCACGAAATCAAGGTCGCTCTTCTGCGGATCGAACGTCCCCTTCACGGCCGAGCCGAAGATCGAGAGGCTCTTCACGCCGTACTTTTCGCATAGCGCCCGCACCTCATCGAGCCGTTCGACCACGAGGGGAGGTAGCGCGTTCATCGTCGGGATTGTACCCTTCGCGCGCGCATGAAGCTGATCGTGGGACTGGGGAATCCAGGGGCGGATTACGAGCGGACGCGGCACAACGTCGGGTGGATGGTGGTGGACGCGTTCGCGAAGAAGTTTCGCGTCGACGTGACGCGGCACGAGAAGAGCGCGTACACCGGCACCGGGCGGGTGGCGGGGGGGAGCGTGATGGTGGCCAAGCCGCTCACGTACATGAACCTCTCCGGCGAGGCGGTGCGGCTGCTGGTGAACGCGTATCTGGAGTCGACGGACGACCTGATCGTCGTCTACGACGACATCGACCTTCCATTAGGCAAGCTGCGCATCCGGCCGAGCGGCTCCTCGGGGACGCACAACGGGATGCGCTCGATCGTGCAGGAGCTGGCGACGGAGCGGTTCCCGCGGCTGCGCGTCGGGATCGGGGCGGCGGACGGGGGGTGGCTCCGCGATTACGTGCTCGACGAGTTCGCTGCGGACGAGCAGGCCGTGGTCGACCGCGCCATCGAGCGCGCGGTGGATGCGCTGGTCCTGTTCGCGCGAGGCGATCTCCGGCGTGCCATGAACGAGTTCAATAAAGACCCCGAACCGCCGTGCTAACCTCCGCCTCATGACCTCGATCCACACCCTCGGCGAGCTGCGCGCCTCGGGATATCGCGTGCGGTCCGTCAAGGACGAAATGCGCGCCAACCTCCTCGAAAAGATCGCGCGCGGCGAGACGACCTTTCCCGGCATCCACGGCTACGAGCGCACGGTCATCCCGGCCATCCACAACGCCGTGCTCTCGAAGCACGACATCATCCTGCTCGGCCTGCGCGGGCAGGCCAAGACACGCATCCTCCGCTCCCTCACGGCGCTGCTCGACGAGCAGGTGCCGGTGATCGAAGGATGCGAGATCAACGACTCGCCGCTCGAGCCGACGTGCAAGCGCTGCCGCCGCCTCGCCGCCGAACAGGGCGACGAACTGCACGTCGCCTGGATCAGGCGCGACGAGCGTTACCGCGAGAAGCTGGCCACGCCGGACGTCACGGTAGCCGACCTCATCGGCGACATCGACCCGATCAAGGCCGCGAACCAGCGCCTCACGTACGCGGACGAGGAAGTGATCCACTACGGCATCATCCCGCGCACGAACCGCGGCATCTTCGCCATCAACGAGCTGCCCGACCTCGCGCCGCGCATCCAGGTGGCGCTGCTGAACATCCTCGAAGAGCGCGACCTGCAGATCCGCGGCTTTCCGATCCGCATCCCGCTGGATGTGGTGCTGGTCTTCAGCGCCAACCCGGAGGACTACACGAGCCGCGGCAACATCATCACGCCGCTCAAGGACCGCATCGACTCGCAGATCCTCACGCATTACCCGCAGAAGGTGGAGACGGCGCGCCGCATCACCGAGCAGGAGGCGTGGCTGGATCGAGGCGGCGAGACGAAGATCGACATCCCGACGTACATTCGGGACCTCGTCGAGTCGGTGGCCTTCGTGGCCCGCGAGTCGGAGCTGGTCGACCAGTCGTCAGGCGTCTCCGCTCGCCTGACCATCGCGGCGATGGAGCTGCTGCAGTCGAACCTGGAGCGCCGCGCGGCGCTGACGCGCGACCGCCTCGTCTTTCCGCGCCTCTCCGATCTCTCGATGATCCTCCCCGCGATCACGGGGAAGGTGGAGATGGTGTACGAGGGGGAGCAGCAGGGGGCGGAAGTGGTGGCGCGGAAGCTGATCGGGCAGGCGGTGGGGAAGCTGTTCGAGTCGAAGTTTCCGCCGATCGAGCGGGCGGGCGTGGCGCAGCGCGCGGAGCGGGAGCGCGGCCGCGGCTACGGTGAGATCGATCACGACGACCTCGACGACGCCTTCGCCGGACGGCGCATGAAGAAGAAGGAGCGTCGCGAGGAGGCCAAGCCGGCCTCGGAGGCGGAGCCGGCTTACGAGTCGATCGTGTCGTGGTTCGCCGCCGGGAACAAGATCACAGTCTCGGACGAACAGCCGTTCGCGGAGTTCTTCCGCGAGCTGAATCGCGTGCAGGGGCTCGCGGACGTGGCGCGCAAGTACGCCGGCGTGTCGCGCGACGAGGAGCTGGCGTTCTGGATGGAGATGGTGCTCGAGGGCTTGCACCAGTCGCTGCGGCTCTCGCGCGAGGACCTCGATTCGACGATCACGTTCCAGGAGTTGATGAAGTTCAATGTGCTGAGGACGGTGCGGTAACTGAACGTAGGTCGGGCTTCAGCCCGACCAGTCGGGCTGAAGCCCGACCTACGTTGGCAGACGCAGGGTGGCGATGGCCCCTTGCGTGTCGGCTCGGTTTGCCAGTGTCAACGAGCCGCCGTGTGCCTCGGCGATCTGCCTCGACAGGAACAGTCCCACGCCGGTGCCTGCCGGCTTGGTCGTGAAGAACGGGACGAAGAGGTTGGCGGTACCGCTGACGCCGGGGCCGTCGTCTTCCACCGTCAGGGTCAGGCCGTCGCCGTTCACGCTCCACCGTACATTCACGCGCTCCCGCGCCGCTTCGGCGGCGTTCTTTACGAGGTTGATGAGCAACTGCTCGAGCTGGTCTTCATCGGCGTGCACGTGCGCTTCCGCGCCATGCAACGAGATCGGCACGCGGCGCTCCAGCGCGGCCACGCGCTGCACGAGCTCGTCGACGCGCACGTTGCCGCGGCGCGGCTCGGGGAGCCGCGCGAGCTGCGCGTAGGCGCGGGTGAAGCGCGTCAGCGCCTCGGTCCGGCTGCCGATGACGCGCATGCCGCTGGCCAGGTCGTCGCGCCAGTCGTCCGGCAGCTCATCGCGCGAGACGAGCTGTTCGAGGCTGACCGCGATCGACTTGATCGGGGCCAGCGAGTTGTTCAGCTCGTGGCCGAGGACGCGCACGATGCGGCGCCAGGCCTCGGTCTCCTCTTCGCGTAATGCCCGCGTGATGTCGGCCAGGACGAGCAGGCGATGCGGGACGCCGCGCTCGCGGAACGACGTGCGGCGCACGTCCCAGCGGCCGCCGGCGCGGTCGATGGTCGTGGGGGCGTCGTCGTCGAGCAGCTCGCGCAGGCCGAGCCGGGCGGCCGTCTCGCCGAGGAGCCGCTCGTGGGGAGTGCCGAGGAGGCGCTCGCCCGCGGGATTGACGAGCTGCAGGCGCTCCTCGGCGTCGAAGGCGAAGATCGCGGCGTCGATGCGCGCCAGGACGGAGCGCAGCAGCGCCGCCGCCTCGACCGCTTCCAGCTTGCGCGACTCCATGAGGTCGGCCAGTGCGTTGACCTCGAGCATCACTTCGCCGAACGCGCCTTCGCGCGAGGCGTAGCGCGCGCGCAGCGAGTAGTCCTCCTCCCGCAGCGCGGTGATGATGTTCGAGAGCGTGCGCAGGGGAAAGACGAGCTGCTCGTACAGGTTGTAGCCGGCCACCACCGTGGCCAGGACGATCACGAAGACGACCGTCCACCGCACCTTGGCGGAGAACTCGCCCGCGAACGCGAGCAGGAGTGCGGTGAGCGCGACCAGCGCGACAGCAACGAGCGCGGTCAGGACGATGCGTTTTTCGTAGTGCAAGTCACAGCCCGTACCGCTGCATCCTGCGATACAACGCCCCGCGCGACAACCCCAGCGTCTCCGCCGCCTTACTCACATTGCCGTCGTAGCGGACGAGGGCCTTGCGGATCAGGAGCGCCTCGACGTCCTCGATACTCATGTCGTCGATGCGCCCTTCGGTGGGCGCCTGGAGGCCGAGGTGACTGCGGCCGATGGTCGTGCCGGTGGTCATGAGCACGGCGCGCTCGACGACGTGATCGAGCTCGCGCACATTGCCGGGCCAGGTGTGGTCGAGCAACGCCTTGATGGCGGCGGGATCGAACGACGCCACCTGCTTGCGGTAGCGTTGCGCGTGGTGGGTGAGAAAGTGCGCGGCGAGGAGTGGGATGTCCTCGCGGCGGTCGCGGAGGGGCGGGAGGCGGATCTCGACCGTGTTCAGGCGGAAGAGGAGATCCTGGCGGAAGCGGCCCGCGGAGACCTCGTCTTCGAGCGACGCGTTGGTGGCGGAGAGCAGCCGTACGTCGACGCGGCGGGTCTGTGACGAGCCGACGCGCTCGAACTCGCCCGTCTCGACCACGCGCAGGAGCTTGGCCTGCTGCGCGTGCGGCACGTTGGCGATCTCGTCGAGGAAGAGCGTCCCGCCGTCGGCGAGCTCGAAGCGGCCGACGCGGTCGGTGCGGGCGTCGGTGAACGCGCCTTTCACGTGTCCGAACAGCTCGCTCTCGAAGATCGTCTCGGAGAGGCCGCCCGCGTTCACGGTGACGAGCGGTTTCGCGGCGCGCCGCGAGGCGGCGTGCAGCGCGCGGGCGACGACGCCTTTGCCCGTGCCGTTCTCGCCGCGGATCAAGACATTGGCGTCCGAGGGGCCGACACGCTCGATGATCTCCAGGACGGGGCGCATCGCCGGGGCGCCGGCGATGAAGTCGGAGCTGCGCGGCGTCATCGCGCTCTCGAGCCGTTCCGACTTGCGCAGCGCGCGTCCGAGCTCGATCTGATTGCGCACGACGGCCAGCACGCGCGCGTTGTCCCACGGCTTCTCGATGAAATCGCGCGCGCCTTTCTGCATCGCCTCGACCACCAGTGCGATCGAGGCCCAGGCGGTCATCACCACGATCGGAAGCGTGCGGTCGAAGGCGTGCAACTGCTCGAGCAGCTCCAGTCCCTCGGAGCCGGAGGTCGTGTCGCGCGTGTAATTGAGGTCAATGAGGACCAGGTCGAACTGGCGCGCGCCGACGGCGCGGATCACGGCGCCGGGCGAGGTCGCCGTCTCGATCTCGAAGCCCTCCGGTTTCAACAGGAGCCGGAGGGCTTCGATCACATCGGGCTGGTCGTCGGCGATGAGGATTTTCGACTTCATGAGAAACGTAGGACGGGCTTCAGCCCGTCCATGGGCGGGCTGAAGCCCGCCCTACATTAGTCGTACCGGATTGCGACGAGCGGATCAACCTTTGCCGCACGGCGGGCGGGGAGGTAGCTGGCGATGAGTGCCGTCGCGGAGATCACCACCACGATCGCGGCGAAGGTCCACGGGTCGGCGGGCTTCACCCCGTACAGCAGCGAGCCGATGGCCTTGGAGGACATCAGCGAGCCGGCCACGCCGACCGCCGCGCCGATGCCGACGAGCTTCACCGCGTGCCCGACGATGAGCCGAAAGACGTCTCTCGTGCCGGCGCCGAGGGCCATGCGGATGCCGATCTCCGCGGTGCGCTGCGTGACGGCGTAGCTCATCACGCTGAAGATGCCCACCGCGGCCAGGATCAGGGCCACGACGGCCAGCACGGCCAGCAGCATCAGGTTGAAGCGGCGCGTGGCCAGCGACTCCTGGCGCGTGCCGGCCAGCATCTTGATGCCGACGATCGGCTGCTGCTGGTCGAGGCGGCGCACCAGCGCGCGCAGCGCCGGGGCCATGGAGTCCGCGTGCGGCGCGCGCACCACGTAGCTCATGAAGCGGCGCGGGTTCTGCGCGTGCGGCAGGTACATGATCGCCGGCGCGTCCTCGGTCAGGCTGCGCCAGCGCACGTCGTTGACCACGCCGACGATCTCGCGGATGTTGTCCGGGCTGTACTCGAGCTTCTTGCCGATCGGATTCTCGTTCGGGAAGAACTCGCGCACGAAGGCCTGGTTGACGACGACCACCTTCGGCGTGTTCTGCCGGTCGGTCGGGAGAAAGTCGCGCCCGCGGATGAGCGACATGCGCATCGCGTCGAAGAGGCCCGGCGTGGCGATGAGCGTCTTCGAGCTCAGGCCGCGGCCCGGAGGGAGCGGCGGACGGCCGACCACGGTGAAGCTGTAGACGCTCTCGTTCGGGCCGAGGGGCGTCGTGTCGACGGCGCCGACCTTCTGCACGCCCGGCATCGAGCGCAGCTCCTGCGTCAGCCGCTCGTGGAACGTCATGAACTTCGCTTCGTCGCCATACGCGAGCGAGCGCGGCGAGATCTCGAGCGAGATGGCGTTGCGGTAGTCGTAGCCGGCGTCGATGCCGGTCACGTGGATGAAGCTGCGCAGCAGCAGGCCCGCGCCGGCGAGCAGCATCAGCGACAGCGCCACGGCCGAGACGACCAGGACGCTGCGCAGGCGATTGCGCTTTCCCTCGGTCGAGCCGCGCGTCCCTTCCTTCAGCGCCTCGGTCAGGTTCGGCCGCGACGCGGAGATGGCCGGCGCGAGGCCGAAGGCGATGCCGGTCAGGAGCGACAGCAGCGTGGTGAAGAGGAGCACGCTCCCGTCCATCGACACGGTGTCGAGGCGCGGGATGTCGGACGGCGCGAAGGCCAGCAGCGCGTCGATGCCCCACGACGCGAGCAGCAGGCCGACCGCGCCGGCGAGAAGCGACAGGGCCACGCTCTCGACGAGGAGCTGCATGGTGATGCGCCGCGGCGACGCGCCGAGGGCGGCGCGCACCGAGATCTCCTTGTGACGCGCGGTGGCGCGCGCCAGGAGCAGGTTGGCCACGTTCGCGCAGCCGATCAGCAGCACGACCGCCACCGCGCCGAACAGCAGCAGCAGCGCCGGACGCACGTCTTTGACCGCGTCTTCGTGCATCGACGCCGCGACCATGCGCAGCGCCGCGTTCTCGTTCGGGTACTGCTGCTCGAGGCGCTTGCTGATCGTGTCGAGCTCCGCGTTCACCTGCGCCAGCGTCACGCCGGGCCTGGCCTTGCCGGCCACGCCGATCCAGATCGAGTCGCGCTGCGTGCGCGCGTCGCCGAGGTCTTCCTCGAAGGGGAGGTAGAAATCGCGCGGACCTTCATCGGCGGGGAAGCGGAAGCCGGCCGGCATGACGCCGATGACCGTGCGCAGCTTCCCCGCGGTGCCGAAGCGAATGGCGCGGCCGATGATGGCCGGATCGCCGTTGAAGCGGCGCTGCCACAGCTCGTGGCTGATGACGATGACCTGCCCCTCGCCGGCACGATCCTCGGCCTGGGTGAAGAAGCGGCCCAGGCGCGGCTTCACGCCGGTGAGCTGGGCGAAGTTCGCCGTGACGTCGAGGCCGTCCATCAGCGTCGGCTCGTCGCCTTCCATGAGGAACGCGCGGCCGCGCGTGTAGGCGGTCACGGTCTCCAGCGTCTTCGTCTGCGCGCGCAGGTCGACGTAGTTCGGATACGAGTAGACGGGATACGTGTCGCCGTCGATGCGGCTGATACCAGTCAGGTTCATCAGCCGCTCGGGATTGGTGAACGGGAGCGGGCGGAGGAGGATGGCGTTGACGACGCTGAAGATCGCGGTGTTCGCCGCGAGCGCGACGGCGAGCGTCAGCACGGCCACGGCGGTGAAGCCGCGCTGTTTGAGCAGCGTGCGGACGGTGTAACGGAGGTCCTGGGCAATCATGCGTAAGCCTCGGAGAGACGGAATCCGCTGTCGGCGAGCGCGGCCTCGGCGTCGCGCGCATGCGTCTCCTCGACGATGCGGCCGTCGAAGAGATGCACGGTGCGGTCGGCGTACTTGGTGAAGCGCGGGTCGTGCGTGACCATGCAGATGGTCGCGCCGCCGCGGTGCAGGTCGCGCAGCAGCTCCATGACCTGCTCGCCGTTCTTGGAGTCGAGGTTGCCGGTCGGCTCGTCGGCGAGGAGGATGGCCGGCTCGCCGCCAAGGGCGCGGGCGACGGCCACGCGCTGCTGCTGGCCGCCCGAGAGCTGGCTCGGGTAGTGGCGCATGCGGTGGGCCATGCCGACGCGCTCGAGCGCGGTCTCGACGCGGCGCTTGCGGTCGGCGGCCGGCAGCTTGCGGTACGTCAGCGGCAGCTCGACGTTCTCGTACACGGTGAGATCGCCGATGAGGTTGAACGACTGGAAGATGAAGCCGATCTGGCGGTTGCGGATGCGGGCGCGGTCGGCCAGGCCGAGGCTCTCCACCGACTCGCCCGAGAGCGTGTAGGCGCCGGAGGTCGGCGTGTCGAGCAGCCCGAGGATCGAGAGGAGCGTCGACTTGCCACAGCCGGAGGGGCCGCCGATCGAAACGTACTCGCCCTTGCGGACCTCGAAGTGGACGTCGGAGAGCGCGTGCGTCTCCAACTCGTCGGTGTAGAAGATCTTGCTGACGGCGTTCAGGCGAATCAGGGCGTCATTGCTCATGGGGTGCTCTCTCCTCACTGGATCTTGATCTCGTCGTACTTGTCGTAGCTGGAATCGTCGGAAACGATCACGCGGTCGCCGGGGGCGAGGCCGCTGCGGACTTCGATGGAGGTGGCGGAGGCGCGGCCGAAGTCGACCTTCACGCGCTCGGCGCGGTCGCCGCGGACGCGGAAGACGGTGCCGCTCGCGTTCTCCTGCGCGCGCACGGGGCGGGCCAGGTGGATGACGTCGGGGAGGCGCTCCAGCTCGATGGTGGCGTCGACGCTGAGGTCGGGACGCGCACCGGCGGGCAGGGGGCCGTCGATGGTCAGGTCGACGAGCACGGTGCCGTTGCTCGCGGCCGGGTCGATGCGTGCGACGTGCGCCGCCACGACGCCCGTGCGCGTGTCGAGCTGCGCGCGCTGCCCGACGGCGAGGTCCTTGGCCTGCGTCTCGGCGACGCGGATCTCGGCCTTGAGCCGCTCCGGTTGCGCGACGCGCGCGAGGGTGGTGCCGGCATTGACGCGCTGGCCCGGCTGCACGGCCACCTGCTGCAGGATGCCGTCGATGCCGGAGCGCACCTGCAGCGAGGCGACGCGCTGCTGCTGCAGGTCGAGCATGGCCCGGCGCTGCTCGACCTCGGCCTGCAGCGCCGCGAGACGCGAGCGCTGCGAGGAGACGAGGATGCCCAGGCGCTGCTCCTCGAACTTCACACGCTCCTCGAGCGCGTTGGCCGAGGACTCGGAAAGCTCCTTGGTGATGCTGGCGGCGAGGCCGGCCTTCGCGAGCTCGGCGTCCGCTTTCGCACGCAGCCGCGCCTGACGCGCCTCGGCGCGCAGGTTCGAGGCCGCGGCCTCGCGGTCGAGGCGGTCGCTCTCCAGCTCCGCCTTGGCCGCGGCATACGCGGACTCCGCGGCGCGGAGCTGCCACTCGGCGTCGCGCGTCGACTGCTGCAGTTGCGGGTCGCTCAGCTCGAGGATGACGCTGTCGGCGGTGACGCGCGTGCCCGGCTGTACGACGACGCGCTCGACGCGTCCCTCGGTGGCCGCGGCGATCCAGCGCACGTTCTCCGGCGTGAGCACGCCCGAGCCGCGCACGGCGCGGGTGAGCGGGCCCCGCTCGACCGTCTCGATGACCAGCGTCTTCTCGTCGACGGGGGGCGCGGCGGGCTTGAGCCGCCCGAAGGCGACGGTCGTGAGCACGACCGCCAAAATCGCGCCGCCGATCCAGAGGATCCGGCGCGTGTTCTTCTTTTCGGGGTTCCGTACGATGTCCATGTCGCCTCCCATAGACGCAACCGGGCGGCCGAAGTTAAGTCGTTGATTTCATTGAGGCGGGGCGGTTGGGGCTGTCCACGGGTGGAACGGGAGTGTCCGGATCCGGACAGTCGAGGCTCACAGGCGTAGAGGCTCACAGGCTCACAGGAGCTCCTCTGAATCTATGAGCCTGTGCGCCTCTGCGCCTACAATCCCCCGCGGCATGCCGAAACTCACGACCGAGATCCCCAACGAGCTCTCGCGGCAGATCGACCGGATCATCCGCGACGGCTGGTTTCCGGACGAGGAGACGGTGGTGCGGGAGGCGCTGCTGCAGTTCGTCGACGCGAAATCGTTCCTCGGCGACTCGCCGCGCATGCTGCATCGCTTCGCCGCCGATGCGCTCAACGATTCCAAGCCCGAGGTCGCGCTGAAGTTCGTCAACCGCGCCCTGTCGCTGCTGGCCAGCCAGAACACCACCGACTTCACGCTCTACCAGTCGCTCACCGAGCTGCGGGTGCAGATCCTGCTCATCCTCGGGCGCGACGAGGACGCCATGCTCGCGCTGGAGGAAGCGCGCGAGAAACTCCCCAACAACCCGAGCATTGCGAAGTGGATCGCCAAGCTCGAGAAGAACCGGCCACGCGGCGAAGCGTGAGACACCGCTACGGATTCCTCGACCCCGATCTGATCCGGCAACTCCTCAGCGAGCTGGGGCTGCGCCGGCTCTTCAACCACCTCCTCCTGCAGAGCGGCGGTGACGTGGATGAGGCGATGCGCTGGATGCGCGCGCTGCAGGACCGCGGCTATATCGATGACGACGTCGACCTCGACGCCTTCTTCGCGCAGCTCATGCAGGAAAATGTCATCGGGCAGGACGGCAACGGAAACCTGTCGCTGGGCGTGGCGGGCGAGCGGCAGATCCGCCGCGACGCGCTGGACGAGATCTTCGGCGGCCTCCAGAAGTCGATGAGCGGCTCGCACTCGGTCAACACGGCGGGGCAGGGGACAGAGCGCCTCACGGAGACGCGGCCGTACGCGTTCGGCGACGATCCGATGTCCATCGACTCCATCCGTTCGCTGCAGAACGCGATGAAGCACAACGACCCGGACGGACAGATCTCCATCGCCGAGGAGGACCTGGAAGTCTTCGAGACCGAGCACAACTCCTCGTGCGCGACGGTGGTCATGATCGACATCTCGCACTCGATGATCCTCTACGGCGAGGACCGCATCACGCCGGCGAAGAAGGTCGCGCTGGCGCTGACGGAGCTGATCCTGACGAAATACCCGAAGGACTCCATCGACGTGCTGCTCTTCGGCGACACGGCGCGCGAGGTGCCGATCTCGGAGATCGCGTACGTGCAGGTGGGGCCCGAGCACACGAATACGAAGGCGGGGCTGCAGCTCGCGCAGCAGATCCTCCGCCGCCGGAAGCACAACAACAAGCAGATCTTCATGATCACGGACGGCAAGCCGTCGGCGCTGACGGAGAACGGCCGCCTCTACACGAACTCGTTCGGCCTGGACATGAAGATCGTCAACCGGACGCTCGAAGAAGCGGACCGCTGCCGCCGCGCGAACATCCCCATCACCACGTTCATGCTGGCCACGGACCCGATGCTGGTGAACTTCGTCGAGCAGCTCTCGAAGATCAACCGCGGACGGGCGTTCTACTCGTCACCGGACCGGCTGGGGGAGTACATCCTGGCGGATTACATTCGGAACCGGCGCAAGTTCGTTCACTGATATGGAGTGCGGCAGCGCCAGCTGCCGCCCGCCCGCCCGCGGCAGCTGCGGCTGCCGCATAGAGAGCGGCAGCTAGGGCTGCCGCACTCCAAACTTGAACCCCTCCCGAATGCGCGGATCCACGCCGGGGGAGTAGAGATCGCGATACGGCCACGGCTCGTCGTTCACGAAGTCGCCGTTGTGGTGAAAGCCCCACTGGCGAAAGTCGGCGTTGAGTGCCTCGAGTGATTTCCCGGTGAGCTTTGTCAGCGCATCGTCGCTGTTGGTCCCGTTCGCGAACTCGCCGGCCAGCGTGGCGATGGCGTTCGCGCCATAGCGGTCTTCGAGGAAGCGGATGAAGGTCTGCGCGACAACGTACGCATTCGGGTCGGCGTTCTTTTCCATCACCGCGTCGAGCAGCGTCACGGGCAGGACGAGCTCGGACGGCGTGTCGCGAAAGGCGTTCTCCTGCCGCGGGAGGAGCTCCATGCGCGTGGCCACTCCCTCTTGAAACCAGCGCGGGGCGTTGTCGCCGGTGGCTTGGGCGAGGATGGCGTGCGCCAGCTCGTGGGTGATGACGGAGACGACGGCCGGCTTGAACTGCTCGACGGCGGCGAAGGGGAAGAGGATCTCGCCGTCGTACAGGCCGAGGATGTGATCGGAGAGGGTGATCCCGCCGGAGAAGTCTTCCCAGCGCAGGACGTTCACCGCGACCCGGCGCAGCTCCGTTTTGGGCAGGCGGAGCTGCAGCCGCGCGAGCTCGGCCTCCAGCAGATCGCCGATGCGCGATGCGATGGCGGGATTGATCGTCGCGTCGTGGCGGATGTCGAAGTGTGGCGTGGCGATGGTCTGCGCGTTGGTGGCCAGCGCGCGGCGGAGCTCGAGCTGGCGCAGGCGGATCTGCACGAGCTGCGGCTCGGCGCTGATGGAGCGGAAGAGCGTTTCGGCCGTCGCCCACTGCCCGGCGTTGCTCATGGCCTCGGCGATGGCGATGCGCGTGAGCGGATCGTCGGTCTGCTGCGTCTCGGCGAGCTTGCGCGCGTCCTCGACCCGTTGCGCGCGGAGCAGCGCCCGGATGCGCACGTGCAGCAGCTCCGGCGGCACGTCTTCGTCGGTGAGCTTCAGCACGTCGCTCCAGCGGTTGTGCCGCACCAGCGCCGCGACGGCACGGGTCAGCACGGGCCGCGACGGGATGCCTTTCTTTTCCAGCAGTTCCTTCGCCTCGGCCAGCGCGAGCGCGTCGCGGCGCTGCTCGTCGTAGGTCGCGGCGACGACCTGCGCGTCCTTCGGCGCGAGCGCGGCGCCGTTCGGCACGACCACCGCGGCGTTGCCGATCTCGACGCGCAAGCGCTCCCCGCAGACGAACGCTTTCGCTCCGTTCGGCCACGCCATCGGCTGCGAGGCGAGCGCGCGGCTGCGCACCACCGGCTCCGAGGCCGAATGGAACGAGACGAGCGTCTTCACGCGCAGGTCGTCGAGGAGCGTCGCGTGCTGGCGCACCAGCTCCTCGCGCGGCTTCGGCTCCAGCTGCCACGCCGTGCGGAACGACTCGAACGTGGAGTCGCGGTAGTACGCCTCCGCGTCGCGCGAGCCCATCTTGCGCATCCGCTCGAAGAGGTCCGCCTCCAGGAGGACGTTGTCCCGCACCGGCACCACGCGCTCGAAATGCTCCCTTGCGTCCTTGCCATCGGCCAGCGCGAGCCGTGCCCGGACGAGGTGCGCGAGCGGCGAGCCGTTGTCCGCCGGCATCCCCGCCCACAGCCGGGCCACGGGATGCTCCGGCACCTGGAATGCCTCGCCGCGGGCGAGCGCGTTGCGTGTGCGCAGGAGAGCGCGCAGCTCCGTAAACTCGAGCCCGGGACTTTCCGCGCGGCGCAGCAGCGGCAGGACCGCAACGACCGCCAACGCCGCGCCCGCCGCAACCAGCACCAGGCGCAGCTTGCGGATGAAGATCGCCCCGAGGATGCAGACGACGGAGAGCGCGAGCAACGTAGGACGGGCTTCAGCCCGTCGAGAGGGGCGGGCTGAAGCCCGCCCTACGTTTGGCTCGGCCATCGTGGTGATGGAGTGCAGGGCGGACCCGCGCATGCGGAACAGCAACCCATCCTCGTATCCGCTCGGCCAGCGCACGTGAAAGGCGACCCCCTCAGCCGCCTTGCGCAGCGTCCACGTCGCTCCCTCGCGCGGCCCGAACCTCACGGCGATCTCTTGCAGCGCCTCTTCCCGCGGCAGCGAGCGCAGCGGCGCATCCGGCGTCAGCCGCTCGTAGACCGCCGCTGGACCGGAGGCGAGATACGACGAGACGACCGACACCGCCTCCCGTTCCGGGTTCGCCAGAGGGGCCAGCAGGAAGAGAAGGAAAAGCATTGCGCGGAATGATCCCATGCGCCTCGACCGTTCTGCCGCGCGATGCGCAAATTATTTGCGGTCGTACTCCTGGCCTTCACCGCCTCGGCGAACGAGGTCTCTCATCGCACGCTCCAGTCGGGCTCGCCCATCGGCCCCACGGTGCTGCACGACCACGGCCTCCGCGGCGAGGGGCAGCTCATCGCCATCCTCGACACGGGCCTCGACTACAACAACTGCTACTTCGCGGAGCTCGATAACTCGCCGCCCCCCTTCAACACCGGCACGCCCGCGGGCGGCCTGAAGTGGCAGAACATCGACCTCTCGCGCCGCAAAGTCGTGGCGTACAACTTCCTCTTCTCCTGCGAGCAGTATCCGGGACGGCCGGGCTGCGACGCGCCGGGCAACCTCGCCTCGCTCGACAATCAGGGGCACGGCACGCACTCCGCCGGCGCCGCCGCGGGCGACCGCGCACCGCTCCTCGCGCACGACTACGGCGACTCCGTCGCGCCCGGCGCGAAGCTCATCGTGCAGGACGGCGGCTACGTCGGCGGCGATCTCTGCACGCAGTTCCCCGGCGTCGGCTGCCCCGCGAAGCTCACGCCGATCTTCGAACAGGCGTACCGGCAGGGTGCGCGCATCCACTCCAACTCCTGGGGAGACCGGCAGGGGAAGCTGAGCGCGCCGCCGACCGGGAACTATCCGCAGACCGCGCGCGACGTCGATGCCTTCGTCTACGAGCATCCGGACCTGCTGGTGATCTTCAACACCGGCAACCTCGGCGCGAACATGGCCACGCCGCCGAGCTCTCTCTCCGCCCCCGGCAGCGCCAAGAACACGCTGCAGATCGGCGGCACGCGCGCGCAGTCGACGTCGATGAACGACGACATCCTGGCCGAGTTCACGCTCTTCGGCCCGACGAAGGACGGCCGTATCAAGCCCGACCTCGTCGCCGCGGCGCGGGTCACCGCCGCGACCGCCGACTTCGACAACAACCCGAATACCTGCGACGTCGGCTTCGACCTCGGGACGTCGTGGTCTTCTCCGACCGTGGCCGGCGCCGCCGCGCTCGTGCGCCAGTACTACACCGAGGGCTTCTACCCGAGCGGCAAGCGCACGGCCTCGCAGTCGCTCGCGCCGAGCGCCGCGCTGATGAAGGCCACGCTCATCGCCGCCGCGCGGCCGGTGCTCAAGCGCCGCGACATCGTCACCGGCAAGACCGTGACCGCGCTGCCGGTCCCGTCGCCGGAGCAGGGATGGGGCTTCCCCGTCCTCGACGACGCGCTTTACTTCGACGGCGACGCGGTCCGCACGCGCATCGCCGACTTTTCGAACGCGAACGGCCTGGCGCAGGGAGAGTCGCGCACGATCCGCGTCGAGGCGCGTCCCGGCACGCCGTTGAAGGCGGTGCTGGTCTGGACCGATCCTCCCGCTACCGTGCGTGCTGTCGGCGACACGGCTCCCGTGCTGGTGAACGATCTCGACCTTCGCGTCGGCGCGAACGCGTCGACCGACCGGTTGAACAACGTCGAGGTGATGACGGTGGAGAATCCCTCGGGCGTCGTCGACATCACCGTGACCGCGCACGCGATCGGCTTCGGCACGCGGCAGGGATACGCGCTGGTCATCACGGGCGATCTCGTCGAGGCAGCCCCCGCCGGGAAGCGCCGCGCCACGCGGCACTGATCTGGAGTGCGGCGACGCCAGTCGCCGCTTTCCATCGCGGCAGCGCCAGCTGCCGCAGCTTGCGCTGCGGCAATTCGAAGCGGCGACTGCGTCGCCGCACTCCATATAATGCGCCGCTTATGTTGGCCCGTGAGTACCTCCGCGAAAACGCAGATGCATACCGCCAGGCGCTGAAGAACCGCGGCGCCGCGGTCGACATCGAACGCTTCCTCGAGCTCGACGCCGAGCGCCGCCGCTCCATTGCCGCCGTCGAGCAGCTCAAAGCGCAGAAGAACGCCGCGTCGCAGGAGATCGCGACGCTGAAGAAGAACAAGCAGGACGCCTCCGCGCAGATCGAGGCCGTCAAGCGCTCCGGCGACGAGATCAAGGCGCTCGACGACCGCCTGGCGCAGATCGAGGAAGAGTTCGGCCTCCTCGAGCTCGACTTCCCGAACGTCCCGCACGAGTCCGTTCCCGTCGGTCGCGACGAGGAGGCGAACCGCGTGGAGCGGCACTGGGGGCCGAAGCCGTCCTTCGACTTCACGCCGAAGGCGCATTGGGACCTCGGCGAGTCGCTGAACATCCTCGACTTCGACTGCGCCGCGAAAGTCACCGGCGCGCGCTTCTCGATCCTCTTCGGCGCCGCGGCAAAGCTCAGCCGCGCACTCATGAACCTGATGCTCGACGTCCACGAGCGGCAGGGGTACACCGAGGTGCTGCCGCCCTTCATCGTCAACGCCGACTCTCTGCGCGGCACGGGACAGTTGCCGAAGTTCGAAGAAGACCTCTTCAAGCTGACGCATGAGAAGCCGCTGTACCTCGTCCCGACCGCCGAGGTACCCGTGACGAACATCCATCGCGACGAGATCCTCGACGCGGCGCAACTGCCGATCCGCTACACCGCGTACACGCCGTGCTTCCGCAGCGAGGCCGGGTCGTACGGCAAGGACACGCGGGGACTCATTCGCCAGCACCAGTTCGAGAAAGTCGAGCTGGTGAAGTTCACCGCGCCGGACCAGTCGTGGAACGAGTTGGAGAAGCTCGTCGCCGACGCCGAGGAGATCCTGCAGCTCCTGAATCTGCACTACCGCGTCGTCACGCTGTCGACGGGCGACATGAGCTTCAGCTCCGCGAAGACCTACGACATCGAGGTGTGGCTGCCGGGGCAGGAGACCTATCGCGAGATCTCGTCCTGCTCGAACTTCACCGACTTTCAGGCCCGCCGCGCCAACATCCGCTACCGCGCGGGAGAGAAGAAGACGTCGTTCGTGCACACGCTGAACGGCTCCGGCCTCCCCCTCGGACGCACGCTCGTGGCGGTGTTGGAGAACTATCAGCAGGCGGATGGGTCGGTGGTGGTGCCGGAGGCGCTGCGGCCGTACATGCGGGGCGTGGAGAAAATCACGGGTCGCTGATTTGTCATCCTGAGCCCCGCAGAGGGCGAAGGATCCCCTGCCTACGGAGCGGGTACTGGGTTCCAGCAGGGGATCCTTCGCCGTCTGCGCGGCTTCAGGATGACACCGGGGCGTTGAACAGCACCTCGTACACCAGGTCCGTCTGGCCGAGGTGCACGCGGTCGCCGTTGGTCAGCGTGGCGTGGTAGATGCGCGTACCGTTGATCCACGTCCCGTTGCGGCTCTTGAGGTCTTCCAGCGTGAAGCCGTCCGGGCCGCGGTAGATGCGCGCGTGGAAGCCCGACACGCCGATGTCGGGGATCTGGATGCCATTGTCGCGATGGCGGCCGATCAGGTACTCCGGTTCCGCCAGCGGGATCACGCGCCCCGCGAGCTCGCCCGACTCGACTCGCAATTGCGCGAGCGTGGGGCGCACGACGTCCGAGTACGACAGGCGTCCGTCGCTGGAGAGGAGCAGGCTCGTATCGTCATGCGCCTCCTCGTCCTGGACCGTTGCCTCCGACCCGAAGCGCGGCTCTCCCTGGCGCACCGTGGCGTCGCCTTCGTCCGTGGCGCGCGCGCCGCGCACTTCCTCGATCAGCTTGTTCGCGTAGAGGCCGTACACGACGCGATACACCGGCAGCGGCTCGTCGCTCGACTCGCACAGTTCCTCGAGCGTGCGCTGGCCGTTGATCAGGAACAGCAGCTTCCACTCCTCGGCCGTGAGGGTGATCTTCTCGTCGCGCGGCGTGGCCACCACGCGGAAGACGACCGACTTGTCGGGCAGCAGCGCCACGCACTGCTCCCACTCCTCGATCCGCCGCGCCCCTTCCATGATCAGGTTCGGCAGGTCGATGGCGATCGTCACGGCGTAGGGCGGCAGCGTCGCGTCCCGCACGAACGCGAACGTCCCGCCGTTCCAGACGAAGGCGTCGAACACGATCTCCGAGACCTGGACCTTCAGGAAATCGCGGAGCTGTTCCGCGGTGAGGACGTGCTCCTGCACGGCGAGCGCGCCGAAGCGGCCGCCGTCGCGCTGCATCAGCTCGTCGATGCGCCCGCGCTGCTCGGGCGTGATCTTCTTCTTGCGGAGCAGGATCGAGCCGAGGCGGAACTGCTCCTGGTTCGACGATGCGAAGACCAGCGCCCCTTCCTCGAAGAAGAACGAGGCCTGCCGCTCGCCGTGCTGGAGGACGAGCGTCCCGCTCTTGCGCGCGTTGCTCAGCAGCGTGAGCACGTCGGGCAGGCGGAATGCCGCGATCTCGCCGCGGAGCACTGCATCGGCCATGGGCCGCGATTCTACGCGAGCGTCGTCGTCACGGCCCAAAGCCCAGCCGCGGAGATGAGAATCCAGAGCACCACGCCGAGGATCAGCGGCCGCAGGCCGACCGCGGACAGGCTTCGCCGCGAGAGCGACGCGCCGATGAGGAAGAGCGTGACCGTCAGCCCGATCCGGGCGCCGCGCACGACCCACTCCCACGGCCCCGGCACGTACGTGCGGATCACCGCGGCCACGAGGAAAAACAGAATGAACCACGGAAGCGCGACCTTCGCCGATTGCTTTCGGAAGGCGAGCGCCGTGGCCAGCGTGAGCGGCACGATCCAGAGCGCCCGCGCGAGCTTGACGGTTGTGGCTATCTGCAGCGCCTCGGCGCCGTAACTCGACGCGGCGCCGACGACCGAGCTCGTGTCGTGAATGGCGATCGCGGCCCAGACGCCGAACTGCGTCTGCGTGAGCTGCAGCGCCGTGCCGATCATCGGGAAGGCGAAGAGTGCGACCGAGTTCAGGATGAAGACCGTCCCCAGCGAGACCGACATCTCCTCATCGCTCGCGCCGATCACCGGCCCGACCGCCGCGATCGCGCTGCCGCCGCAGATGGCCGTCCCCGAGGAGATGAGGTGCGCGGTGCCGCGGCTGATCTTCATCGCCCGGCCGATCAGCCACCCGAGAAGCAGCGTCCCGACGATCGTGGCGATGGTGAAGAGCACTCCGGCGCGTCCGGCCTCCACGACCTTCTGCAGGTTCATGCCGAAGCCGAGGCCGACGACCGAGATCTGCAGGAGCAGCTTGGTCGCCTTCGAGGTCTTGAAGGGATGTCCGATCGTCAGCGCCAGGGCCAGGCCCAGCGCCAGCGCGATCGGCGGCGAGCACCACGGCGTGAGGCAGAAGAGCAGCAGCGCGACGAACGTCGCTTTCTGCATCACAGAGTGCGCCGGAAGAGATCGAGCGTCCGCTTCCACGCGTCCGCCGCCGCATCCTCGTTGTAGACCTCGGGGCGCGTGTCGTTGAAGAACGCATGATCGGCGTTCGGCTCGATCACCAGCTCGACCTCTTTGCCCATGCCGCGCAGTTTCTGCTCGAGCTCGCGCCCCTGCTCGGCCGGCACGCCCTTGTCGTTCTCGCCGTAGATGAGGAGCAGCGGGGCGGAGAGCTTCTCCCACTGCGTCGGCACTTTCTTGAAGCCGCCGTAGAAGCTCACCGCGGCGCCGACGTGCTCCGGATCGACGGTGGCCGCGTACTGCGCGAGCGCGCCGCCCATGCAGAAGCCGACCACGCCGTACTTCGGCGACGTGCACTCGGGACGGCCGAGGAGATACGCGCCGGCGCCGGAGATCTCCTTGCCGGCGCGCTCGACGTCGAGCTCCATGAGCATCTTCGTCGCTTCATCCGGCGACTTGGTGGTCTTGCCGTGATAGAGGTCGGGGGCGATGGCGGCGAAGCCCGCGCCGGCGAAGCGCTCGACGAGGTCCTCGATGTGCGGGACGAGCCCCCACCATTCCTGGATGACCACGACTCCCGGGCCGTTTCCGGCAAAGTAGCCGCTGCAAGTGTGTCCGTTTGACGGGAATTGAACGCGTTCGCCCATACTGTTCATCTTATTGCATGCACCTGACGAAAGAACAAGTCGCCGAGCTCTCGAAGAAGCCCCGCTGCCCGCGCTGTGATTTCGACAAGACGCTCGGCAACGCGCTCTGCCGCACCTGCCGCAGCAAGCTGCCGCCGCACATGCGCCTGAGCGTCGAGAACATTGCGGCCAAGGACGGCGGCGCGGTGGGCAACGCGCTCCGCGCCGCCGCGAATTACTTCAACGTGCACTTTGCGTCGATCCGCAAGTTCGGGGGCGGGAAGAAGCGCTAACGGCCCCCGTCCGCTGAGGCATTGGCGGCCGCGGCGAGCTCCTTCGCTTTCGCGTCTTTCGGGTTCTGCGTCGCCAGTTCCTCGGCGCGGCGTGCGATGTCGAAGCCGGGTGCCGCACCTTTCAGCGTTTCTCCCCACACCGCGCCGAGCGACGCCAGGCGGTGCCGGCGCGAGGAGAGCTGCCAGTTCCGAGGGAGATCGCGTCCGCGTACGTACCGGCTGATGGTCGACGTTCTGCCGTTCAGTGTGTAGTGGAGCCGCACCGTCGCCACGAGGTGCGTCGCGTTGAGGTTCGGACGGAGCTCGAGCGCGTAGAGTCCGGTGACCGACGTACCGTTCGGGAGGGTCGACTGTGCCGGGAGCGGCTCCGTGCCGCCGATGCGCTTGTGGCTCGAGACCACTTTGTCGTTCAACACCACCTCCAGGCGCACGTTCGATACCGCGGGTGCGTTGGCCGCAGGCGTGTCGATGCTGAAGCGGAGCACGGCGTGATCCCCTTCCGCCTTGATGGCGGCAGGGGAGAGCTCGACGTCGAGCGCCACGCCGCGGCGCGGACGCCGCGCCGGCGGTCCGGCGAAGTAGTTGACGATCGCCTCCACGTCGACTTCCGACGCGGCCGGACGTCCGCCCGACTCCAGCGTCGCGCGGATGCGATGGAAGTTCTGGGGATCGACCGAGATGCCCAGCACCTCGGTGGTCGCCATCTTCTGTGCGCTTCTGCCGGTGGCCATCAAGGCGGCGCGTGCCGGCGCCGCTTCGGCCATGGCCGGCGGAGCCACGGGCGTCGGCGCCATTGCAGGCGCCGCTGCTTCCGCCGTCACCATGTCCTGCGCGGCCACGGACTGTGGTTCGGCATTCCTAACGACGCCACCGGCCGTGCCGCCTACGACGCCGCCGGCGATGCCGGCCTCGGCGTCCCGCTCGACGCCACTCTCCACCACCTGCGTCGGCGCCACAATGTCGGCGCGCTCGCGCCGCTGCGCCACGATCGGCGGTGGGGGAGTGGCCATCGCGATCGGCGGCATCTCCACGGCAGTGTCCTCGGCCACTTCGAATCGCACTTCTTCCGGGGCGGTCGATGCCGTGGCCGGCTGCGGCAGCGCGCGTGGTGCCGGAGCGAACGCTCCCGGCGCCGCCACGGGCGCCTTTTCCTCGTGCGGGGTCTCGACGAGATACACGGTCACGATCAGGGTGGTAACGACGAGCAGGATCGAGGCGGCGATCCGCATGGGGAACGCCACCGTGCGCGAGAACCTCCCGCGCTCCGTTTCCGGCTCGAGGTACTTTGGGATATCGGCCTTGATCCGATCCGCGAGTCCTGCCGGCGGGCGGGGGACCGCCTTCATCGACAGTCTTCGCTGAAGATCAGCTTTCCGGTTCGAGTTCATTGCACTTCTTCCTCTTCGAGCATCGCCTCGATCAGCGTGAAGGCCTTGTGCAATCGCTTGCGGATGGCCACGGTCGTGATCTCCTCGATGCCCGCAATCTCCTTGACCGGCAGTCCGCCCCAGAAGTGCGCCGTGACCGTGAAGCGCAGGTCCTCGGGTAACTTCATGACTGCCTTCCGGAGGCGCTCGGCCTCCTCGGCGTCCGCGAGCGTTTCGTCCGCGCGCGGGCGCTCATCCTGAACTTCGATCGAATCCGGCTCGTCGAGCGAGGTCATGCGCCGAGGCCGCCGGATGTGATTCAAGAACGTCGTGTAGGCGATACGGTAAAGCCAGGTGAAGAGTTGCGAACGTCCGTCGAAACCCTTCAGCGCGGTCCATGCTTTCTGATACGTCTCCTGGGTCAGGTCGGCAGCGAGATCGCTGTCGCCGCACAGCCGGTACACCGATGCAAACACGGCCGAGTACGTGCGCTCGACCAACTCCTCCGCGGCCTCGCGATCGCCCGCACGGATGGCAGCGAGGAGACGGCGCTCCTCGTCCAGCGGCGTGATCACTGCCTCACGCTCCGCTTCCGGTATCGGAAAGGGGGCGACTTCGGCCACGTTTCCTTGGACACCTCAACCCGCGAAATCGAAACCACGTGCGGATATGCTATCGCTCATGAAACGTTTTGCCGCTGTCGCGCTCGCCGTGAGTCTTGCTGCCGGCTGCGGGGTCCGGGAGCCGAAGATCGATACCGCCGCGCACGCTCAGGAAGTGGAACAGTGGAAAAAGAACCGCGATGAGCGCCTCCGGAAAGAGGACAGCTGGCTCACCCTCATCGGCCTGCACTGGCTGAAGGAGGGGGAGAACACGGTCACTCTGACGAAGGCGGGCGCGCCGCCGGTGCGGCTCCTGCGGCAGGGCACGTCGACGATCTTGCATCCCGATCCCTCGATGACCATCGACGGCAAGCCGGTCTCAGGCGACGTGCCGCTCCTGGCCGACGCCGACCCGAACGGACCGACGATCGTGAAGATGGGCAGCGTGCAGTTCAACGTGATCAAGCGCAACGACCGTTACGGCCTGCGGGTCAAGGATGCCGAGTCCGCGGTCCGTACGCACTTCAAGGGACTGGAGTATTACCCGATCGACCCGAAGTGGCGCGTGACCGCGCGCTTCGAGGCCTATCACCCCCCGAAGAAGATCCCCATCACCGACGTCACGGGCATGACCTCCGACAATATCTCGCCGGGCGCGCTGATTTTCGAGGTCGACGGCCAGGAGTACCGCCTCGATCCGATCCTCGAAGAAGGCTCCGACCAGTACTTCATCATCTTCCGTGACGCCACCAGCCGCGACACCACCTACCCGGCCGGCCGCTACCTCTACGCCCCGCAGGCAAAGGACGGCAAGACCGTGGTCGACTTCAACAAGGCGTACAACCCGCCCTGCGCGTTCACGGACTTTGCGACGTGCCCCCTCCCGCCGCTCCAGAACCGGCTGGCGGTGCGGATCGAGGCGGGGGAGAAAAAGTTCGCCGGGGGCGCGCACTAAGCAGAACACTGTGGTTCCGCCCACGGTCCCATCTCCAGCGGAATTGGTGGAGCGGCGTGCCTTTAGGTTTAGGCCGAGAATTGATCTCGCGAGAATGCGCAGGCGCGGGTGTTTCCCTCGGTAGAGATCCTGCGACTGAGCCCTCGCCGCTCGCGGCTTTTCGTTTTCTAAATGACCGCGGATCACCTTCCAGATGACCGCGGAGCACCTTCTAAATGACCGCGGAGCACCTTCATCCCGCCCGCGGGAGCGTCGGGATCCCATCGTGGGTCATTTGAGTTTCGACCGAGGGTCAGTTGCATTGTGCCGCCTCGGACGGAACGTGACGGACCAAACGCCGTGTTAAGCACACGGCAAGGAGATCCGTCATGTCGAAGAAGCGAACGCGACGCCCATTCACGTCTGAGCAGAAGGCCGAAATCTTGCGTC
>Ga0196976_1000244_pt1:17500-36752 | contig 36752 bp, 26 predicted proteins | sample S3v_513CmetaG_FD_148644 | JGI IMG/M metagenome (GOLD analysis project Ga0196976, IMG submission 148644) | Soil microbial communities from Anza Borrego desert, Southern California, United States - S3+v_5-13C | ecosystem: Environmental > Terrestrial > Soil > Desert | place: USA... | reverse complement strand
GGCCGCCTTCCCTTCCGGCCGCACCTCCGCCTCGACCGCGTCGATCCCGAGCTCCCGCGCGACCGCCCGCGCCGTCGTCCAGCCGTCGCCCGTGATCATCGCCACGGTGCGGATGCCCGCGGCGTGGAGCGCGCGGATGGCCGCGGCCGCGCCCGGCTTCACCGGGTCGCGCGCCGCGAGGAGCCCGGCCAGGGCGCCGTCCACGGCGACCAGGACGACCGTGTTCCCGCCGGCCGCGAGCTCCTCCGCGCGCGGCGCCAGCGGCGCCGCGTCCACGCCCAGGCGGGCGAGGAGCGCGGCGTTGCCGAGCGCCACCTGGCGCCCCTCGACCGAGGCGGTGATGCCGTGGCCCGGCACCGCCTGGAACGCGGTCGCCTCCGGGATCGCGAGGCCGCGCGCAAGCGCGCCCGCGACGATCGAGGCGGCGAGCGGGTGCTCCGAGCCGCGCTCCGCGCCCGCCGCGAGCCGGACGAGCTCCTCCGCGCCGAAGCCGGGGGCCGGCTCCGCGGCGGCGAGGACGGGCTTCCCGACCGTGAGGGTCCCCGTCTTGTCGAGGAGCAGCGTGTCCACCTTCTCGAACCGCTCGAGCGCCTCCGCGCTCCGCACGAGCACGCCCGCGCCCGCGCCGCGGCCCGTCCCGACCATGATCGCCATCGGCGTCGCGAGCCCCAGCGCGCACGGGCAGGCGATGATGAGGACCGACACCGCGGCCACCAGCGCGTGCGCGAGCCGCGGCTCGGGCCCGAGCGCCATCCAGGCCGCCGCGGCGAGCAGCGCCACCGCCACGACCGCGGGCACGAACCACGCCGAGACCGCGTCCGCGAGCCGCTGGATCGGGGCGCGGCTCCGCTGCGCGTCCATCACCATCCGCACGATGTGCGAGAGGAGGGTGTCCTTCCCGACGCGCTCAGCGACGATCACCAGCGTCCCGTTGCCGTTGAGCGTCGCCCCGGTCACGGGATCGCCGGCCCGCTTCTCGACCGGGATCGCCTCGCCGGTGACCATCGACTCGTCGACGGCGGAGGCGCCCGACTCCACCCGGCCGTCCACGGGGATCTTCTCGCCCGGCCGCACCCGGAGGCGATCGCCCGGCCGCAGGGAGTCCACGTCGACGTCGCGCTCGTCGCCCGCCTCGAGGCGCCGGGCGGTGCGCGGGGCGAGCCGGAGCAGCGCCCGGACCGCGCCCGAGACGCGCCCGCGGGCGCGGAGCTCCAGGACCTGGCCGAGCAGGACGAGCTCGACGATCACCGCCGCCGACTCGAAGTAGAGCGGCGGGGCGCCGTGGTCCAGGAGCGCCGCGGGGAACGCGGCCGCCGGCAGGAGCGTCGCCGCCGCGCTCCAGACGTACGCGGTCGCGGTCCCGAGGCCGATGAGCGTGAACATGTTGAGCCGGCGCGTCCGGAGGGACACCCAGGCGCGCTCGAAGAACGGCCACCCGCCCCAGAGCACCACCGGCGTCGCGAGCGCCCACTGGAGGAGGGCGAACGACTTCACCCCGAGCGCATGCCGGAACGGCATGTCGCCGAGGGCCATGTCCCCCATCGCGAGCGCCAGCACCGCCGCCGCCGGCGCGAGCCCCCACCAGAACCGCCGGCTCATCGACCGGAGCTCCGGGTTGTCCGGCTCCTCCGCGGAGGGCACGCCGCCCACCACCAGCGGCTCGAGCGCCATGCCGCAGATCGGGCAGGGGACCGGCGATTTCTCCCGGACCTCCGGATCCATCGGGCAGACCCAGACGACCTCCGCGCCGGCCGGCGCCGCCGGCGCCGCGTCGGTCATGGCTCCCGGCTTGCGCGAGAGGTAGCTGCCCGGGTCCGCGGTGAACTTCGCGAGGCACTTCGGGTTGCAGAAGAAGTACCGCTGGCCGGCGTGGTCGAGCTGCCCGCCCCTCGGCGCCTTGGGGTTCACCTCCATCCCGCAGACGGGGTCGATGGCGATGAACGACATCGGCGCCGCCTCGAACCGGGCGCGGCAGCCGGCGCTGCAGAAGTGATAGCGATAGCGGCCGCGCTCGACGGTGCCGCCCGGCGGGGCGGCGGGATCGACGTCCATCCCGCAGACGGGATCGCGCGTCGGGGCGGCGGCGGTGGTGGGAGGGGAGCTGGTCATGGTGTCCGGGCGGAGAGATAGCCGTGGGAGCCCGCCGGGGCCCGTCCGGTTCGGCTCCCCGGTCAGAGCCGCACGTTCTGCGGCGGCGCGACGAAGCGGGCGACGAGCCGGAGCACGTCGTCGATGTCGAAGGGCTTCGCCAGCCAGCCGTCCGCCTCGACCTCGGCCGCGCGGAGCTGCGCGTTCTCGGCGGCCGTGACCACCACGATCGGGCAGGCGCGGCCGTACCGGCGCCGGAACTCGCGGGCGAACTCCCACCCGTTCATCACCGGCATGCGCATGTCCAGCAGGATGAGGCCGGGCATCTCCTCGGCCACGCGCTCCAGCGCCCGCTGCCCGTCGCTCGCGGTGCGGACGCGGTGGCCCGCCTCCTGGAGGACCATCTCCTCGAGCTGGAGGAGATCGAGATCGTCCTCGACGACGAGCACGTCCCTCACGCCCGCCCCTCCTGCGCCGCGGGCAGGGTGAAGTGGAACGTCGAGCCCTGGCCGGGCGTGCTCTCGAACCAGATCCTCCCGCCGTGGCGGCTCACGATCTCGCGGGAGAGATCGAGCGAGAGCCCGAGCCCGCCGTAGTCCTCCGGCGTGCCCGCGTGCGCGCGGTAGTACCGCTCGAAGATGCGGGACTGTCGCTCGACCGGGATGCCCACCCCGTGGTCGGCCACGGAGACGCGCGCCTCGCCGCCGGCGAGGAGGACGCGCGCCTCCACCGCGCCGCCGCCCGGCGAGAAGCGGACCGCGTTGTCGAGCAGGCTCTGCAGCACCCGCGCGATCCGGTCTCGATCGCCCTCGACCGGCACCGGGCCCGGCGCCACGAACTGGAACGTGTGGGCGCCGTCGGTGGTCCGCAGCCGCTCGACCACCTCGGCGGTCAGGCGGGCGAGATCGAACCGCTCGGGCGCGCCGTCGCCGAGGTCGAGCCGGAGCCGGGAGGCGTCGAGCAGGTGCTGCACCAGCCGGGTCATGCGGTCGACCTGGCGCTGCACCACCGTGAGCGCGGGCGCCTCGGCGGGCGCCCGTCGCTGCACGAGCTGCGCGTAGGCCTTCACCACGGCGAGCGGCGTCTTGAGCTCGTGCGCGGCGGTGGCGAGGAACTCGTCGCGCATCGCCTCGAGGTGGTGGGCGGCGGACACGTCGCGGAAGACGGCGATCGTGAGGGTCGCGCTGCGTGGCGCTCCCGGCGCGGCGAAGGGCGCGGCCGAGACGCTCAGGACGACCTCGCGGCCGTCCGCCCGGCGGAGCAGCGTCTCGCGCGTCGTGCGCTCGCCCTGGAGCGCCCGGGCGCTCGCGAGGTCGCCGAGGGGGACGGGCGAGCCGTCGGTGTTGCGGGGCTGGAAGCGCCGGGTGAACTCCTCGAGCGATCCCAGCACCTCGGCCTTGCTCTTCACCCCGAGCAGCTCGAGCGCGGCCCGGTTCGCCTCGACGATGCCCGACTGGTCGATGATCACCACGCCGTCCACCATCGACTCGACCGCGGCGCGGATCTCGGCGCCGAAGCTCCGGAGGCGGGACTGCGCGCGGCGGACCAGCGCGTAGATGAGCACCGAGGTGGCGAAGACGTACAACCAGCCCTTGAAGGTCTGGAGCTGGTCGCGGCGCGCCGGATCCGGGACCAGGAGCTCGAGCGCGCGGTCGGAGAACAGGATCCAGAGGCCGCCCACGGCGGCGTACACGAGCACCACACGGAGGGGCGTCCACAGGAACCCGCGGAACCAGCGGGAGCGCACCGTCTGTCTCCGCGGGCGCTGGGGCACCACGGTGGTCGCGACAGAGGCCAGCGCCGACGGCTCCACGGCTCACCTGTATCCCTCCTCCCGCACCTTGTCGAGCGCGGGATTCACGTTCAGCGAAGACCCGTCCGGCCTCCCGGGTGGACCCCGCCCGGGGTGCCGCGGGGACGGGGTGCGCGCGGCCCTGCGGGGGCGCCGCGTGCTATAAGCCAGCCGCTTGGCGGACGAGATCCTGATCGTGGCCGGCGAGGCCAGCGCCGATCTGCACGCAGCCCGTGCGCTGGAGGAGCTGCGCCGGCTGCGGCCCGGCGTTCACGCGTTCGGGGTGGGTGGCGCGCGGCTCCGGGAGGCGGGGCTCGAGGTGGTGGCGCCGGCGGAGGACATCTCGGTGATGGGGCTCGCCGAGGTACTGCCGCGCATCCCGCGCATCCTCGCCATCCTGCGGCAGCTCGCGCGCGCGGCCGAGGCCCGCCGGCCGCGGGCGGCGCTCCTCGTGGATCTCCCCGACTTCAACCTCCGGCTCGCGGCCAAGCTGAAGCGGCTCGGGATTCCGGTCGTCTACTACGTGTCGCCCATGATCTGGGCATGGCGGCAGGGGCGGGCGAAGAAGATCGCGCGCATCGTGGACCGGATGCTCTGCATCCTGCCGTTCGAGGAGCGGTTCTACGAGGGCACGGGCGTGTCCGCCCGGTTCGTCGGCCACCCGTTCGCCGAGCGCCCGCTCCCCGAGCCCGCCGAGCGCTACCGGGCGAGGCTGGGCCTCCCCGCCGGCCGGACCACGATCACCATCATGCCCGGGAGCCGCCACGCCGAGCTGAAGCGGCTCCTGCCGCCGATGCTCGAGGCCGCCGAGCGCATCCGCGCCGCGCACCCGGACGCCCAGTTCGTGGTGCCGATCGCGCCGACGCTCCGGCGCGACGCGCTCGCGCCGTACCTCGCGAAGCACCAGGCGCTCGACGTGACCCTCGTCGACGGGCAGGCCGAGCAGGCGGTGGGGGCGAGCGACGCGGCGATCGTGAAGAGCGGCACGTCGACGCTGGAGACCGCGCTCATGCTCCGGCCGATGGTGGTGGTCTACAAGCTCTCGTGGCTCTCGTACTGGGTGGGGCGCCTCCTCGTGCGGATTGCCCATTTCGCGCTGGTGAACATCCTGGCGGGGAGGGGGATCGTGCCCGAGCTGCTCCAGGGGGAGGCGAGCCCGGCACGGATGGCGGCCGAGATCGAGCGCCTGCTCACCGACCGCACGGCCCGCGACGCGCAGCTCGCGGGCCTGCGCGAGGTGCGGGCGTCGCTGGGGGAGCCCGGCGCACCGGAGCGGGTCGCCGAGGAGGTGGCGCGGGCGATGAGGGGGGACGGATGACGGGGACGCGAGAGGCGCTGGTCTGCCTGCCGACGTACGATGAGGCGGAGAACGTGGAGCCGATCTGCAGGGCCATCCTGGCGGCCTCGCCGGCGCTGGAGGTCCTGGTGATCGACGACAACTCGCCCGACGGGACCGGCGCCATCGCCGACCGGATCGCGGCCGGGGAGCCGCGCGTGCACGTGCTCCACCGGGCCGGGAAGCAGGGGCTCGGGAAGGCCTACCTCGCGGGCTTCGCCTGGGCGCTCGAGCGCGGGTACCGGCTCGTGCTGGAGATGGACGCCGACTTCTCGCACGATCCGAAGCACTTGCCCGAGCTGCTGGCCGCCGCGGGCGACGCCGACCTCGTGCTCGGCTCGCGCTACGTGCCGGGCGGCGGCACGGTGAACTGGGGGCTGGGGCGGCGCCTCCTCTCGCGCGGCGGGAGCCTCTACGCGCGCACGATCCTCGGGCTCCCGGTCCGCGATCTCACCGGCGGGTTCAAGTGCTTCCGCCGCGAGGTGCTCGAGGCGATCGACCTCGGGTCCGTGGCCTGCACCGGGTACGCGTTCCAGATCGAGCTCACCTACCGCGCCATCAAGCGGGGCTTCCGGGTGGTCGAGGTCCCGATCGTGTTCGCGGACCGGCGCGTCGGGCAATCCAAGATGTCGAAGAAGATCGTGCTCGAGGCGCTCCGCAAGGTGTGGGCGATCCGGAGCTCGCCGTTCGCGCGGTCGCTCCGGCGGCAACCTGATCCCCGCCCCGCCCCGTGAGCGAGCCCGCGCCCGAGCCCGAGCCATGAGTGGACCCGGGGCCGGACCGCGGGTCGTGCTATCCTCCCGTCCGCATGGCGGTCGCCACCGAGCTCCTCAGCCTCAGCCTCGTCGCGCTCTCGGCGATCTTCTTCGTCGTCGATCCCGTCGCCGCCACGCCGTACTTCCTGGCGATGACCCGCAACGACGGCCCGGCGCGCCGCCGCGAGACCGCGCTCCGGGCGGCCGTGACCGCGGGGCTCGTGCTGGGCTTCTTCGCCCTGGCCGGCGAGCTGGTCTTCCGGCTGCTCGGGATCAGCCTGGCGGCCTTCAAGGTCGCCGGCGGGGTGGTGCTGCTCCTCCTCGCGCTCGACATGATCCGCACCCAGCCCTCCCGGACCCGGATCACCGAGGGTGAGGTGCAGGCGGGGACGGACAAGGAGGACATCGCGGTCGTCCCGCTGGCGATGCCGCTCCTCGCCGGGCCGGGGTCGATCGCGACCGTGATCGTCCTCATGGCGCGCACGCGCGCCGAGCCGTGGTGGCACAAGGCGCCCGTCCTGGGCGCGATCCTCGTCACCGCCGTCGCGACCTACTTCATCCTCGCCGGCGCCGCCCGCACCGAGCGGATGCTCGGGCGGAGCGGCCTCGCCATCCTGGAGCGCGCCGCCGGCCTGCTCCTCGTGGCGGTGGCGGTCCAGTTCATGCTGGACGGGGTGGGGGAAGCGCTGCCGTCGCTCTGGCGGCGGTGACCCTCCCGTGAACGAGCCCGAGCCCGAGCCCGGCGCGCGGCGACCTGCCTTGGGCCCGAGCGGTGCGCTCGACGCCTGGCCCGCCGGATCCGCAAAGAAGGCGTGGCGTTTCCGGGGTCAACCGTTGCATGCTAGGCGCCGCAAGGTCCAACGGACTTTCACCTGTCGCCCCGCGCCGGCGGCGCGGGCTCTGGGAGAGACGACACCATGGCCAACGCAAAGGTGATCCGCACCTTCTCGATGCTCGGCGCCGACGGCGCGGGCAAGACCGCCCTCGTCGAGGCGCTGCTCCGGGTCGCCGACGCGAAGAAGGCCAGCCCCGACGGCTCGACCGGGCGCCTCGACGCCGAGCCCGAGGAGAAGAAGCGCAACTTCACGCTGTCGCTCCACCCGCAGAGCTTCGAGGAGGGCGGCCGCGCGTTCCACGTCATCGACTGCCCCGGCTTCGCGGCCTTCCTCACGGAGGTGGAGTGGGCCCTCCAGGTCACCGACGGCGCGTTCCTCGCCGTCTCCGCCGCCGACGGCGCGCACAACCGCACCGAGCGGACGTACGACGTCCTCGCCGAGTCCGGTCGCCCGGCGGTCGCGGTCGTCAACCGCCTCGACCACGAGCAGGCCGACTTCGCCAAGGCGCTCGCCGACATCGAGGCGTCGCTCAAGGTGAAGCCGATCCCGCTGCAGCTCCCGATCGGCGCCGGCGGGAGCGTGAAGGGGCTCGTGGACCTCGTCACGCAGAAGGCGCACCTCTGGGACGGCAAGACCTTCGCGAAGTGGAGCGAGGCCAACGTCCCCGCCGACCGGGCGGACGAGGTGGAGCGGCTCCGGACGGCGCTCGTCGAGGCGGCCGCCGAGGGCGACGACGAGCTCCTCGGGAAGTACCTCGAGGGCGGTTCGCTCTCCGAGGCGGAGATCATCCGCGGCGTCGCCGCGGGCGCCAAGGCCCAGCGCTTCCTGCCGGTCGCCTGCGCGTGCGCCAAGACCGGCATCGGCGTGCGCGAGCTGCTCGACCTCGCCGTGGCGGTCCTCCCGCCGCCCGGTCCCGTCACCGCGAAGGACGCGCACGGCGCCGAGGTCGAGCGCAAGGCCGACGCGGGGGCGCCCCTCGTCGCCCAGGTGTTCAAGACCACGATCGACCACTTCGCGGGCCGCATCGACTACGTCCGCATCTTCTCGGGCACGCTCAAGAAGGACACGGTGCTCGTCAACCCGCGCACCCGGACCGAGGAGCGCGTCGCCCACTTCTTCCGGACGGACGGCGCCCAGAACGTGGAGATCGACGCGGCCGGCCCGGGCGACTTCGTGGTGCTCCTGAAGCTCAAGGACGCGCGCACCGGCGACACCCTCGCCGACGCCGCCGCGTCGGTGACGCTGCCCGAGTTCCGGCAGCACACGCGGCCGGTCTCCTACGCGGTGCACGCGAAGGGCGGCGACGACAAGGCGTCGGCCGCGCTGCACAAGCTCATCGAGGAGGATCCGTCGCTCGAGCTCGTCCGCTCGCCCGACACCGGCGAGATGCTCCTCCAGGGCATGGGCCAGGCGCACATCGAGGTCACCGTGGAGCGCGTGAAGCGCAAGCACGGCGTCGAGATCACCCTCGCCCCGCCGACGCCGGCCTACCTCGAGACCATCACGACGAACTCCAAGGCCCAGGGCAAGTTCAAGCGCCAGACGGGCGGCCACGGCCAGTACGGCGACTGCCACGTCGAGCTCTACCCGAAGGCGCGCGGCGAGGGGTTCGAGTTCGAGGACGCGATCGTCGGCGGCGTGATCCCGCGCCAGTTCATCCCGTCGGTCGAGAAGGGCATCCGCGGCGCCATCGGCTCCGGGCCGCTCGCCGGGTACCCGGTGGTCGACTTCAAGGCGAAGCTCGTCTTCGGCAGCTACCACGACGTCGACAGCTCCGACATGGCGTTCCAGGTGGCCGGCTCCATGGCCTTCAAGAAGGCCGTCCTCGAGGCCCGCCCCATCCTCCTCGAGCCGGTGATGAAGCTCGAGGTGCGCGTGCCCGAGGAGTACGTCGGCGCGGTGATGGGGGACCTCAACAGCCGGCGGGCCAAGGTCCAGGGCATGGAGCCGCTCGCCCGGGGCGTCCTCGTCCGCGCGCTCTGCCCCCACGCCGAGGCGATGAGCTACGACGCCGACCTCCGCTCCCTCACCCAGGGCGTCGGCTACTTCACCATGGAGCCGTCGCACTACGACCCGGTGCCGCCGCACATCGCGCAGAAGATCATCGACAAGCGCCGGGCCGAGGGGAAGGTGAAGGGGATCGAGGAGTAGGCCTCCGACGGACTCAGGTCGCGCACGGGGGCGACTTCGCCTAGAATCCTGCTCCCTTGCGCACCTACCTCCGCCTGCTCCGCTTCGCCGCCCCGTACCGCTGGCGCATCCTCGCGGCCGTGGGCTGCATGCTGGTGTTCGGCGCCGGCACGGCCGCGTACGCGTACCTGCTCGGCCCCGCCCTCAAGTTCCTCATCGGGGGCGGGGAGGGAGGGCTCCAGGTCCGGATCCCCTTCCTCGACACGGTGCACGCGCCCGGCGGCGTGCTCCAGCTCGACCGACGGCAGGCGCTCGCCGCCCTGCCCATCGCGATCCTCGCGGTGACGGTGCTGAAGGGGATCGCCTACTTCGGCCAGCACTTCCTCATGTCCACGACCGGCCAGCGGGTGGTCGCGGACGTGCGCAAGGCGCTGTTCGCGCACCTGCTCCGGCTGTCGCCCTCGTTCTACACGCGCCGGCACTCCGGCGACCTGCTCCAGCGCTTCTCCGCCGACGTGAACGTGATCGAGTCCGCGGTCACGAACGCCGTGGTCGCGTACCTCCGCGACGGCATCACCGTCGTCCTGATGCTCGTCACGTGCTTCGTGATGAACTGGAAGATGTCGCTCGTCGCCTTCGGCGCCATCCCGGTCATGCTCTTCCCGATCGTCCGGCTCGCGAAGCGGCTCAAGAAGGTGACCGGCCGCGCGCGGCAGACCGGCGGCGAGCTCCTGGAGATGGTCCAGGAGGCGGTCTCGGGCATCCGCGTCGTCCAGGCCTACGGGATGGAGGGCTGGGAGGCCAAGCGGTACGGCGACGCCAACTCCCGGCTGCTCAAGATCCTCCGGCGCGGCGTCGTCGCGAGCGGCTTCTCCTCTCCGCTGATGGAGGTGATGGCGGCGAGCGGCCTCGCGGCGGCGATCTGGTGGGTCGGGGGGCTCATCGTGCGGGGGGCGCTCCCCGCGGATCAGTTCCTCTCCTTCGTCGCGGCGGTGCTCCTCCTCTACACGCCCGTGAAGCAGCTCGGGCGGCAGGGCCAGACCATCCTCCACGGCGCCGTTTCGGCCGAGCGGATCTTCGAGCTGCTCGACACGCCGAGCCAGGTCCTCGACGCGGGGACGCGCACGCTCTCACCGCTCCGCGAGGCCGTGCGGTACGAGGGCGTCTCGTTCCGCTACGCGCCCGACAAGCCGCTCGTGCTCTCCGACCTCACCCTGGAGATCCGGAGGGGCGAGGTGGTGGCGCTCGTCGGCTCGTCCGGCGGCGGGAAGACCACGGTCGCGAACCTGCTCCCGCGCTTCTGGGATCCGACCGCGGGGCGGATCACGATCGACGGCGTGGACCTCCGCGACGTCACGCTCCGGAGCCTCCGGGAGCAGATCGCCGTCGTGACCCAGGAGACGCTCCTCTTCAACGACACCGTGCGGGCGAACATCGCGTACGGACGGCCCGAGGTCCCCCTCGCCGAGGTCGAGCGCGCCGCGCGCCTCGCCCAGGCCCACGACTTCATCCAGGGCCTGCCGCAGGGCTACGACACGATGGTGGGGGAGCGCGGCAGCCTCCTCTCGGGCGGCCAGCGCCAGCGGATCGCGATCGCGCGCGCCTTCCTCAAGGACGCGCCGCTGCTCATCCTCGACGAGGCCACGAGCGCCCTCGACGCGGAGGCGGAGCGCGAGGTGCAGCGGGCGCTCGATACGCTCATGAACGAGCGGCGAGCGCAGGGGCAGGCGGAGGAGCCTGCCCCGGAGCGAGCGGGGGGCCTGGGGGGGCGCGAGCGGGGCGAGGGCCCCCCCAGCAAGAAGGCGCGGACCACGCTCGTGATCGCGCACCGCCTGTCCACGATCCGCGACGCCGACCGGATCCTCGTCATCTCCGGGGGCAGGGTGGTCGAGGCCGGGCCGCACGAGGAGCTCCTCGCGCGCGGCGGCGAGTACGCGCGGCTCTACCGCGCCTTCGACGGCTCCGACCGCGCCGGCGCGCGCGTCGGGCACGGGTGAGCCCTTGCTCCGGCGCCTCGCGTCCGTCCTCGCCCTCGCCGCCGCGGTCGGCTACGGCGCCTTCGGGGTCCGGGCCGCCGGCGCCCGCGTGCGCCCGGTGCCGACCGCGCCCGACGAGCTGCGCGGCGCCTGGCACGTGCACACGACGCGCAGCGACGGCCGGGGCACGCTGCGCGAGGTGGTGGCCGCGGCCCGCGACGCGGGGCTCTCGTTCCTCGTCGTCACGGACCACAACGTGATCGCCCCCGAGGAGCAGGGCTGGCACGACGGCGTGCTCGTGGTCCAGGGCGTCGAGATCTCGACCAGGCACGGCCACGTCGTCGCGCTCGGGATCGACCTGGCGGCCGCGCAGGCGGCCCGGAAGGCGGAGGATCCGCTGGGCAGCATCGCGGCGGCGGGCGGGCGCGCCGTCCTCGCCCACCCGCTCCACCCCCGCCGCGCCTTCCGCGGCCTCGACGGTGCCGCGCCGTGGGCCGGGTTCGAGGTCTTCTCGAACGACACCGCCTGGTACCAGGCGCTCGCGGAGCGCGCCTGGGGGCGCATCGCGGGGAGCGTCGCGCTCCTGCCGTTCGACGGCGGGCGAGCGGTGCTCGACCTCGCGGCGCCCCCGCGCGAGGAGCTCGCGCGCCTCGACGCCGCGCGGGCGCGCGCCCGCGCCGCCGGGGATCGGCGGCAGGCCCGGGCGCTCCTCTGCTCGGTCGACGCCCACGGCTACCCGAGCTACCGGGCGGCGTTCGCCGCGGCCACGATGCACGTCCCGGTGCGGCCGACCGGGGACGGCGCAGCGGACGCGGCGGCGGTCGCGGACGCCCTGCTCGAGGGCGACGCCGCCTGCGTGCTCGCCGCCCGCGGCGCGGTCTCGCGCGTGCGGTTCACGGGCGGCGAGGCGGCCGCCCTCGACCTGGAGCTCGCGGCCGCGGCCGGCGACGCCGAGGTCCGGCTCGTCCGCGACGGCGTCACCGCGGTCGAGCGGCCGCTCGCGCTGCGCGCGGGCGCGAACCACGTGCCGCTCGCGACCGTGTGCGGAGGGCCGTGTGCTCCGGGGGACTACCGGCTCGAGCTGTGGCGCTCCGGCGCGCCGTGGCTCTTCACCAACTGGGTCCGCATCGAGTAAAGAACCGGTCGATCGTGCACGCCCTCTACGCCATCGTCAGCTACCTCGCCTTCCTGCTCGGGCTCCCGATCCTCCTCACGCACCCGAAGCTCCGCGACGGCGTCCGCGCCCGGCTCGGCTTCTACCGCGATCCTCCGCGCGCGCCGGGGTCGCCGCGCTTCTGGCTCCACGGCGCCAGCGCCGGCGATCTCCTCTCGCTCCAGCCGATCATGCGCGAGCTCAAGGCGCGCGTCCCGGGCTGCTCGATCGTCGTCACGACCATCACGAACAGCGGCCTCGCCATGGCCCGCAAGAAGCTCGCCGACGTGGCCGACGCCGTGGTCTTCGCGCCGTACGATCTCCCCGGCCCGACGCGCCGCGCGGTCGCGGCGCTCCGCCCCGACGTGCTCGTCCTCGAGTACACCGAGATCTGGCCCAACCTCATCCGCGCCGCTTCGAGCGCCGGGGTGCGGATCGCGCTCACGAACGGCCGCTTCGACCCCCGGAAGGTCTCCCGGTACCGCGCGTTCTTCCGGGCGATCGGCAACCCGCTGCGGCGCATCGACTGCTTCCTGATGCGCTCGGACGAGGAGGCGGAGCGCGTGCTCTCGCTCGGCGCCGCGCCCGACCGCGTCTGGGTGACGGGGAACACGAAGTTCGACGCCCTGGTCCTCGACGGGCTGGGCGGCAGGGAGGACGCGCTCCGGGCGGAGATGGGGCTCGATCCCGCGCGCCCCGTCTTCATGGCCGGCTCGACGCACGAGGGGGAGGAGGAGATCGTCCTCGCCGTCTACACGCGCCTCGCCGAGCGCCACCCGGGCCTGCAGCTCGTGCTCGCCCCGCGCTACGTCGAGCGCTCCGGCAAGCTCATGGCCCTCGCCGCCGAGGCGGGCCTCGCGGTCCGGCTCCGGAGCGGCGGCGCCGCGGCGGGGAACGCGCAGGTCACCATCCTCGACACCATCGGCGAGCTCGCGATCGCCTACCGCCTCGCCACGCTCGTGTTCGTGGGCGGCAGCTTCGTGACCCGCGGCGGCCAGAACGTCCTCGAGCCCGCGGCCCAGGGATGCCCCGTGCTGTTCGGGCCGCACATGGAGAACTTCAAGGACTCGGTCCAGGTGCTCCAGGGGCGCGGCGGCATCCAGGTGGCGACCCCCGACCAGTTCCTGAAGGTGGCCGACGAGCTGCTCTCGCGCCCCGACCAGCTCCGCGAGCTCGGGGCGATGGCGCGGGGCGCCGTCGGGGCCATCCGCGGGGCGAGCGCCCGCAACGTGGACCACCTGCTCTCGATCGTGCCCCGGGGAAAGGCGGCGGCGTGAGCCTCCTCGCCCCCACCGAAGGTCGCCCGGATCCGCAGCGGCATGGGGGCAGCGAGCCCTCGAGCATCCTCGTCATCCGCTACAGCGCCCTCGGCGACGTCGTGCTCGCGACGAGCGTCCTCGAGCCGCTGCGCGCCCGGTTCCCGCAGGCGCGCATCGAGTGGGTCACGGACCCGCTCTACGCGCCGCTGCTCGAGGGCCTGCCCGAGCTCGCCCGCGTCCACCGCGTGACGCGCGAGGGGGCGGACGGCGCGCTCGCGCTGGCGTCGCGCCTCCGCGGCAAGTTCGACGCGGTCGTGGACCTCCAGAACAAGGTCCGCAGCGCCATGGTCGCCCGCGCGGCCGCGCCGCTCCGCACCGTGTTCAAGCGCCGCACCGCGATGCGGGCGCTCCTCGCCCTCATCGGCAACGATCCGCCGCTCGTGCGCGCGCACGCCACGCAGCTCTACGCCGAGGCGCTGGCGCCGCTCGGGGTCACGCAGCCCGGTCCGCTCAAGGTGAACCTCTCGCCCGGCGCCGTCGCCCTCGCCGCGGACGCGCTGCGCGGGGTGGAGCCGCCCGCCGTGGCGCTCGCCCCGGGCGCGCGCTGGGCCACCAAGCGCTGGCCCGCGGAGCGGTTCGCCGCCGTCGCCGACGCGCTCGCGGCCGAGGGGTTCCGGATCGTGCTCTGCGGCGGGCCCGGCGACCGCGACGCCTTCGCGTCGTTCCGCGCCGTGTGCCGGGCCCCCGTCGCCGCCGACCTCTCGTTCCTGCCGATCGACGCCCTGGCCGCCGCCATCGCCCGCGTGCAGCTCCTCGTCGCCTGCGACTCCGGGCCCGTGCACCTCGCGACGGCCGTCGGGACGCCCGTCCTGGCGCTGTTCGGGCCGACGTCGGTCACGCGCTGGGGTCCGCCGGCGCCGGGCCGGGCGCTGTCGCTCGGGCTGCCCTGCGCCCCCTGCACCAACCACGGCGGCGACTACTGCCCGGAGGGTCACCACCGGTGCATGGCCGACCTGGCGCCCGAGGCCGTGCTCGCCGCCGCGCGGGACATGCTCCGGCGATGAGCCTCGTCGACGCGATCTGGTGGCGCGAGCGCCCCTTCTTCGGGCGCCCCGCGCTCCTCCTGCCGCTCTCGGTGGCGGAGTGGGGGTTCCGGGGCGTCGCCGCCATCCGGAGCGCGCTCTACGCCGGAGGCCACCTGCGCACGCACCGCGCCGGCGCGCCGGTCGTCTCCATCGGGAACCTCGCCGTCGGCGGCGCCGGGAAGACGCCGGTGGCGATGACCGTGGCGGCGCGCCTCGTGGCGCGCGGCCGGCGCGTGGCCGTGCTCTCGCGCGGCTACGGCGCGACGCGCTCCGACGCGCGCGTCGTCTCGGACGGCGCCCGCGTGCTGCTCTCCGCGGCGGAGGGCGGCGACGAGGCGGTGCTCGTCGCGCGCCGGCTGCCCGGCGTCGCCGTGCTCTGCGGCCCCCGGCGCGCCGAGCTGGCGCGGCTCGCGCGCGGGTCCCTCGGCGCGGACGTGCTCCTCCTCGACGACGGCTTCCAGCACCGCGCGCTGGCGCGCGATCTCGACGTGGTGGTGCTCGACGCCGCGAACCCGTTCGGCAACGGCCATCTCCTGCCGCGCGGGCCCAACCGCGAGCCGCCGCACGCCCTCCGCCGCGCCGGCCTCGTGTGGCTCTCGCGCGTCGAGGGCGCGACGCCCGAGGGGCTCGACCGGCTGCGCGCCCTCGCCCAGGAGGCGACGGGCCACGAGCCGGTCGAGTCCCGCCACGAGCCGGTCGAGCTGCTCGACGGCGCGCTCCGCGCCGCGCTGGGGCTCGAGGGGCTGCGCGGGCGGCGCGTGCGGCTCCTCTCGGGCATCGCCCGCCCGGTCGCCTTCCGGCGGACGGTGGAGGCGCTGGGCGCGACGATCGTCGCCGAGCACCGCTTCGCGGACCACCACCGGTTCCAGCCGCGCGAGCTGCGCGACGTGCTCGGCGCCGCCGGCGACGGCGCGGGCGACTGGGTCGTCACGACGGAGAAGGACGCCGTCCGGCTCGGGCCGGACGCCGCGGACCACCCGGCGCTCCGCGTCCTCCGGATCGAGGCCCGCGTCGTGCGGGGCGAGGAGATCCTCGCCCGGGCCCTCGACGCGGCCCTGACGCGGTTCCTGCCGGTGTAGAGTCCACTCCATGGCGCGCCTGCTCGGGTGGATCCTGGTCCGGCTGCCGCGGCGGCTCCTCGCCGCCGCCTTCGGCGCGCTCGGCGTCCTCGTCTGGGCGCTCGGCGTCCGCCGCCGCGTGGTGATGTCCAACCTGCGCCTCGCCTTCCCGGAGAAGACCGAGGCCGAGCGCCGCGCCATCGCGCGCGGCACCTTCCGCCACCTCGGCGAGATGATCCCGGAGTTCCTCCGGGTCCCGTCGCTCCCGCAGGAGGAGATCGCGCGGCTGTTCGAGTACGAGGGGTGGGAGAACTTCGAGCGCGCCCGGGCGGAGGGGAAGGGCGTCATCGCCTGCACCGGGCACTTCGGCCACTTCGACCTGCTCGCCGCCGCCCACAACCTGCGCGGCGTCCCGATGACGACCATCAGCCGGAAGATGTCCGTCGGCCTGTGGAAGGGGACCCGCGCGCGCGCCGGCGTGCAGGAGATCTACGTGAAGCGCGGCCAGACGTTCGCCGCGGCGGTGAAGGCGCTCCGGGCCGGCCGCGTGCTCGGCTTCGTCATCGACCAGAGCGAGCCGTACCGGAGCGCCATCTACCCGACCTTCTTCGGAGTCCCCGCCGCGACCTCGCCGACGCCCGCGGTGCTCTCGCGGCGGACGGGGGCGCCGGTGGTCTTCACCGTCTCGGTCCCGCTCCCGGACGGACGGCACCGGGTGATCATCGAGGGCCCGTTCCACCCGCCGGCGACGGGCGATCACGAGCGCGACGCCGTGGCCTTCCTGCAGGACCTGAACGACCGGCTCGAGGGCTGGATCCGCCGGCACCCGGAGCAGTGGTACTGGCTGCATCGCAGGTGGAAGCGGCGCGGCCGGGCGCCGGCGGGCACGCCGGCCCCATTGACCTCCTCCGGCGAGGGAGGGTAGGAACCTTGGCCGTGCGACGACCCGCCCAACCCGATCCCGCGCGCGCCACGCTGTCGCGCCTCCTCGACCGCCTCCCAGGGGCCGTCGTGACCGTGGTGGGCGACTTCGTCGCGGACGAGTACGTCTTCGGCGAGACCGAGCGCGTGAGCCGCGAGGCGCCGGTCCTCATCGTCCGGTACGAATCGTCCGAGCTGAAGGCCGGCTGCGCCGGCAACGCGGCGCTCAACCTCGCCGCGCTCGGGGTGAAGGTGCGCGCCGTCGGCGTGGTGGGCGAGGACGCGCTCGGCGCGGCGCTCACCGAGGTGCTGGCCCGGGGCGGCGTGGACGTGTCCGGGCTGGTGCGGGTCGGCGGCAGGCCCACCGAGGCCAAGACCCGCGTGCTCGCCGGCGGGCGCTCGACCCGCCGGCAGCAGATGCTCCGGATCGATCGCGCCGCGGCCGAGCCGATGCCGGCGCGGGTCGAGAAGGCGCTCGTGCAGGAGCTCTCGCGCGCCGCCCGGCGGGCGGGGGCGATCCTCGCGAGCGACTACGGCTCCGGCGCGGTGGGGCCGGCGGTGAAGGACGCCCTCCGCCGCCTCCGGCGCGACGGGCTCCCGGTCTGCGCCGACTCGCGGTACGCGCTCCCGACCTTCCACGGGCTCACGATGGTGAAGCCGAACGAGGTGGAGCTCGAGGCCGCGAGCGGGCGCGCGGTCGCCGGGCCGGGCGGGATCGAGCGGGCGGCGCGCGCGCTGCTCCGCAAGGTCCGGTGCGACATGCTGCTCGTCACCCGGGGGCGGAACGGGATGTCGCTCTTCCGCGCGGGGCGGCCGCCCGTCCACGTGCCGGCGCACGGCGCCATCGACGCGGTGGACGTGACGGGGGCGGGCGACACGGTCGCCGCGGCCTTCACGGCGGGCCTCGCCGCCGGGGGCGACCCCGTCGACGCCGCCCGGCTCGCCAACGTCGCCGGCGCGCTCGTGGTGCGCAAGCCGGGCACCGCGGTCGTGCCGCGCGCAGAGCTGGCGGCGGAGCTGGAGCGGCCGTGAGCCCTCCGCTCCCGCGCGTGCTGGCGCCGTCCGAGCTGCCCGCCGTCCGCGCCGCCGCCACGGCCGCCGGCAAGACGATCGCGCTCGCGAACGGCGTGTTCGATCTCTTCCACGTGGGCCACCTGCGGTATCTGAAAGGCGCCCGCGCGGAGGCCGATCTCCTCGTCGTCGCGGTCAACAGCGATCGCTCCACCCGCGAGAACAAGGGTCCTGGCCGTCCGGTGGTGCCCGAGGCCGAGCGGGCCGAGATCGTCGCCGGGCTCGCCTGCGTGGATCACGTCGTCGTCTTCGACACGAAGGACGTCGTCCCGGTGATCCGCGCCCTCCGCCCCGACGTGCACGTGAAGGGGACGGACTACACGCCCGAGACCATCCCCGAGGCCGCCGAGGTGCGGGCCTACGGGGGCCGGGTGGCCGTCGCGGGCGACCCGAAGGGGCATTCGACGACCGAGCTCATCGGGAAGCTGGAGCGGCTCGAGAAATGAGGCTACAGGCTACGGGCCGGGAGGTGCACATGGCCGTCTCCGACGAACTGAAGGAGATCCTCGCCTGCCCGAAGTGCAAGGGCGAGCTCGAGTTCCGCGACGCGGCGGCGGAGATCCGGTGCGTGCGCTGCCGGCTCGTGTTCCGCGTCGAGGGCGACATCCCGGTGATGCTGCTCGAAGAGGCGAAGCCGCTCGAGGGGTGATCGCCGTGAACGTGCCCGAGCCCGGCCGTGGCCGGGGATGGGCCCGCGGCCTCACCTTGACGCTCCGGAGGCCGGAAGATACGGTCGAACGAGAGGCGCGAATGGCCAAAGGCCGGGTGTCGAGATGATCAGAAGTATGACGGGCTTCGGCGCGGGCCGCGGTTCGGTCAACGGCGAAGAGGTCGACGTCGAGGTCCGGTCCGTCAACCACAAGTACTGCGAGGTCAAGGCCCGTCTCCCGCGGGAGCTCTCCGCGCTGGAGCACGAAGTCGTGCGGACGGTCAAGGACCGGCTGGCGCGCGGCGGCGTGGACGTGGCGGTGCGCCGGACCTCCGCGGCGAGCCTGGTCGCGCCGCGGGTGGACGTGAACCTCGCCGAGTCGTACGCCCGCGCCTTCGCGGAGGTGCAGGCGCGGCTCGGCCTGCCCGGGAGCGTCACCCTGGCCGACGTGATCTCGGCCGAGGGCGTCGTGCGGCTGGACGAGCGGGCGGTGGATCTGGATCTCGTGGGGGAGGCGCTGCGCCGGGGGCTCGCGCAGGCCCTTTCGCAGCTCGTCGCCATGCGGGCGCGCGAGGGCGAGGCGCTCGGGCGCGATCTGCTCGCGCGGCTCGACGAGCTCGAGCGGATCGTCGGACGCGTGTTCGTGCTGGCGCCGCAGGCGGTGGAGCAGTACCGGACGCGCCTCTCCGAGCGGATCGCCGAGCTCACCCGCGGCCTGCCGGTCGACCCGGCGCGGCTCGCGCAGGAGGTGGCCGTCTTCGCGGATCGCACGGACGTCGCCGAGGAGATCACGCGGCTGCGGAGCCACGTGGGCCAGGTCCGGGCGCTCCTCTCGTCCACCGAGCCCGCCGGACGGAAGCTCGACTTCCTCGTGCAGGAGATGCACCGAGAGGCGAACACCATCGGCTCGAAGTCGCAGAACGGCGAGATCGCCGCGCTCGTGGTCGCGCTCAAGGCCGAGATCGAGCGCATGCGGGAGCAGGTCCAGAATGTCGAGTGAGCGGTCCGGCGGAGGCCCCGGGCTGCTGCTCGTGCTCTCCGCGCCCTCGGGCGCCGGGAAGACCACGCTCGCGCACCGGTTCCGCGCTGCGCACCCCGACGCGCTGTTCTCCGTCTCGGCGACGACGCGCGCCCCGCGCGGCG
>Ga0196976_1000244_pt1:0-12500 | contig 36752 bp, 26 predicted proteins | sample S3v_513CmetaG_FD_148644 | JGI IMG/M metagenome (GOLD analysis project Ga0196976, IMG submission 148644) | Soil microbial communities from Anza Borrego desert, Southern California, United States - S3+v_5-13C | ecosystem: Environmental > Terrestrial > Soil > Desert | place: USA: California... | reverse complement strand
GAACTCTGCAATCTACTCCCGTAACTTCGGAAGAAGGGAGGCCCGGAATCGTGTAGGGACTTGCTCCTGAAGCGGCTCTGGGTCGCAGATAAATGGCGGTAGCGACTGTTTAACAAAAACACAGGACTCTGCAAACACGCGAGTGGATGTATAGGGTCTGACGCCTGCCCGGTGCCGGAAGGTTAAGGTGATTCGTCAGAGCGCAAGCTCAAAGCGATGAACCGAAGCCCCGGTAAACGGCGGCCGTAACTATAACGGTCCTAAGGTAGCGAAATTCCTTGTCGGGTAAGTTCCGACCTGCACGAAAGGCGTAACGACTTCCGCGCTGTCTCGACCAGGGACTCAGCGAAATTGAAATAGCTGTGCCGATGCAGTTTACCCGCGGCAAGACGGAAAGACCCCATGAACCTTTACTACAACTTGCCACTGACACTAGGAATTGCTTGTGTAGGATAGGTGGGAGCCTATGAACCCCGGGCGCTAGCTTGGGGGGAGGCAACGGTGAAATACCACCCTGGCGATTTCTGGTGTCTAACCTGGACCCCTGATCGGGGTTGGGGACAATGGCTGGTGGGTAGTTTGACTGGGGCGGTCGCCTCCCAAAAGGTAACGGAGGCGCGCTATGGTTCCCTCAGCCTGATTGGAAACCAGGCGTCGAGTGCAATGGCATAAGGGAGCTTGACTGCGAGAGCGACGGCTCGAGCAGGTGCGAAAGCAGGTCATAGTGATCCGGTGGCTCTGTATGGAATGGCCATCGCTCAACGGATAAAAGGTACTCTGGGGATAACAGGCTTATCGCGTCCAAGAGTTCACATCGACGACGCGGTTTGGCACCTCGATGTCGGCTCATCGCATCCTGGGGCTGGAGCAGGTCCCAAGGGTTTGGCTGTTCGCCAATTAAAGCGGTACGCGAGCTGGGTTCAAAACGTCGTGAGACAGTTTGGTCCCTATCTGCCGTGGGCGTAGGAGAAGTGAGAGGATCTGTCCTTAGTACGAGAGGACCGGGATGGACACACCGCTGGTGTACCAGTTGTCTCGCCAGAGGCATCGCTGGGTAGCTATGTGTGGAAAGGATAACCGCTGAAAGCATCTAAGCGGGAAGCCAACCTCGAGACGACTTCTCCCGGGCGCAAGCCCCTGAAGCCCCCTCGAAGACTACGAGGTCGATAGGCCGGAGGTGTACGCGCCGTGAGGCGCTCAGCTGACCGGTACTAATCGGGCGTGCGGCTTGGTCTCCCTCTTCTCAGGTCGTAGGCGACCTGTTCGAGGTCGAGATCGAGATTCTTGCTGACGGAAACCCGCGATCACGCGTGCAGAGCTCTTCTTACCCTTCGTAGACGGTTGCAGAGGACGTCGTCCTCGTTCTTTTTCAAGGTTTGCGGTGGCTATATCGGTGGGGTCACACCCGTTCCCATCCCGAACACGGAAGTTAAGCCCACCAGAGCCGATGGTACTGCACGGGAAGCCGTGTGGGAGAGTAGGTCGCCGCCGCATCTTTTTACGCCCGCCAGCGCATGCGCTGGCGGGCTTTTTCTTTTGGTGCACCCCTCCGGCGCCGACGAAGCCGGTCCGCAGCGCCCGTATCCGAAGTAGGATCCGGCGCCGGGAGGGACGGCGCACATGCCCCAGCTCATGGTCGGTGTCATCGGCGGTACCGGGCTCGGAGAGGCGCTCGGTGGCCTGGGCGCGGGCGAGGTCCGGCGCGTGTCCACGCCGTTCGGCGACCCGTCGGGTCCCATCACGCTGACCGAGGTGGGCGGGATCCCGGTTGCCCTCCTGGCGCGGCACGGCGAGGGGCACGTCCACAGCCCTTCGACGGTCCCGTACCGCGCGAACATCCACGCGCTCAAGTCGCTCGGGGTGACGCACGTTCTGGCGAGCGGCGCCGTCGGCAGCCTCCGCGAGGAGGTCGCGCCGCGCAACCTCGTCATCCCGGACCAGATCATCGACAAGACGTTCCGCCGCCCGGGCACGTTCTTCGAGGACCTGGCGGTCCACGTCGAGCTCGCAAGCCCGTTCTGCCCGACGCTCCGGAACGTGCTCGTCAAGGCGGGCACCGGCCTCCCCACGCGCGTCCACCAGGGCGGCACGTACGTCTGCATGGAGGGGCCGCAGTTCTCGACGCGGGCCGAAAGCGAGCTCCACCGGAGCTGGGGCGCCTCCCTCATCGGCATGACGGCGATGCCCGAGGCGAAGCTCGCGCGAGAGGCCGAGCTCTGCTACGCGCTCGTCGCCCTGCCGACGGACTACGACTGCTGGAAGCCGCACCCGTCGCACCTCGATCAGGCGAAGCTCCTCGAGGAGATCCTTGCGAACGTCAAGGCCGCCACGGCCAACGCGGTCGAGCTCGTCCGCCGCGCCATCCCGCTCGTCGCCCAGATCGACAAGGCGTGCGCCTGCCAGTCGGCGCTGGCGCTCGGCATCTGGACCGACCGCGCGAGGATCCCGGCGGCGGCGCGTGAGAAGCTGAAGCTCCTGCTCGGCAAGTATCTCGGGTGACGCGGCGCTCAGGGCGGGGCCGGCTCCGTCCACGCGGTGCCCCGCTCCATCGCCTCCTTGAGGACGCGCAGGTCCTCGACGAACCGCGCCAGCTCGGCCCGCCGGGTCTGCGCGTCAGGGGCGCGCAGTATGGACGATGGATGGACCGTCGCCATGGTCAGCGGCGCCCACGGCGTCGTGAGCAGCTCGCCGCGGCGTGCCGTCACCCGGAATGCCCGGCCGAGCAGCGCCTGCGCGGCGGTCGCGCCGAGGCAGAGCAGCGCGCGCGGCTGGACGACGGCGAGCTCCGCCACGAGCCAGGGCGAGCAGGCATGGATCTCGCCCGCGGTCGGCTTCTGGTGGATCCGCTTCTTGCCGCGCGGCTCCCACTTGAAGTGCTTCACGGCGTTGGTCACGTAGGTGCGGCGGCGATCGATCCCCGCGTCGGCGAGCGCGCCGTCCAGCAGGCGCCCGGCCGGACCGACGAACGGCATGCCGGCGAGGTCCTCCTCGGTCCCAGGCTGCTCGCCGACGAGCACGAGCTCGGCCCCGATCGCTCCCGCCCCGAACACCGTCTGCGTGCCGCGCTCCCAGAGCGGGCACCCCCGGCACCCGCGGGCAGCCGCCTGCAGGGCGGGCAGGGTGCGGTCGGCGGGGAGGAAGGCGCTCGCGTCCTGGGCGCCCGCTCCCGCTCCCGCTCCCCGGTTCGGTGTCCGGCGCGAGGTCGGCACCCCGGTAACTTGCGCCCACGGGGCGGGGCCGGTAGCCCATGCCCGTGAGCCGCGCCTCGTCCGCGCCCCGTCCGTCCCGCGCAGGCGGCGCGCCGAGCGGCAGCGCCGACCTGCCGCTGCACGGCGGGCGCGTGCCGCCCTGGCTCTTCCAGCGGATGGCGCGGCTCGGGCGCGTGATCGCCGAGGCGGTCGTCCTCGAGTACGGCAGGGAGGAGCTCCTGCGGCGGCTGGCGCATCCGTTCTGGTTCCAGTCGTTCGGCGCGGTGATGGGGATGGACTGGCACTCGTCCGGCATCACGACGAGCGTCGTCGGCGCGCTCCAGCGCGGGCTCGCGCCGCTCGAGGGCGAGCTGGGCCTGAAGGTCTGCGGCGGGCGCGGGCGTCACTCGCGCCGGACCCCGGACGAGCTCGTCGCCTTCGGCGAGCGGACCGGCCTCGACGGCGCGGCCCTCGCGCGGACGAGCCGGCTCGTCGCGAAGGTGGACGGCGCCGCCGTGCAGGACGGCTACGAGCTCTACCTGCACGCCTTCGTGGTCGCCGCCGACGGCGCGTGGGTGGTCGTGCAGCAGGGGATGGACGCGGGCGCGCGCCTGGCGCGCCGATATCACTGGCTGTCGGAGGGGTTGACGTCGTTCGTCGAGGAGCCGCACGCGGCGATCGACGGCCGGCCGCGTGGCGTCATCGTGAACCTGACCGATCGGCGCGCGGCGCAGGCGCGCGCGGCGCAGGTGGAGCTCGTGCGCGGCGGGCCGGCGCGGATCGTGGAGGCGGTCCGCCGCGGGGCGGCCCTCCCGCACCTCCAGCTCCCGGGCCGGCACGCGGTGCGCGCGGACGACGTGATCCTCCGCCGCCTCCACGGCGCGCTCGCCGCTGCGGCGGATCGCGGCCCGGCCGACTTCGCCGAGCTGCTGCTCACCCCCGGCGTGGGCGCGCGGACGGTGCTCTCGCTCGCGCTGGCGGCGGAGATCATCCACGGCACGCCCAGCCGGTTCACGGATCCGGCGCGGTTCTCGCTCGCGCACGGCGGCAAGGACGGACACCCGTTCCCGGTGCCGCTCCGGGTCTACGACGAGACGCTCCGCGTCCTGCGGCGCGCCGTGGACGGCGCGAAGCTGGGGCAGGACGAGCGGCTCGCGGCGATCCGGCGGCTCGACGCGCAGGCGCGGTCGCTCGAGACGGCCGCGGCCGGGCGCGGCCCGAGCTTCGAGGCGTTCGTCGCCGCGGAGCGCGCGGCGAGCCCGGCGCTCGGCGGGCACACGGTGATGGACCCGGCGCCGCCGCGCCGGCCGAGCCGGGGGCGTCCCGCCGGCCCCGCCCAGCTCGGGCTGAAGCTGCGCTGACCTCAGGGCGTCCCGCTGCCCGTCGGCCGTTGCTCCTCCGGCGCGAGCGCCACCGCCGCCCCGGCGCGCCTTCCGCCGTGCCCGCGGATCCGCTCGACGAGCAGGAACACGACCGGCACGACCCAGAGGGTCAGCATCGTGCTGGTGATCACGCCGCCGATCACGACCATGGCCATCGGCGCGCGGAACTCGCTGCCGAAGCCGCGGCCGAGCGCAGTCGGCAGCATCCCGAGCACCATCGCCGCGCTCGTCATGAGGATCGGGCGGAGCCGGCGCGGGCCCGCCTTCCGGACCGCCTCCTCCGGGCTGTCGCCCTCGCGGACGTGCTGGAGCGCGCCGTCCACGAGGAGGATGCCGTTCTTGGTCACGAGGCCCATGAGCAGGATGACGCCGATGAGCGAGCCCATGCTCACCGAGCTGTCGGTGAGGAACAGGGCCACGATCGCCCCGACCATCGCGAAGGGGAGGGCGACCATGATCGTGAGCGGGTGCACGAACGACTCGAACTGGCTCGCGAGCACGAGGTAGATGAACACCACCGCGATGAGCAGGGCGGTGAGCATGTTCGCGAACGTCTCGCCCTGATCCTCCTGCATCCCTTCCCACAGGTAGTTGTAGCCGAGCGGGAGCTGGCGCTGGCGCTCGTCGAGCTTGGCGTGCAGCTCCTTCACGGCGCTCCCCATGTCGTGCCCGGGGGCGATCTGCGCCCAGACCGAGATCGAGCGCTCGCGGCCGTTGTGCTCGATGACGGCGGGGCTGCTCGACTCCTCGATGCGGGCGATCTGCGAGAGGCTCACCTGCCCCTTGGGCGTGGAGATCCAGAGATCGTCGACCGCGCGGCGCGACTCGCGATCCTCGGCGGCGAGCCGCACCCGGACGTCGGACTGCCGCCGCCCTTCGCGCAGCTTGGCCGCGACCTCGCCCTGGGTGGCGAGGCGCACCTGGAGCGCGACCGCGCCCGCCGGGACGCCGAGGCGCGCGGCCTCCTCCCGGTCCACGATGGCGTGCAGCTCGGGCTTGCCCGGCGAGTCCCTGAGCTGGATGTCGGCGAGGTGCGGGTTCTCGCGCATCGTCTTCACGAGGAAGTCGGCCTCCTCCCGGAGGCGGCCGAAGTCGCGCCCGATCACGCGCATCAGGATGGGCGGCCAGTCGCCGAGCCCCTCCATCACCGGCGGGTCGGAGACCGCGCGCGTCTGGAGGAGGCCGTCGGAGGCGAGCACGTCGCGGATCCACCGCTTGTAGGCGTCGGCGCCGTCGGGGCGCTCCCCCTTGTCCACGAGGTTCACGCGCCACCGGACGAGCCGCGCGTCCTCCTGGTACCCCACGGTCGAGTAGACCGCGCGCACGCCGGGGAGGGCGCGGACCCGGTCCTCGAGCGCGGCGCTGCGGCGCGAGCTGGTCGCGAGGCTCGTGCCCGGCGGGTACTCCAGGTTGACGATGAGCTGGCCGCGGTCCTCGGCGGGCATGAACTCGCTCTTGAGCGTGCCCGCGAGGAGGCCGGTGCCGGCGAGGACCAGGATCGCGCCGGCGAGCGTGAGCGCCCGGTGATCGAGGACCCAGCGCAGGGTCCGGGCGTACAGCGCGTCGTTCCACTCGAAGCCGCGCCGCAGCTTGGCCACGAGCGGGTGCTCGCGGTGGCCCTCCCCGGGCACGCGCGCGCGGGCGAGGCGCGCCGAGAGCATGGGGTCGAGCGTGAACGCGACGAAGAGCGAGATCAGCACCGCGCCGGTGATGGTCAGGCCGAACTGCCGGAAGAACTGGCCGACGATGCCCTGCATGAAGGCGACGGGGACGAACACCGCCACGAGCGTGAACGTTGTCGCCATGACGGCGAGGGCGATCTCCTGCGTGCCGTGGCTGGCCGCCAGCGCCGGCGGCTCCCCGCGCTCGAGGCGGCGGGTGATGCTCTCGCGCACCACCACCGCGTCATCGATGAGGAGGCCGATGGCGAGCGAGAGGCCGAGCAGGGTGAGCTGGTTCAGCGAGAAGCCGAACCAGTACATGAGGAAGAGCGTGCCCACGACCGAGGTGGGGAGCGCCAGGGCGGAGATGAACGTGCCCCGCAGGTCGAGCAGGAACAGGAGGATGATGAGGATCGCCATCGCCCCGCCGAAGTAGATGGCGATCCAGACCTCGTGGGCGTTGGACTCGATGTACAGCGACTGATCCACCAGGATCTGCGCGCGGAACCGCTGCTCCTGCTCGAGCGCCGGCAGCCGCGCCTTGACCTCCCTGGCCACCGCGGCGGAGTTCGCGCCGGCCTGCTTCACCACCTCGACCGCGACCGACTCGACGCCGTTGGTGCGGATGAGCGTGACCGGATCCTTGGCGCCCGGCCGGACCAGGGCGACGTCGGCGAGCCGGATGACGGACCCGTCGGGGAGCGCGGTGACGGGCATCCGGCGGAGCTGATCGACGTCGGCGAACTCGCCCTGGACGCGCACCCCCACCTCGCCGTCCTGCCGCGGGTACTTGCCGCCGGGGAGGTTCAGGTGCTCGCCCCGGATCCGCTGGAAGACGGCGTCGGGCGAGAGCTTCAGCGCCTCCAGCTTCGGGCGCGACAGCTCGACCGAGATCTCCGGCTCGCCCCCGCCGAGCACGTTCACCGCGGCGACCCCCTCGATCTGCTCGAGGCGGGGCTTCACCTGGTCGTCGAAGCGGTCGCGGAGCGCGGTCGGGTCCTCGCCCGCCGCCGCCGAGAAGACGAGGACCGGCTGCGCGGCGAGGTCGTACTGCGCGATGACCGGCTGCTCGACGCCGAGCGGCAGGTCCCCGACGATGATGCCGACCTTGTCGCGGGCGTTCTGCACCGCCTCGCCGAGGTCGGCGGAGAGCTTGAACTGGATGAAGACGAGGGAGACGTTCTCGCGCGAGGAGGAGAACACCTTGTCGACGCCGGCGATCGAGGCGACCGCGTCCTCGATCGGCCGCGTCACCATCTCCTCGACGTCCTGCGGGCTCGCGCCGGCGTAGACCGTCCGGATGGTCACGAACGGGAAGCTGACGTCGGGGTACAGATCGGTGCCCAGGCGGCGATAGCCCAGCACCCCCAGGACGAGCAGGGTGAGGGAGAGCATCGTCGTGAAGACGGGTCGCCGGATGGCGACGTCCGAGATCGTCATCCGCGCACCTCCGCGAGCGCCGCGCCCTCGACGAGGCCGACGGGCGGCAGCTCGATGACGCGGACGCCGTCGGGCCAGCCCTCGCCCGCGGCCGGCTGGACGATCGCGGCGGCGCCCTCCTCCGCGAGGAGGCGCACCGGCAGCGTCCGCGCCCGCGTGTCGGCCGCGGCCACCCACACGGCATAGCCTCCGCCGCGCTGCACCAGCGCCGCCGCCGGCACGCGCCAGGCGCCGCGCTCGGCGCCGCGGCGCAGCTCGGCGCGCGCGTACGCGTTCACGAGGAAGCGGCCGTCCGGGTTCGGCACCTCGACCTCCACCGGCACGCGGTTCGTGCCCGCCTCGACGGCCGGGAGCACGACCGTGATCACCGCATCCTCCGTCCGGGCGCCGGACGCCTGCACCGCCACGGTCACGGGGTCGCCGGGCCGGACCTCGGCCGCCTCCTCCTGCGTGAGCGAGGTCTCGAGCACGAGGGTGCGGGTGGTGGCGAGCTGGAGGAGCGGAGTGCCGGCGCCGACGGTGAGGCCGACGCCGTCCGGGAGGCGCGTGACCACGCCGGGGAAGGGGGCCGTGAGCTGCTGGTACGACAGGTTCACGCGGGCCTGCTCGAGCTGCGCCTCGGCGGCGGCGACGCCGGCGCGCGCGAGATCCCGGTGGGCGCGGGCGGTGATGAGCTGCGACTCGGACGCGCCCTCCTCGCGCCGGATCCGCTCGACGCGGTCCAGGGCGTCCTCCGCGAGGGCGAGCTCGGCCCGCGCCTTGGCGACGCCCGCCTCGGCCTGGCGCCGCGTCGCCTGCGCCAGCCGGTCGTCCAGGGCGAGGAGGAGCGCGCCCTGGCGCACGGCCTGGCCGCGCTTCACCGCGATGCGGGCCAGCGTCCCGGGGACCGCCATCGCGAGCGGCGCCGCCTGGCGGGCCTTGAGCGTCCCGTTCGCGGTGATGCGGGGCGCGAACCGGATCGCCTCGGGCGTCACGAGGCGCGCGGGGGCCGGCGCGGGCGACGACGGCGCGGCCACGGCGGGCGTGGCCTGGGCAGGCTGCGCGGCGGGCGCGGGCGCCGCCCGGTCGCCGCCGGCGCGGGCGCAGGCCGCGGCGACGAGGAGCAGGGTGGAGGCTGCACGGCGGTGCATCGTGGGCTCCTTCCTGACCGACCGGTCAGTCACTTCCAGCGGCGCGGCGGCGCCGGGCCGGCGCGCGCCCGCGCGGGCGGGGGGCTGGGCGCGGCCGTCCCGCCTGGGCCGGCTCGCGGGGCGCGAACGCGCCGTCGTAGAGGACGCTCGTGAAGGAGCGGAGCCAGGCGTCGAGGTCCGGCCGGTCCTTCTGGTCCAGGGCCCGGCGCGCGAACCCCTCGAACGTCCCGACCAGGATGTCGCCGAGGAGCGACGGGTCGAGATCGCGGCGGATCCACCCCGCCGCCTGCTTCTCCGCCATCCGGCCTGCCACGAGGCCGTGCATGCGGCGGCGGAACTCGTTCACCATGCGGTGGTACTTGTCGCCTCCGGCGCCGTCGATGACCGCGAGGAGCTGCCGGTTGCGCCAGAGCATCTCCAGGATCTCGAGGTCCACGCGGCAGTCGAACTCCATCTGCAGCGGTCGCAGGTCCTCGGGCGCGCGGCGCGCGTGGGCGGTCCGGAACGCGATCTCCGCGTCCTCGCGCCGCTGCGCCTGGTCCTCGAGCGCGCCCATGAACCGCTGCAGGATCTCCTCGAACGCCTGCTCCTTCCCGGCGAAGTGGAGGTAGAAGGCGCCCTTCGACGCGCCGGCGCGGCGCGCGATGTCCTCGACCCGCGCCCGCTCCAGGCCCCGGCGCGCGAACTCGGTGCGCGCCGCGTCGAGCAGCGCCTCGCGGAGCTCCGGACGTGCGGGCCGTCCCATGCGGCCATCGATCCACGAACCCGCCGCGCGGGCCACGGAAAAGTGACCGATGGGTCAGTAAACCGCGCGCTCGATCGGGGTGGGAGGCGCGGCGCCACCCGGGCGCGGCTTCACGCGGCGGCGCAGGAGGTGGGGAGCACGACCCGGAAGACCGGCCCGGCGGCGCGCTCCTCGGCGGCCAGGGTCCCTCCGTGGGCCTCGACGAGCGCCCGCGCGAACAGCAGCTCGAGGTCGAGCGACCGCGACCCGCGGCTCGCCGGGCCGCCGGCGGGCGGCTCCGCCGCAGGGGGCGGGCCCGGCACACCCTCCACCGTCACGACCACCTGCCCCGCGGACGGCGCGGCGCTGCACCGGATCCCCGCGCCCTCCGGGGCGAGGTGCAGGGCCCGCGCGACGAGGTGCTGGAGGGCGCGGGCGACGCGCTCCGCGTCCCAGTCGACCTCCGGCAGGTCGGCCGCCGTCGCCAGCTCGAGCTGCTGGCGGCGGTCGGCGGCGCCGGCGCGGAGCGGCTCCGCCGCCCGCGCCAGGATCTCCGCGACGGTGTGGCGGGCTGGCTCGAGCTCGAGCTTCCCCGCCTGGTAGCGCGCGAGATCCGCCAGCCCCTCGACGAGGCGGTTCATGGTCTGGACGGTGTACTCGAGCCGCGTGGCGAGCGCGCGCGCCCTGGGCTGGTGCTCGGGGCTCACGAACCGCGCGAGCCGCTGCACGCCGAGGAGCAGCGCCGAGAGCGGGTTCTTGAAGTCGTGCGCGAACGCCCGGGACGCCTCGTGGAGCGCGGCCAGGTGCCGGCGCGCGTCCTCGAGCTCCGCCGCGGGCTCCGCGGCGCGGCCGGTCGTGTCCTCCGAATGGTTCCGGACCTCCTCCGGCATCTCCGTGACTTTAGTCGAAGGCTCCCGAAGCTGAACAGGGGACCGGCACGGGGTGGGTCGGCCGGGACGGCGGACCGGCTGCGGCGCGCCGGCGACCCAAACGACCCTTCGGTCGGACGCGCCGTGCGCTAGCGTCTCCCGCATGGCGACCCTGCTCTTCACCGGCTTCCCCGGCTTCCTCGGCAAGGAGCTCCTGCCCCGCGTCCTCGCCCGCCGGAGCGATGCCGGCGCGCTCTGCGTCGTCCAGGAGAAGTTCGCCGCGCAGGCGCGCGACGCCTGCGCGGTCCTCGCGCGCGCGCAACCGCACACCGCCGGGCGTGTCCGGCTCGTCACGGGCGACATCACCGCGCCGGGGCTCGGGCTCGCCGCGGGGGACCTGCCTCGGGACGTCGTCGAGATCCACCACCTCGCGGCCATCTACGACCTCGGCGTGGCCCGTGCGCCGGCGCTCCGGGTCAACGTGGACGGCACCCGGAACGTGCTGGACGTCGCGGAGCGGTGCCCGGCCCTCGAGCGGCTCCACCACGTCTCGACCTGCTACGTCTCGGGGCGGCACCCGGGGCTGTTTCGCGAGGAGGACCTCGAGGTCGGCCAGGCCTTCAACAACCACTACGAGGAGACGAAGTACCTCGCCGAGCGCGAGGTGCGCGCGCGGATGAGGGGCGGCCTCCCCGCGACGATCTACCGGCCCGCTATCACCGTCGGCGACGCGTCCACGGGCGTCACGCAGAAGTACGACGGCCCCTACTTCGCCATCCAGTGGCTCGTCCGGCAGCCCGGCCGGCTCGCGCTCATGCCGGTGGTCGGCGACCTCTCGGTCCAGGTGAACGTCGTCCCGCGCGACTTCGTGGTGGACGCGATCGCTCACCTCGCCGGGCTGGCCTCCTCGAAGGGCAAGACGTACCAGCTCGCCGACCCGGCGCCGCTCACGGGCCGGGAGATGCTGGACGTGCTCGCGACGGCGGTGGGGAAGCGCGTCGTGCGGGTTCCTCTCACCGTGAACACGGCGAAGTTCGCGCTCGACAAGGTCCCGGGGGTGTACCGGCTCCTCCGGATCCCGTCCGCCTTCGTGGACTACATGGTGCACCCGACGCGGTACGACACCCGGAACGCCTCGGCGGACCTCGCCGGCTCGGGCGTGGCCTGCCCGCGGTTCCCGACCTACGCCGAGCGGATGGTCGCGTTCGTCCGCGCGCACCCGGAGGTCGGCGCGGTGGCGATGGCGTGAAAGGCGTACGAGCCGCGTTCGCACCATCCGCGATCGGCGGCCGCCCCGCTCAGCTCGCGAGCGTCCAGAGCGGCGCCAGGTCCTCGGGCAGCCGCCGGGCGACCTCCTCCTCCTCCGGCTCCTCGAGCTGGAGTCGCATCGCCCCGAACACGGCGCGCGCGTACGGCTCGGCCTCGGCGCGGGAGCCGCCCAGATCCTCCGCCACGACGTCGAGGAAGCCGTCGAGGCCGGCGACGACGCGCGGCGGTTCGGCGGAGTGCCGCTCGCACGGGAGGAGGCGCCCCTTGAGCGGGCCGGGCAGGAGCTCTCGCAGCGGATCGAAGTGCGGATCGCGCAGGCGCAGGGCGAGCGCGCACGCCACCGCCTCCGTGGCGCGGGCCGCCTCCGCCCGGCGGGGCAACCCCTCGCGGGCGAGCGCGTCGAGGAAGGCCCGGAAGTCGGCGTCGGCCTGCGGGTCGGGGTGGATCGCCATGGACGCAGGGTGGGCACGGCTCCGCGCGCAGTGAAGGCGGCGCTGAAACGTCGTTTCGAGGCGCTCCGGCGTACGGCCCGCGGCAGGGGAGCGCGGGGCCCCCGGCGGGAGTTCTGCGGTAGGATGCCGGCCCGGTCCCCACGGAGGTTCCGATGCAGCGGCGCGCGTTCCCGAAGGTCCCCGGCCTCGAGGTCTCCATCCTGGGCTTCGGCGCCATGCGCCTGCCGGTCGTGGACGGGGACCACGCCCGCATCGACGAGGAGCCCGCGACCCGCCTCGTGCACGACGTCATCCGCGCCGGCGTCAACTACGTGGACACGGCCTGGGTCTACCACGGGCACCAGTCGGAGCCGTTCCTCGGCCGAGCGCTGCGGGGCGGCTGGCG
>Ga0196976_1000243_pt1 | contig 36848 bp, 29 predicted proteins | sample S3v_513CmetaG_FD_148644 | JGI IMG/M metagenome (GOLD analysis project Ga0196976, IMG submission 148644) | Soil microbial communities from Anza Borrego desert, Southern California, United States - S3+v_5-13C | ecosystem: Environmental > Terrestrial > Soil > Desert | place: USA: California... | reverse complement strand
CAGGATGAACATCGGCACCGTGATGATCTCATAGGAGTTGGCGACCGAGAACGGTGCGGTCTTCAGGATGCCCAGCACCATGGCCGGCCCGCCGATCATGGCGAGGCCGGTGGCCCCGGCGGCGGCCATGGCGAAGGCCACCGGCGTGCCGATCGCCAGCAGCGCGAACAGCAGCGAAACACCCGTCAGCGTGACCATCACACGCCCTCCTCGGTGGCGGTGAGCGCCGTGTCGGACAGCGGCGGCAGTTCGATCAGCGGCTTGGGCGTGAGCACCGACAGCGCGTGCCCGATCGCGCGGAAGGCGGCGCGCACGGTCAGCATCGCCGCCCCCGCCACCACCGGCGCCATGGCCAGCCACGTGGGCCAGTCGTAGGCGCCGGCCATCACCTCCTCCGCCGCCCAGGATTCCGTCAGCCGGCCGAAGGCCTGCGCCGTGATCACCGCCGCGACGATGGTGGTGAGGGCATAGCCCACGCTCTCGCCCGCATGGCGGCCAGCGGGGGACATGCGCTTCTGCATCAGGTCGATGGCGACGTGGCCGTGGTTGCGCAGCGTGTCGGACACGCCGAAGAAGAACATGCCGACCATCAGGTACAGCGAGATGAGGTCGTACGACCACGCCAGCGGGCGGTTGAACAGGTAGCGCAGCGCCACGTCCGCCACCACGACCAGCATGATGGCGAACATGCACGCACCCGACACCGCGGCGAAGGCCCTGTCGATGCCGTCGAGCAGACGGCCGAACCGGTCGATGACTCCCATGATTGCGGCGATCCTCCCTGATCGTCTGGCCTGATCGTCCGGGTGCCGGCGGCCTCGTTGGATGGGCGCTTGCTCGGCTGGCTTTGGGGTGGCGGGTTCAGGCGGTCGGCGTTAGGCGGTCAGCGTTGCTCCTCCAAAAGCGCGCAGGCACGGCGCAGCGCCGCCACGTGGTGCTCGGTCTGCGGTTCCATGCGCTGGATGGGTCCGACCAGCGACACGCCGTACGGTTCGCCGTTCAGCACCACCGCGGCGCCCAGCGCCATGACGTCGGCCACGCTTTCCGCCCGGTTCAGGAACCAGCCGCGCGCCTGCCCCTCGACGATGCTGCGCTCCAGCGCTTGCGCGTCGGTCAGCGTGTCCGGCGTGTGCGCCTGGAAGGTCAGGCGCGCCAGCAGGGCCGCGCGCTCCGCCGTCGGCATCCGGGCCAGCAGCGCCTTGCCCATGGAGTTGGAATGCAGGTCGCGCAGTTCGCCCGCCTGGGCGCTGTAGCGGATGCGGTGCGGCGAATCGAACGCCTCCAGATAGACGATGCGCGTGTCCTGCCGCTTGCCGAACAGCACGGTCTCCCCCGTTTCGTCGCGCAGCGCGCTCAAAAGCGGCCGGGCGCGCTCCAGCAGGGGATCGTTGGCGGCGATGGCGGTGGCGACCTCCAGCAGCCGCTTGGTGGGGTAGAAGCCGCTGCGCTGGCGCAGCGCGTAGATGTAGCCCGCCGCCTCCAGCGTGCGCACGAGGCCGGAACAGCTGGACATCGGCATCTTCAGCGCCGCCGCGATCTCCGACAGCGACATGGGCCGCTTGGCGCGCGCGAACTCCTCGAACAGCTCGATCGTGCGACCGGCGCTCTTGACCGAGGGGAAGGCGGACGTCCGGTCGCTCATTCACGGCCACTCGTTCACATATGTGAAGAGACGTTCACGAATACGAACTGATTGTCAGTTTACAAAGCAATTCCTGTCAAGCCCCGTTTTTCGGGGCCGAAATGTCCCAGCAAAATCGTCGGGATGCGACGCTTCGCCTCATAGGCAAATGCGACTCACTCGCATCATCATTCGGCAGCAACCCGGCGCACCCGCCGGCAGCCACCGCCACCGCAAGGTGCAGACATGACCAAGGATCCCGCCCCGCCGGAGGACATCCGGCTGGCGTCGCTGCGCAAGGGACAGCGCGCGCACGTGACCGGGGTCGACGAAGGCGCGGTCGCCACGACCCTGCCCGCCGGAGAGCTGGAACGCCGCATGATCGAGATGGGCCTCGTCGAAGGGGCGCGCATCGAGATCCTGCACGAGGGCTTCCCCGGCCGCGACCCCATCGCCGTCCGCGTCAACGAGCACACCATCGCCATGCGCCGCGCCGAGGCGCGCGCCGTCCGCGTGGCGCCTCTTTAAAAGTTTTAAAAAGAAAAAGGAGACCGGCCATGTCGGTCCTGGACGCGTCGGTCCTCGCGGACGGCGCCGTGCCGCCGCGCATCGCGCTGGTGGGCAATCCCAATTGCGGCAAGACCGCGCTGTTCAACGCGCTGACCGGCTCGCGCCAGAAGGTGGCGAACTACCCCGGCGTGACGGTGGAGCGCAAGGTCGGCCATGTCCTCAGCCCCGGCGGCCGGCGCGTGCAGGTCATCGACCTGCCCGGCACCTACAGCCTGCGCGCCCGATCGCCCGATGAAGAGGTGACGCGCGACGTCGTGCTCGGCCGCTTCGCGCACGAGGACAGCCCGGACGTGCTGGTCTGCGTGGCCGACGCCACCAACCTGCGCCTCAACCTGCGCCTGGTGATCGAGCTGAAGCGGCTCGGCCGGCCGATCGTCCTGGCGCTCAACATGATGGATGTGGCCGACAGGCGCGGCTGCCGCATCGACGCGGCGGCGCTGTCGGCCGCACTGGGCGTGCCGGTGGTGCCGACGGTGGCGGTGCGGCGCGGCGGCGTGCGGGCGTTGCTGGACCAGATCGACCGCACCATCGCCGTGGCGCACGCCGAGGCCCCGGCCCCCTGCGGCTGGAGCGAGCCGTCCTCGCACGACCTGCGCGCCTACCACCAGGAGGTGGAATCGATCCTGGCGCGCAGCCTGCGCGACGCCGGCCGGCCGCCGCTGATGACCCGGCGGGTCGACGCGCTGCTGCTGCACCCGCTGTTCGGCCTGGGCTTCCTGTTCCTGGTGCTGTTCTTGATGTTCCAGGCGGTGTTCGCCTGGGCCGAGGCGCCGATGGAGCTGATCGACGGCGCCATCACCGCGCTCAACGGCGCGGTCGCCGCGGCGTTGCCGGACGGCGCGCTGCGCAGCCTGCTGACCGACGGCATCATCGCCGGGGTGGGCAGCGTCGTCATCTTCCTGCCGCAGATCCTGGTGCTGTTCTTCTTCATCCAGGTGCTGGAGGACACGGGCTATCTGGCGCGGGCCGCCTTCCTGCTGGACCGGCTGATGGGCGGGGTGGGGCTGCACGGGCGGGCGTTCATCCCGCTGCTCTCCAGTTTCGCCTGCGCGGTGCCCGGCATCATGGCGGCGCGCACCATCGAGAACCGCGCCGACCGGCTGGCCACCATCATGATAGCACCACTGATGACCTGCTCGGCGCGCCTGCCGGTCTACACGCTGCTGATCGCCGCCTTCGTGCCCGACCGGGCGGTGTTCGGCGGCATGGTGGGCCTGCCGGGGCTGGTGATGTTCGCGCTGTACGCCGCCGGCATCCTGTCGGCGCTGGCCGTCGCCTTCGTTTTGAAGCGCACGCTGTTCAAGGGTGCGCGCGAGCCGCTGCTGATGGAACTGCCGGCCTACCGCCTGCCCAGCCCGCGCAACGTGGCGATCGGCCTGTTCGAGCGCGCCCGGATCTTCCTGACCCGCGCCGGCACGATCATCTTCTCCATCATGGTGCTGGTGTGGTTCCTGGCCTCCTTCCCCGGCGCGCCGGAAGGGGCGGCGGAGCCGGCGATCCACTACAGCCTCGCCGGCATGCTGGGGCACGCGCTGGCGCCGCTGCTGGCCCCCATCGGCTTCAACTGGCAGATCGCCATCGCGCTGGTCCCCGGCATCGCCGCGCGCGAGGTGGCGGTGGCGGCGCTGGGCACCGTCTACGCGCTCAGCGAGACGGGCGGTGCGCTGGAAAGCTCGCTGGCCGGGGTGCTGGCGGCGGACTGGGGGCTGCCCACGGCGTTGGCGCTGCTGGCGTGGTACGTCTTCGCGCCGCAGTGCGTGTCGACGCTGGCGGTGGTGCGGCGCGAGACCAACTCCTGGTTCTGGATGGCGGCGATGATCGCCTACATGACGGTGCTGGCCTACGCCGCCGCCTTCGTCACCTTCCGCGTCTCCGGCGCCATCCTGGGGGGCTGAGCCATGCAGGACCTGCTGGTGATCCCGATCGTCGCCGCCGCCTTCGCCTGGGTGGCGTGGACCCTGCTGCTGCCGGCCGGGGTGCGCGACCGCCTGCGCCGCCGCGCCGGCCGCCCGGCGCCGCCGGCCACGGGGTGCGGCGGCTGTACGGGGTGCTGCGGGGACGGCGAGCGCCGCCCCCCGCGTTGACGGGCACTTACCCCCGCGGCCTCTCGCTGTCCATGTGGGCGAGCTGTGCGGCGGGATAGCGCTCCCCGGCCGCCGCACCCTTCGGCACGGCGCTGTCCAGGGCCGCGAGGTCGGCGTTGGACAGCGTCAGGTCCAGCGCCCCCAGCGCCTCCGCCAGGCGGTCGCGGCGGCGCGCGCCGACCAGCGGGACGATGTCGCGGCCGCGCGCCAGCACCCAGGCGATGGCCACCTGCGCCACCGACGCCCCCATCCCCTCCGCCACCGCGCGCAGCCGTTCGACCAGTTCCAGGTTGTGCTCCAGGTTCTCGCCCTGGAAGCGCGGGCTCACGCTGCGGAAATCCTTGCCGGTGTCGCGGTCCTTCGACCAGTGGCCGCTGATCAGGCCGCGCGACAGCACGCCGTAAGCGGTGACGCCGATGCCCAGTTCGCGGCAGGTCGGCAGGATCTCGTCCTCGATGCCGCGGGAAATCAGCGAGTATTCGATCTGCAGGTCGCTGATCGGGTGCACGGCGTGAGCGCGGCGGATGGTGTCCGCCCCCACCTCCGACAGGCCGATGTGGCGGATATAGCCGGCCTTCACCATGTCGGCCATGGCGCCGATGGTCTCCTCGATCGGCACCGCCGGGTCCAGGCGGGCCGGGCGGTAGACGTCGATGTGGTCGACACCCAGCCTCTGCAGCGAATAGGCGAGGAAGTTCCGGACCGCGGCCGGGCGCGAGTCGTAGCCGGCCCAGCCGCGGTCCGGGTCGCGCAGCGCGCCGAACTTCACGCTGATCAGCGCGCGGTCGCGGTCGCGGCCCTGCAGCGCCTCACGGATCAGCATCTCGTTGTGGCCCATGCCGTAGAAGTCGCCGGTGTCCAGCAGCGTGATGCCGGCCTCGAGGGCCGCGTGGATGGTGGCGATGCTCTCGGCCCGGTCGGCCGGGCCGTAGAAGTCCGACATCCCCATGCAGCCGAGCCCGATGGCCGAAACCTCCGGCCCGGTGGTGCCGAGCGTGCGCTGTTCCATGTCCTGTCCCTCCTGACTGTCTTGCGTGCCGCAACCATAGGCCCGCTCCCCGCCGTGCGATAAGCTGGACAATCCCGCACACGCTGTTCGCCGGAGTGAACAATGAGCGACCTTGACCTGCGCGACCTCGATCTGCGCGATCTGGCGGCCTTCGCCGCCGTCGCCCGGCACGGGAACTTCCGCCGCGCCGCCCTGGAACAGCGCGTGTCGGTGTCGAGTCTCAGCCAGCGCCTGCGCGACCTGGAGGAGCGGCTGGGCGTGCGCCTGTTCAACCGCACCACGCGCAGCGTCGCCCTGACCCAGGCCGGCGAGCAGCTTCTGCAGCGCGTCGCCCCGGCCCTGCGCGAGGTGGCCGACGCGCTGGCCCACGTGCGGGGGCTGCAGGGGGAGCCGTCGGGCCGGCTGCGCATCAACGCCCCGGCGCCGGCCGTGCAGCTGGTGCTGGCGCCCATGGTGGCGCCGTTCCTGCTGCAGCACCCGAAGATCGAGATGGAAATCGCGGTCGAGCCATCGCTGATCGACATCGTCGCCGACGGCTTCGACGCTGGCGTGCGCTATGAGGAGACGCTGGCGCAGGACATGATCGCCGTGCCGCTGGGCCCGCCGGAGCGCTACGTCGTCGTCGCCTCCCCAGCGCTCCTGGCGGCGCACGGCGTGCCGGAGCGGCCGGAGGACCTGCTGGACCGCCCGGCCATCCTGACCCGCTTCCCCAGCGGCTACACCCCGCCCTGGGAGTTCGAGAAGGACGGGCGCGCCGTGCGCCTCACCCCGCCGGCCCGGCTGGTGGCCATGAACACGGACCTGCAGCTGCAGGCGGCCGTCGGCGGCCTGGGCTTCCTGACGACGTTCGAGGGCTTCGCCCGGCCGTTCATCGAACGCGGGCTGCTGGTCGCCGTGCTGGACGACTGGTGCCAGCCGTTTCCGGGGCCGTTCCTCTACTACCCCAGCCGCCGTCAACCGCCGCCGGCCCTGGCCGCGTTCGTCGCCTTCGTCGCGCGGTGGCGCCGGGAACGGGCGGCGGGGAGCCCGCCATCCTTACCGCCTGGGGGCGCGTGACTCCGCGGGAATCCTGAATCCTTACGTCCTGGGGGCGCGGTGGACCGCCCATCCTTACCGCTTGGGGGCACACACCCCTGCATCCTTACCGCGTGGGGGCGTTGCGGCGCGTCCATCCTTACGGCTTGGGGGCGTCACGCCGGGCGAACGCCGTTCGCGGCGACTCCGGCGCGACTCCGGCGGTGTCACGGCGAATCAGCGGGCTGGTCTGCGCCCTGTATCCTTACCGCTCGGGGGCGGTTCGGGCACGGCCGGCGCCCCCAAGCGGTAAGGATGGGAGTCTGCAGAGGCCGGCCGGGGCCGTGTGCCCCCAAGCGGTAAGGATCGAAGGGTGTCCGATTCGCGGCCCAAGGGGTGATTCGGCGCTGGGCCACCCGGTCCGCTCTCCGGCCGGCGCCTCTGCGGACCACCCGCAAAACCCCCTCGAAAACCGCTTTTGGAGTCTGTTCCGATTCAAAAAAGATTCAGGGACGCGCAAATCCAGGCGGGATCGCGAGTCGGAAGGAATCATCCTTACCAATTGGGGGAGGCACGCTTACCGGACGGGGGCGCCACGCCCACGCCCCAGGGCGTAAGGGTCTCTCCCCCACGCGGTAAGGATGCGGATTCCTCGCTGAACAAAACCTTTCCTTACTTGTTTCCGGTGTAAGGATTGGACTAGCTTACCCCGTTCATCGCGACGTAAGGGTGGTTCATGCCGGCGGCACGGCGCAAGACGAAGAAGGAGGCAGCGGCGGCGACCGGCGGCGAGGTCGTCGTGATGACTCCTGACGAGCTGACCGGCGTCACCGTCATCGACGCGGAGCCGGACGGGGCTGCGCCCGCCACGCCGTCCCTGCCCGCCGTCACCGAGGAAGCCTCGCTGGGCCTCACCGCCCGCGTGGCCGGCGCCACGTTCGAGCGCGAGGGCTACCGCCACCTGATCAAGGCGGCGGAGGCGGTGTACAGCTATCCCGCCAACGGGGCGCGGCTGTCGCTGCCGGCGCAGAAGATGCTGAACTTCATGATCCACCTGGCCGGCAGCCAGAACTTCGCCAACAAGCTCTACCGGCTGCCCAAACGCGTGGTGCGCGGCAACCACAAGGGCAACGAGCGCATTTTCGACGCGCTGAAGGAGATCTTCGATTCCAGCCTGGTGGTGATCGGCCCCTTCCGCGGCCGCCGGTCGCGCGCCGAGTTGCGCATCCTGTCCAGCTACGTCCGCCCGGAGGAGGAGGAGGACAGCGACGCCGCCGATATCCACTTCCAGTTCACCGACGCCTTCCTGGAGATCCAGCGCACCTCGCAGCTGTGGGCCAAGCTGTCCGGCCCGGCGATGGTCAAGGTCACCAGCACCTACGCGCTGAAGCTCTACGAGATCGGCATGCAGCGCTACCAGATGGACTACCCGTCGCTGGAGCTGGACATCGACACGCTGCGCAAGCTGCTGAACGTGCCGGAGGGGGCCTACAAGGACTTCGGCATCCTGCGCACCCGCACCATCGACCGCGCCATTGCCGAGGTGAACCAGCTCGCCCCCTTCCGCGTCTCCATGCCCGAGGAGAAGATGAAGCGCCGTGGCCGCAAGGTGGAGGCGGTGACGCTGGAATTCTCCGCCAAGGACGAGGAGGAGGCGGCCGAGACCTTCCTGGAGCGCGAGCGCCACAGCGCCGGCCGCCGCGCCCGCCGTTCCGGCACGGTGGAGAAGCTGACGGCGCCGGAGACGACGGAAGCGGCCGATCCCGGCCCGCTGCCCGACGCCGACGACGTGAACGCGCTGTGGGCGGCGGCGCTGCACGCGCTGAAGGGCAAGGTGCCGGCCCCGCTGCTGAAGGACCTTGAGCCGCTGCGCGTGGAGGACGCACCGCAGGGCGTGCGCCGGCTGGTGCTGCAGGCGCGCACCGCGGCGGCGGCGGACATGGCGGGCATGAACCACTGGCCGACGTTCAAGTCGGCACTGGCCTCCCTGACCAACGGCCTGATCGGCGACGTCGCCTTCGAGAAGCCGGCCCGCGCCCCCAAGAAGTAAGGATGGGCGAGAAGGCCCCTCCCCCAGCCCCGCCAGGGGAGGGCTTTATGGTCACGCCATCGCCATCATGTCGGCCAGGATCAGGTCGGACGCCTTTTCGCCGATCATGGCGCTGGGGGCCTGGGTGTTGCCGCTGACCAGCGTCGGCATGATCGAGGCATCCGCCACGCGCAGGCCCTCCACGCCGCGCACGCGCAGGCTGGCGTCGACGACGGAGCGTTCGTCCCCGCCCATGCGGCAGGTGCCGACGGGGTGGTAGATCGTGTCGGCCCGCGCCCGGATCAGCGCGCGCAGGGTCGCGTCGTCCTCGGTGCTGGTGTCGTACAGCGGCTTGGCGGGGATCTTCGCGAACGATGGCGCCGCCAGGATGCGGTGGACGAGGCGCACGCCGTTCACCAGCGTGTCCAGGTCGGCCGGCGCGCTGAGGTAGCGCGGGTCGATCAGCGGCGCGTCCATGGCGCTGGGGCCGGCGAGGCGCACGGTGCCGCGGCTTTCCGGCCGCAGGCCGCAGACGTGCACGGAGAAGCCGCGGCTGTAGTGCCGCTTGCGGCCGTGGTCGTCCACCGGGCTGATGCAGACGTGCAGCTGCAGGTCCGGCCGGTCGAGGTCCGGCCGGCTCTTCAGGAAGCCGCCGGCCTCGGAGATGTTGCTGGTCAGCAGGCCGCGCCGCTCCTTCTTGTAGCGGCGGATGGCGCCGAGGAACTGGAGCACGAAGCCCGGCGTCACGCCGATCAGGTCGCGCGAGGTGGCAAGGCGCGCCACCGTGTAGTCCAGGTGGTCCTGCAGGTTTCCGCCGACGTCCGGCGAATCGTGCAGCACATCGATGCCGTGCCCGCGCAGATGCTCCGCCGGCCCGATGCCGGAGCACATCAGCAACTGCGGGGAACCGAAGGCGCCGGCCGACAGCACCACCTCCCGCCGGACCTGCAGCGTGCGCTCGCCATCCGGGGTGCGCACCACCACGCCGGTGGCGCGCTTACCCTGGAAGGTCAGGCGCAGGGTCTGCGTCTCGGCCAGGATGGTCAGGTTGTGGCGCTCCCGGCTCTCCAGGTAGGCACGCGACGCGTTCCAGCGCTCGCCGCCCTTCTCGAACACCTGGTAGAGGCCGACACCTTCCTGCGTGGGGCCGTTGAAGTCGGGGTTGGCGGGGAAGCCGGCCTCCTCCGCCGCGCGGACGAACAGGCGGGAGAAGGGGCTGGGGTCCACCGGGTCGGCGACGTTCAGCGGGCCGCCGGTGCCGTGCAGGGCGTCGCCGCCGCGCTCGTTGTTTTCCGACCGCTTGAAGCAGGGAAGCACGTCGTCCCAGCCCCAGCCGGTGCAGCCGGCCGCGGCCCAGGAATCGTAATCCTCCTTCTGGCCGCGGATGTAGACCATGGCATTGATCAGGCTGCTGCCGCCCACGCCGCGCCCGCGCGGCTGGTAGCCGCAGCGCCCGCCCAGCTCCGCCTGCGGCACGGTGCGGAAGGCGTAGTTGCGCTCCGACCGGCGGGGCACGGTGGCGGCGATGCCGAAGGGGGTGTGCACCACCGCCGGATGGCTGCCGGGGCCGCTCTCCAGCAGCGCTACGGAGAGGTCGGGGCGCGCGTCGGCGAGGCGCGATGCCACGGCGCAGCCGGCCGGGCCGGCGCCGACGACGATGACGTCGAATGTGTCGGTCGTGGTATCGGTCATGGGGTCCGGTCCCGCTCAGTCCAGTTGGGTGATCAGCTTGGTATTCAGGTAGCCGTCGAAGGTCTCCGCCCCGCCCTCGCTGCCATAGCCGCTGTCCTTGATGCCGCCGAACGGCGTTTCGGGCGTGGCCATGCCGACGTGGTTGATGTTGACCATGCCGGACTCCAGCGCGTGCGAGACGGCCTGCGCGGTCTTCGACGATCCGGTGAAGGCGAAGGCGGCGAGGCCGTAGGGCAGCGCGTTGGCGCGCGCGACCACTTCGTCGAACGTCGCGAAAGGGGTGACGGCGGCGATGGGGCCGAACGGCTCCTCCACCATCAGCTTGGCGTCGTCCGGCAGGTCGGTCACCACGGTGGGGGCGAAGAAATTGCCGGTGTTGCCGATGCGCTCCCCACCCGCGACGATGCGGCCGCCGCGCGCGCGGGCGTCGGCGACGAAGCCCTCCATCGCCTCGACCCGGCGGCGGTGCAGCAGCGGGCCCATCTTGACGCCGTCCTCCAGGCCGTTGCCGACCTTCATGCTGCCGAACACGCCGGCGAACACCTGCAGGAAGCGCGCGTAGCTCTTCTCCTGCACGTAGAAGCGGGTGGGCGACACGCACATCTGGCCGGCGTTGATCGTCTTGATGTGCGCCATCATGCCGGCGGCGCGGTCGACCTCCGCGTCGTCGAAGACGATCACCGGGGCGTGGCCGCCCAGCTCCATGGTCGCGCGCTTCATGTGCTGGCCGGCGAGGGCGGCGATGTGCTTGCCCACGGGGACCGAGCCGGTGAAGGACACCTTGCGCACGATGGGGGAGGCGATCAGGTGTTCCGACACCTCGGCCGGGACGCCCCAGACGATGTTCAGGCAGCCCGGCGGCAGGCCGGCGTCGTGGAACAGGCGGGCCAGCGCCACGACGGCCGACGGCGCGTCCTCCGGCCCCTTCAGCACCATGGTGCAGCCGGCACCGATGGCCGCGCAGATCTTGCGGATCGCCTGGTTGAAGGGGAAGTTCCACGGCGTGAAGGCGGCGCACACGCCCACCGGCTCCCGCACCACCATCTGGCGGATGTTGGGCGCTTTGGCCGGGATGACGCGGCCGTAGATGCGCCGGCATTCCTCGGCGTGCCAGTCAGCGTGGTCGGCGCAGCCCATCACCTCGCCCACCGCCTCGGCCAGCGGCTTGCCCTGGTCCAGCGTGATGTTGCGGGCGATGTCCCGGGCGCGCTCGCGCGTCAGCTCGGCCACGTGGCGCAGGATCTTGCTGCGCTCCGTGGGGGCGGAATGGCGCCACGTGGCGAAGGCGCGCTCGGCCGCCGCCAGGGCGCGGTCCAGGTCGGCGCGGGTGGCGTGGGGCAGCGTGCCGATCACCTCGCCGGTGGCGGGATTGACCACCGGCTGCTCCGTCCGGCCGTCACCGCGCAGCCACTCGCCATCGATATAGAGTGCCAGATCCTCGTACATGCTCGGGTCCTCGTCGGGGAAATTCGGTCAGCGGCCGGCGTCAGCCCTGGTGCACGGGCACGGGGCGCTTGTGCGCGGCCGGGGCGTTGCGGCGCAGTTCGGGCATCAGGAGGGTGATGAGGGCGGGGATCATCACCACGGCCCCCACCATGTTCCACAGGAACATGAAGGTCAGCAGCAGCCCCATGTCCGCCTGGAACTTGATGGAGGAGAAGGTCCAGGTCATGACGCCCAGCGCCAGCGTGACGCCGGTGACGGCGACCGCCGAGCCGGTGGTCTTCAACGTCTCTAGGTACGCCTCGCGCAGGCGCAGCCCCTGCTCCAGGTACTGTTCCAGGCGGTTGTAGATGTAGATGCCGTAGTCGACGCCGATGCCGACACCCAGCGCCACCACGGGCAGGGTCGCCACTTTCACGCCCACGCCCAGGCGCGCCATGATCGCCTCGCACAGCATGGAGGTGATGAACAGTGGCACCATCAGCGCCACGGTGACGCGCCAGGACTTGAACTCCCACAACACCAGAAGCGCCACGATGCCGTAGACCAGCACCAGCATGAAGGCTTCCGCCTCCTTGATGACGGTGTTGGTCGCCGCCTCGATGCCGGCGTTGCCGGCGGCCAGCAGGAATTCCACGCCGTCGCCGTTGTTCTCCTTGGCGAAGGACTCCACCGCGGCGACGACGCGCGACAGCGTCTCCGCCTTGTGGTCGGCCAGGAACAGCAGGACCGGCAGCATCGAGCAGTCGGTGTTGTAGAAGTCGGCCGGCACGCGCTTGTGCGCGGCGTTGGAGATGAAGCGGTTGCGCGTGACGGCGTACCAGCGCAGGTCGCCGCCGTTGGTGCCGGCGATGGCGCGCTTCATCGGCCCGAACAGCGAGCTGGTGGCCTCCACGCCGCCCACGTTCTCCATGCGCCACTGGAACTGGTCCACCTTGGCCGCCACGGGGTAGGATCCGCACTCGCCCGCCGGGGTCTTCACGATGACGGCGAAGACGTCCGGGCTGGTGGAGTAGTTGCGCAGGAAGAACTGGACGTCCTGGTTGTAGCGGCTGTCCAGCCGCAGCTCCGGCGCGCCGGGATCCAAGTCGCCGATCTTCAGATCGCGGCTCTGCCAGTAGGCGACGGCCAGCAGCGCCAGCCCACAGGCGACACCGCCGGCCGCCCAGCGCGGCTCGGCGAAGCGCGACAGGACGCGGGCGAGCGCCTGGCGTTCCGGCCGCATGCGGGCGCGGTAATGCTCGACCGCGCGGGGGGCGGTGCCGGCGTAGGACATGATGATGGGCAGCAGGAACATCTTGGTGACGATGATCACCGCCACGCCGACGCTGGCGTTGATGGCCAGTTCCTGGATCACGCCGATGTCGATGACCATCAGCGTGGAGAAGCCCACCGCGTCGCACACCAGCGCGATGGTGGCGGGGATGAACAGCAGCCGGAAGGTGGCCTTTGCTGCGTCCATCACCGGGCGGCCCTGCGCGCGCTCCGCCGCCATGGTGTTGATGTTCTGCACCGCGTGGCTGACGCCGATGGCGAAGGTGAGGAACGGCACCAGCACGGAATAGGGGTCGAGCCCCAGGCCCAGCAAATCGAGAATGCCCAGCTGCCAGACCACCGCCAGCGAGCAGCAGAACAGCGTGGACAGCGTGCCCCGCCAGCAGCGCGAGTACCAGTAGAGCAGGACGGCGGTCAGCACGAAGGTCAGCGCGAAGAAGGCGGCGATGTCGACGATGCCGTCGATCAGGTCGCCGACGATCTTGGCGAAGCCGGTGATGTGGATGCGCACAGTGTCGCTCTGGTACTTGTCGCGCACCAGGGTTTCCAGGCGCTGGGCGAACAGGCCGTAGTCCAGCTTCTCGCCCGTCTGCGGGTCCACCTCCAGCAACGGCGCCAGCACGGCGGCCGAGCGGTGGTCGGACGCGACGAGGCTGCCGATGCGGTTGGATCGGACGACGTTCGTCCTTACTTCACGCACCTTCTCCGGCGATCCGTCGAAGGTCGCGGGGATGACGGTGCCGCTGCGCAGCCCGTCCTCCGTCACCTCGTACCACTGGACGTTGGAGGTCCACAGCGACTGCAGGTTCCCGCGGTCCACGCCGGGGATGTAGAACACCTCGTCGGTGATCTTCTTCAGCGTTTCCAGGAAGGCGGGGTCGTAGATGTCGCCCTTCGTGTTCTCGACGGCGATGCGCACGAGGTTGTTGAGCGGGCGCAGCTGCGATTCGTAGGCGAGGTAGTTGGCCACGTACGGATGCCGCGCCGGCACCATCTTCTCGAAGCTGGCGGTGGGCCGCAGCTGCACCGCGTGCCACGCCAGGAAGACGGAGACGATGGCGAAGACGATCAGCACCGGGATGCGGTGCCCGAACAGCCGTCTCTCGATCACCGCCTCGATCGAGCGCACGCCCTTGTGATGGTCGAGGTCGACGTCGCGCAGCGCGCCGGCCGGCTTGTGCTTCTTGCTCATGATGATGTGGTCGTCCTTACGCCGCCGTTGCGGCGACGCGCGCGCCGCCCATGCCCACGAGGATCCATTTGCCGTCGCTCAGGCCCGCCACGCCCGTCACCGCCATAGCGGCCGGCCGGCCGTGCGCCCGGAACGTCCGGCCGCCGTCGTCGCTGACGAAGCCGGCGCCGGCCTGATCGACCAGCAGCAGCGCCGTGCCCAGCATGGCGGAGCCGACCAGGGAGCGCGGGGTGGGCGGCGGCAGCGCCTGCCAGTTCTGCCCGTCCTCACAGCGGAAGACCTTGCCGCCGAAGCCGAAGGCCAGCAGCGCCTCCGCCCCGCCGTCGCCCGGCAGCGCCCGCACGCCGTAGATCTGCGCCTGGGTGCCGAGGTCGTGGGTTTCCCAATGCTCGCCGCCGTCGGTGGAGCGGTAGACGCGCCCGCCTTCGCCGGCGATCAGCAGCGCGCCCGACGGGGCCGGCGCGATGGCGTTGAAGTGCAGGCCGTCCAGGTTGTCGGTGGCGCGGCCCAGCGACTGCCAGTTCCGCCCGCCGTCGCGGGTGCGGAAGATCTGGCCGTAGGAGCCGACGGCGAAGCCCGTCGTCTCGTCGCGGAACCACACGCCGAGCAGCGGGCGCGACGGGCCGAATTCGGCCCCGGCCACGGCGTCCTCGGCGGCCATCTCTGCCGCTTCCAAAGCGGCCTTGTCGGCGTTGGGGTCGGCGCGCAGGGCGTCCACGCGCTGCTTGGCGTCGGCCAGCATCAGCGTGTTGGCCTGGTTGCCGTCGAACTGCCGGGTCCAGCTCGCACCACCGTCGGCGCTGTGCAGCACCACGCCGTCGTGGCCGACGGCCCAGCCCGTTTTCGCTGTGGGGAAATGCACGGCGGTGAGCGTCACCGACACGGGCACGGCGGCCTGCCGCCACGTCGACCCCTGGTCGTCGGAGGTGACGATGATCCCGCGCTCGCCCACCGCCACCACGCGCGTCCCGGCCAGCGTGACGCCCAGCAGCAGTGCGCGCGCCGCGCGGTCGGATTTGAAGGCGGGGGTGTCCAGCAGGTCCTTGCCGGCGCGGGCCGCCGAAGGCGCGGCGACCGCCGCCGCGAACCCGGCCAGGAGAGCGCGCCGGGACAGACGAGAAGAGGTGAAGGAACGGTCCATACGGGACTCCCGGACGCACGGGCGCCGTCGGCGGGCCTCCCCGGAAGGAAGCCCGCCGCGCGATGCCCGCGTGTCGTCAGTTGCTGATGCGGCGCAGGGAGTCCGGCGAGAACCGGCTCAGCTCGTAGTTCATGCCGTACTTTGTCGGCTTCTCCTCGTTGGTCAGCTGGTGGACGAGGTAGCGCCGTGCCTGCAGGTCGTACTGCACGTTGCCGGCGTAGTGCGGCATGACCTGATCGTAGTCCTGGATCAGGAAGAACTCGTGCACGCGCCACAGCTCGCCGCGGCCGTCGTACTGGTCCTTGTGCGCGATGATCCAGGAATCCTCGTCGATGAAGAAATCGCGCTTGGCGTACAGGTGCCGGAAGCCCGACTTCACCGTCGCCTGCACCACCCACACGCGGTGCAGCTCATAACGGACGAGGTCCTGGTCGACGTGGCCTTCCTTGATGATGCTGCCGTACTTCAAGCCCTTGTCGGTGAGCTTGTAGTTGTTGTACGGGATGATCATTTCCTTCTTGCCGACCAGCTTCCAGTCGAAGCGGTCGGGGGCGCCGTTGAACCCGTCGTAGTCGTCCATGGTGCGCAGGCCGTCGGTGCCGGTACCCGGGCTGTCGTACGACACGGACGGGGCGCGCAGCACGCGCCGCTGGCCGGGATTGTAGGTCCAGGCGAGGCGCGATTCCTTCACCTGGTCCAGCGGGTCGTGCGACAGGATGGCCTCGCCCGCGATGCTGGAGGGTGCCGTGACGAGGTTCAGGTAGTAGGACAGGCGGTTGGGCTCCGGGTTGCCCAGCTCGCTGGCGCGCGCGTACCATTCCGTGCGGCGCAGCGGCGTGAAGTTGCCGTTGGTGTGGACCGGGAACTCCGTGCCGTAGCGCTGATAGGTGCCGCCGCGGTAATGCATGATGTGGTTCCAGATCGGCTCCACACCCGCCTTCGGCATCGGGAACGGCACGGCGGTGGCGCTGATGTTCTGCACGCCGTTGCCGCCCTCGGCCAGCTTGGCCGCACCCGCCTCGGCCTTGATGACGTCGTATTCCTTCTGCGGCAGTGCTGCGCTGCGGCGCGTCGGGTAGACCTTCATCTTGTAGGTCGGGTAGCGCTTCAACAGCGCGATCTGGCCCGGCGCCAGCTTGTCCTTGTACTGGTCGGCGTTGGCGCCGGTGATGACGTAGAGCGGCTGGTCGGCGGCGAAGGGATCGACGAAGCCCTTGGCCGGGTCGTGGCCGGCCGGCGGCTTGGTCAGGCCGCCGGTCCAGGCCGGGATGCTGCCGTCCTTGTTGCCGGCCGTTTCGGCGCCGACGGGGGTGAGGTCCTTGCCCAGGCGGGCCAGGTCCTGCGGCGACATCTCGGCATGGGCCGAACCGGCGGCGAGGACGATGAGGGACGCGAGGACGGGCGCCTTGAGGGTCGCGGTGTGCGGCATTGCTCGTCGTCTCCTTAGAAGGTCATGCCGACCACAAGCGCCACGAAGTCGCGATCGCGCTGGGGATCGTACTTGGCCTTGTGGTTGTAGGTGCTGTAGGTCAGGTCGGCGTAGTAGCGCTGCAGCAGGTCGGCGCGGACGCCGAAGCCGACGTTGACGCGGTCCTTGACGAAGGTGCCGTCCGGCGACACGCCGTCGACGTCCCAGGCGATGGACAGGCGCGGCGTCAGGTTCACGCCGGCGAACACGTCGGGGTAGGTCAGCGACAGCTGGGTGCGCAGGCCCCAGGAGTTCGAGGTGGCGAAGCCGTCCGGCGCGCAGTAGTCGGCCATGGTGGTGCCGCAGGGCGTGGTGGCGCTGGCGGCGCGGCCGTACAGCGTGGAGCGGCCGTAGCGCGTGGACGTGTTCGGGTCGCCGATGCCGTTCCAGTGCTGGAACGCCACCTCGCCCAGGAAGCGGAAGGTTTCCGCACCGGCCACGTTGGCGAAGGTCTTGATGGTGGAGAGCTGGATCTGCGTCTTGTCCTTGCGGTCGTAGCCGCGGATGACGCTGCCCAGCGGCAGGCCCTTCAGGTAGGCCAGCGGACCCACGCCGCTGACCACGCCGCCGGCGAGGTCGCTGGTGTTGATCTGCACCGGCACGTCCTTCGACAGGCTGACCTCGGCCCCGACGCTCCAGCCGCCGATCTCGGTGGCGGCGCTGGCGCCGTAGACTTTGATGCGTTCGGCCGAGAAGTCCTCGAAGTACTGCGCCGGGCTGGTCGGCAGGCCGTAGAGCGAGCCGCGGATGGTGGTGGGCGAGCGCTTCAGGCTGAAGATCGGCGTGCGCGCGTGGTATTGGGCGTAGTAGACGCCGAAGTCGGTGCCGATGGCCGAAGCGAAGTAGCGGCCGGCGAGGCCGAACTGCCCGCCGTTGCTGGGCTTGTCGCGGCCGGCGTTGCTGATGCGGCCATTGAGGCCGCGCAGCGCCGGCAGGCCGGAATAGCCCAGGCGGTCGCCGTTCGGGGCCGGCACCATGTTGGTCCCGACGTCCGAGCAGTTCAGCATGTCGGTGGTGCCCCAGAAGGTGCCGCAGCCCTCGAACGTCGAGTGGCGCCACGCCAGCTGGTAGAAGGCCTCGGCGCTGAAGCCGCCGCCCAGGCCGACGTTGACCGACACCTGCGGGACGGGGAGCAGGATCTCCTTGATCTGCGCGCCGGGGCGGCGCGCGGCGCTGCCGTCGACGATGTTGTACTGGTTGACGCCGGAGATGAAGAGGCTCTCGCCCCAGTTCACCACGTGGTTGCCGGCCTTGAACGACACCGTGCGCTCGCCCGGCAGGTCGAAGCCGCCGAAGACGTAGGCGTCGAGCAGGGCCGCACCCTTGAACTTCGACAGCGGGTAGAAGTCGCTGTCGTTCAGCGTGGCGCCCGGGCGGTAGCCGTTGGCCGAGTGGCCGAAGTCCACGCCGTTGTGCTCGGGGATGGCGTCGTACCACGCCTTGCCGCGGACGAAGGCGCCGAAGCCGTCCTTGGCCACCTGCACCTCGCCCAGGACCTTGCCGATGGCCGAGTAGAAGTCGCCGGCCTTGTAGTTCAGGTCGCCGTCGTCGACGGTGGTGCCGTCGCCCCGGCCGCCGTTGCCGCGCGCGACCAGCAGCGGGTCAGGGTTGCGGGTACGCAGCGCCGTGCCGAACGACAGGTCGATGAGGGTCTTCGCCTCCCACCCGCCGCCGAGTTCGAAGGATTCGGCATGCGCCGGCCCGGACAGGCCCAGCGTGCCCGCCACGCCCAGCGCGGAGCCGAGCAGCAGGCCCGCCGTCAGCTGACATGCTTTGCGCCGCACCGTGCCGTGGTTCGCCGCGCCCGCCCGTTCAAATGTCTTTCTCACCAGAGACCTCCTTGCGTTTCCTCGCCTGTGTCATCGCGTCGCGTTTCTTGGGCGGCGGCGTGTCGGCCCGGCCGGGCGGCCGGCGCGCGGACGGGCATGACGGGCCGCCGTTCCTTGGGACGGACGAGGCGCTGGTGATCGGGGACGGGATGCGAAGAGCGGGTCCGGGTGCCGGCCCGCGACGGCCCTGCCCCCTTCCTTCGTGCGTGCTGCCGCCACCCCCCGTGGCGGTGGCCTTCCGGCCACGCGACGTGCTGCTGCGGCATTGTCCCCCCAGGCTCGGCCGCTCCGCATTTTCGGGCAATGCCCATATGCGGAATTTAATTCCGCAGAAGCTAGTTGGATTGTGAGATGGGCGTCAAGGGGAAACATTCCGTCCCTCCCACGACATGTTCACAATCCGGCGGCGTATGGACGGTGGGTTTTGCTGCGCTGCGGTAGAACATTGGCGGAACAGGCACGGGCGCGGGCCTATGGGTTTCGCCATGCGAAAATAAATTCCACTGAACTTGATTCCGCAAACGCCTCTGCTACAGTGGCGCCGCACCGCCGGAAGGCCGGGGCCGGTAAGCAGGGGGAACGCGGCGGGGAACCGCGCCCCGCCAGGAGGAGAAGTCCAAGAATGTTCGATCGTCACTTCAAGGTCTGGCCGCGCCGCACCGCGCGCCACCTGAGCGTCCCGGAAACCACCCTCCCCTACAACCTGGAGGTCTCGGCGCGCCGCTTCCCGGACCGCGCGGCCATCGTCTATTACGGGCGGGAGCTGAGCTACGCCGACCTGCACGATCAGGTGGAGCGGCTGGCCGGCTATCTCCAACACAGTCTGGGCGTGGCGAAGGGCGAGCGGGTGCTGCTGTACATGCAGAACAGCCCGCAGTTCATGATCGGCTACTACGCCATCCTGCGCGCCGACGCCGTCGTCGTGCCCGTCAACCCGATGAACCGCACGACGGAGATGGAGCACTTCGTCGCCGACACCGGCGCGCGCGTGGCGCTGCTGGGGCAGGAGCTGTTCCCGGTCATCCAGCCGCTGCTGGGGAAGGGGGGCCTACAGCACGCCGTGGTGGCGAACTACGCCGAATACGCCGACCCGGCCTTCGACCTGCCCGTTCCCGACGCCGCCAAGGCGCCGACGCGCACCGATCTGGGGGCCGACCTGGGCACGGGTGCGGTCCTGTGGCGCGACGCGCTGGCCGCCGGCGAGACGGCGGCACCGTCAACGGCGGCGCCGGACGACTGGGCGGTGTTCCCCTACAGCTCCGGCACCACGGGCAACCCGAAGGGCTGCATCCACACCCACCGCACGGTGATGACGACGATGCTCGCCACCATCGTGTGGAGCCCGATGTCCGCCGATTCGACGCACCTCGTCACGCTGCCGCTGTTCCACGTGACCGGCATGCAGACGGCGATGAACGCGCCCATCTACATGGGCGGCACCATGGTGGTGATGACCCGCTGGGACCGCCGCACCGCCGCCCTGCTGATCGAGCGGTACCGCGTGGCGCGCTGGCGCAGCATCACCACCATGGCCATCGACTTCGTCAACGACCCGGAAATCCGCACCGTCGACCTCTCCAGCCTGGAGACCATCGGCGGCGGCGGCGCCGCCATGCCCGAGGTGATCGCCGACCGCCTGCGCGACCTGACGGGGCTCGACTACATCGAGGGCTACGGCCTGTCGGAGACCATCGCCAGCACGCACATCAACCCCATCGACAACCCCAAGCGCCAGTGCCTGGGCATCCCGATCTTCGACGTGGACAGCCGCGTCATCGCCGTGGAGGACGGGCGCGAGCTGCCGCCCGGCGAGGTGGGCGAGATCGTCATCCACGGCCCGCAGGTCTTCAAGGGCTACTGGAACGACCCCAAGGGCACGGCCGACGCCTTCATGGAGCTGGACGGCAAGCGCTTCTTCCGCACCGGCGACCTCGGCTACTACGACGAGGACGGCTACTTCTTCATCGTCGACCGGGTGAAGCGGATGATCAACGCGTCGGGCTTCAAGGTGTGGCCGACGGAGGTGGAGGGGCTGATGCTGCGCCATCCGGCCATCGCCGAGGTGTGCATCATCGCCTCCCCCGACCCGCGGCGCGGCGAGACGGTGAAGGCCTGCGTGGTGCTGCGCGAATCGCACCGCGACGCGGTGACGGAGCAGGACATCATCGCGTGGTGCCGCGACAACATGGCCGCCTACAAGTGCCCCTCCAAGGTGGAGATCCGCGACGCCCTGCCCCGCTCCGCCACCGGCAAGCTGCAGTGGCGCGAGCTGCAGGACAAGGAGAAGGGTCTGTAGGCACGACGCCGCGCCGGCCGGCGGCCCCATGGCGCAGGGCCGCCGCCACGGGCCGCGCCGCCTCAATAATTCCGCTTTGCAGAAATATAATCCGCGTTATTGACAGCGTTTCTGATTGTTGGGACAGTTCACCACAACGAAAGCCGGCAAAAAGCCGCAGCCAACAGCAGGGCCGACAACAGGCCCGACAACGAACAGGGAAGAGACATCATGAAGGACGGACCACCCGGCGAACCCTGACCGTTCGCACCGGCTCCCAATCCGGAACAGTCCCGGAATCCCCGTCCGCACCGGCATTCGCCGGGGCGCAGCCCCCACTTTGCTTGCAAGCAGCGAACCATGACCCACAGTGAACCTGGCCCCCTGCGGGCGCGGCTTTCCCTCGCGAACTTCCGGATTTCCACGCGCATCTTCGCGGGTTTCGTGTCGGTATTGGTCCTGCTGGCCGCCATGGGGGCGGCGGGGATCGTCGGGTTCGAGAGGACCCGCGGGCACTTCGCGTCGTTCGGGGAGGGGGCGGGCATCGCCATCACCGCGATGGAGCTGCAGACCGACACCGGCATCCTGATGCGCGCCGCGCAGGAGTTCGCCGCGTCGGGCCGCGACATCGAACGGACGACGACGGAAACCGTGGGTCAGCGCCTGGACGCCAACGTCGCCCGCACCCGCCAGCAGACCCAGGCCAAGGGCGGCGGCGCCACCGACCTGATCGCCGCGCTGGACGGCCTGGCCGCCGCCCGCGGCCAGTTCGACGGGGAGTTCGCCCGCCTCGTCGCCGCCAAGGCGCGCCGCCAGACCGTGCTGGCCGAGGAGATGAAGCCCGCCATGGCGGAGGCGGAGCAGCGCATCGCGGCGCTGGTCCGCGCCGCCCAGGGCGGCACGCAGGCCGGCGCCACGGCGATCGCCGAGGTGGTGCGCGGGCGCCTGGGCCGCATCCCGCCGCTGCTGGAGCGCTATGAGTCCTCGCCCATGGAGGACGACGCGGCGGCGATCCGCAAGAACCTGACCGACATGGGCTCAATCCTCAAAGGGCTGGCCGCCAACCCGGCCACCGCCGCCCCGGCCGAGCACGTGGGATCCTGGCTGGAGACGCTGCGCCAGCGCTTCGACGCGGTGGTCGCCGCGACCGAGGAGGCCGACACCATCATCGACAGCATGCTGCGCGTCACCGGCCGCAACCTGCACGCCGGCGGGCAGGCGGTGCGCGAGGCGGCGATGGCCGGCATGACCCGCCTGCAGGCCGAGAACGAGCAGACCATGAGCCGGCTGGAGGGCATCCTCGTGGCGCTGGCCGTGGTTGGCGAACTGGCCGGCCTCGTGCTGGCCTGGGTGATCGCGCGCAGCATCATCCGCCCGGTGCGCAACATCACCGGCACCATGGAGGCGCTGGCGGCCGGCGACAAGGCGGTCGAGATCCCGGCGCTGGCCGCCCGTGACGAGATCGGCGCCATGGCGCGCGCCGTACAGGTCTTCAAGGACAACGCGCTGGCGATGGAGCGCATCCAGGAGGAGCAGGAGCGCGGCAAGCGCGAGGCCGAGCGCGAGAAGGGCCGCCTGATGGCCGAACTGGCCGACGGCTTCAAGGCCAGCGTGCAGCACGTGGTGGACGCCGTTTCCTCCTCCGCGGTCGAACTGCACTCCGCCGCCACCGGCATGGCCGGCACGGCGGAGGACGCGACGCGCCGGCTGGAATCCTTCTCCTCCACCTCGGAGCACACGGCGCACAACGTGCAGCAGGTGGCCGCGGCGGCGGAGCAGCTGTCGGCGTCCGTCGGCGAGATCGGCCGGCAGGTCGGCCAGTCCACCGCCATGGCGCGCCGCGCGGTGGCCGAGGCCGGCCGCACCAACGACATGGTGCAGGCGCTGTCCAACTCGGCACAGACCATCGGCAAGGTGGTGGACCTGATCAACCGCGTCGCCCACCAGACGAACCTGCTGGCGCTGAACGCCACCATCGAGGCGGCGCGCGCGGGCGAGGCGGGCAAGGGCTTCGCCGTGGTGGCGAGCGAGGTGAAGAACCTCGCCAACCAGACGGCGCACGCGACCGAGGAGATCGCCCAGCAGATCGCCCAGATCCAGCAGGCCACCGCCGGCACGGTGGACGCCATTTCCGCCATCACCGCCATGGTGTCCGACGTCGACCGCGTGGCCGAGAGCATCGCCGCCGCCGTCGAGCAGCAGGGGGCGGCGACGCAGGAGATCGCCAGGAACATTCAGGAGGCGGCGTCCGGCACCAACCGCTTGTCTTCGCACAGCGCCACGCTGACCGTGGCGGTCAGCGAAACCGGCACGGCGGCCGGCCGGGTGCTGCACGCCTCCGACGACCTGTCGAACCAGTCCGTCCGCCTGCGCCAGGAGGTCGAGCGCTTCCTGGGCCAGATCCGGGCGGTGTGATGCCGGATCAGCGCGGGCGCTGGGCGAACAGGGGCCCGAGCGCGTCGAGCACGCCGTTCAGCAGGATCTGCACGCCGACGCAGAACAGCAGGAAGGCGAACAGCCGCGTCAGCACCCGCGCCCGCGTCTGGCCCAGCAGCGCGACCAGCCGGTCGGCCGAGCGGTAGGCCAGCCACACCAGCACGGCGATGGCCACCGCCGCCGCCGACACGCCCAGGAAGAACGGGCCAAGCACCGCGGCATCGGCCGGCCGCGTGGCGCCCAGCGCGATGGCGACGGAGATGGTGCCCGGGCCGGTGGTGAACGGGATGGTCAGCGGGAAGAAGGCGGATTCCTGGACGTCGCCGGCCGGGGCCGCCTGCTCCTGCTTGCGGGCCTCGTGCGCCTCGGGGGCGGAGAGCAGCGCCCAGGCGCGTTCCGCCACCACGAAGCCGCCGGCGATCCGCAGCGCCGCCAGCGAGATGCCGAAGAAGTTCAGCACGTAGGCCCCCGCCCACAGCGCCGTCAGCATCACCACCGCCGAATAGACGCCGACCAGCCCGGCGAGCTGCGCGCGCTCGCGCGGGCTGCGGCCGGCGGTCACCTGGCTGAAGATCAGCGCCATGGCGACCGGGTTGACGATCGAGAACAGGGCGGTGAAGGCGAGCAGGAAGCTGTCCAGCATGGGCTGTGGCCGTCCGTCGTGGCGATGGGGTGCACCATAGCGTCAGCGCCACCGGCGCGGCCAGCCCGCAGGAACCCCCTCCCCCGGCCCCGCCGGTGGGATGGCTTAAACATGCTCAGCTCAGCGCCACGAGGCTGGCGTTGCCGCCGGCGGCGGTGGTGTTGATGCTGACCGTGCGCTCCTCCAGCAGCCATTCGAGGACGTAGTCCTCGCGGCCGGCGGCCAGGCCCTCGGGCGTGGCGCCCTGGACGGCGACGATCGGGCCAGGCAGGTCGGCTGCGCGGCGGCCGGCGGCGATCAGGCGCTCGCCGTCGCCCTCGGCCAGGACACCGGCGAAGGGCTCCGCCGCGTTCCAGCGGCCGCCGGCCCGCACGCGCGCGGCCAGCGCGGGCGGCAGCGTGCGCAGGACGGCGGTCAGCGCGTCCGGCGCGTCGACCACCGCGTCGTTGCCGGTGGCGAACACGGCACCCAGCTGGATCAGCAGCCCGCTCTCCGTTCGCGGCAGCAGGAGCAGCGTGCCGCGCCGGTGCAGCGCGTAGAGGTTCCGCTCCCCCACCGGGCCGGCCAGCTCCATGGACGCCCCCAGGGCCGAGCGGTGGATGTAGGCGTCGCAGCGCTGCCCCTCCGCCACGCGGCCCGCCGCGCGCAGCCAGTCGGCGTAGGCGCGCGCCGGTGCCCGTTCGGCGTCCGGCCCGCGGGCGGGCAGCACCGCGTGCGGACGGCGGCCGAGCAGGCGGGTGAGGTACAGCGGCCCCCCGGCCTTCGGCCCGGTGCCCGACAGGCCGGAGCCGCCGAACGGCTGCACGCCGACCACCGCGCCGATGACGTTGCGGTTGACGTAGACGTTGCCCGCCCGGACGCGCTCCGTCACCCGGGCGACGGTGGCGTCGATGCGCGTGTGCAGGCCGAAGGTCAGGCCGTAGCCGGTGGCGTTGACGCGGTCCACCAGCGCGTCCAGCTCGTCCCGGCGGAAGCGCAGCACGTGCAGCACCGGGCCGAACACCTCGCGCTCCAGCTGGTCGATGCGGTCGATCTCGATCAGCGTCGGCGCCACGAAGGTGCCGTGCCGCGCCTCGGCCGGCAGGTCCAGCGCCTCCACCCGGCAGCCCTTGGCGCGCATCGCCTCCACGTGGCGGGTGATGGCGGCCTGCGCCTCGGCGGTGATGACCGGGCCGATGTCGGTGGACAGCCGGTCGGGGTTGCCGATGCGCAGCTCCCGCGTGGCGCCCTTCAGCATGGCCAGCGTGCGCTCCGCCACGTCGTCCTGCAGACACAGGATGCGCAGGGCCGAGCAGCGCTGCCCCGCGCTGTCGAAGGCCGACGCGATCACGTCGCCCACCACCTGCTCGGCCAAGGCCGAGGAGTCGACGATCATGGCGTTCTGCCCGCCGGTCTCGGCGATCAGCGGGATCGGCGCGCCGTCCGGCGACAGCCGGCCGGCCAGCTGGCGCTGGATCAGCCGCGCCACCTCGGTGGAGCCGGTGAACATCACGCCGCGCGTCTCCGGATGGCCGGCCAGTGCCGCCCCGACCTCCCCGGCGCCGGGCAGCAGCTGCAGCGCACCCGCCGGAATGCCGGCGGCGCGCAGGATGCGCACGCCCTCCGCCGCGATCAGCGGCGTCTCCTCCGCCGGCTTGGCCAGCACCGGGTTGCCGGCGGCGAGGGCGGCGGCGACCTGCCCGGTGAAGATCGCCAGCGGGAAGTTCCACGGGCTGATGCACACCACCGGCCCCAGCGGGCGGTGCGTGGCGTTGTCGAAGCCGTCGCGCACCTGCGCGCCGTAATAGCGCAGGAAGTCGACCGCCTCGCGCACCTCGGCGATGGCGTTGGGCGCCGACTTGCCGGCCTCGCGCACGATCAGGCCGATCAGCACCGGCATGCGCGCTTCCATCAGGTTGGCGGCGCGCAGCAGCGCGGCGGCGCGCACCGGGGCGGGCGTGGCGGCCCAGGCCGGCCCCTCCTCCACGGCGTGGCGGAAGGCGGCGTCGACGGCGTCGGGCGTGGCGTCGATGACGGTGCCCACCACGACGCGCCGGTCGGCCGGGTTGCGCACGGGCTGCCCGGCGCCCGCGCGCTCCCCGTCGGCCAGCAGCGGGGCGGCCGTCCAGGCGACCTGGACGCTTTCCGCCAGCGCCGCCGACAGCGCGGCCAGCTCATCCTCATTGGACAGGTCGATGCCGGCGGAGTTCGGCCGCTCCGCCCCGAACAGGTCGCGCGGCAGCGCGATCAGCGGATGCGGCGCGCCCACCGGCGAGAAGCTCCCGGCCACCGCCACCGGATCGGCGACGAGGTCGTCGACGGGCACCGCCGTGTCGGCGATGCGGTTGACGAAGGAGCTGTTGGCGCCGTTCTCCAGCAGGCGGCGGACCAGATAGGCCAGCAGCGTCTCGTGCGTGCCGACCGGGGCGTAGATGCGGCAGGGGCGCTTCAGCGGGCCGACCACCTCGGCGTACAGCGGCTCCCCCATGCCGTGCAGGCATTGGAACTCGTACTGGCCGACGTGGAAGGCGGAACCGGCCATGCGGTAGATGGTCGCCAGCGTCTGCGCGTTGTGCGTGGCGAACTGCGGGAACACCGCGTCCGGGGCGGCCAGCAGCCGGCGCGCGCAGGCGATGTAGGACACGTCGGTGTGGACCTTGCGGGTGTAGACGGGAAAGCCGTCCAGCCCGTCCACCTGGGCGCGCTTGATCTCCGCGTCCCAGTAGGCGCCTTTGACGAGGCGGACCATCAGCCGGTGGCCGCTGCGCCGCGCCAGATCGACGAGAAAGTCGATGACCGCCGGGCAGCGCTTGCCGTAGGCCTGCACGACGAAGCCGATGCCGTCCCACCCCGCCAGATCGGGGTCGAAGCACAAGGCCTCCACCAGGTCGAGGGAGAGTTCCAGGCGGTCCGCCTCCTCCGCGTCGATGTTGAGGCCGATGTCGTAGCGCCTGGCCAGCGCCGCCAGCGCCTTCACGCGCGGCAGCAGCTCCGCCATCACGCGTTCGGCCTGGGCGCGGGAATAGCGGGGGTGCAGGGCGGACAGCTTGATGGAGATGCCCGGCCCCTCGTGGATGCCGCGCCCGGCCGACGCCGCGCCGATGGCGTGGATGGCGTGCTCGTAGTCGGCGAAGTAGCGCGCGGCGTCTTCGGCCGTCACCGCCGCCTCGCCCAGCATGTCGTAGGAATAGCGGAAGCCTTCCGCTTCCATCCTGCGGCTGTTGGCGAGCGCTTCCGCGATCGTCTGGCCGGTGACGAAACGCTCGCCCATCAGCCGGATGGCGAAGTCCACGCCGCGCCGGATCAGCGGCTCGCCGCCGCGCGCGATCAGGCGGGTGAGCGCGGAAGATAGCGCCTGCTCGCCGGCGGCCGTCGTCAGCTTGCCGGTGATCAGCAGGCCCCAGGTGGCGGCGTTGACGAACAGGGAGGGGCTGTTGCCCAGGTGGGCGCGCCAGTCGCCCCCGGCGATCTTGTCGCGGATCAGCGCATCGCGCGTGGCGGCGTCGGGGATGCGCAGCAGCGCCTCGGCGAGGCACATCAGCGCCACGCCCTCGCGGCTGGACAGGGCGAACTCGTGGATCAGGCCGTCGACGCCGCGCCCCAGCGGCTTGGCGCGCAGCGCGGCGACCAGCTGGCGCGCCGTCGCCTCGGCCGCCGCCGCGATGTCCGGCGGCAGGGTGGCCTGGGCGATCAGATCGGGCAGGCATTCCGTCTCCGGCCGCCGATAGGCCGCCGTGATGGCCGCGCGCAGCGCAGCCGGGGTGCGCGCCGGCCCGGCGAAGTCGCGGAAGGGATGGGGCTGGGCGTTCAGAATCGTCATGGTTCGGCCTGTGGGTTCGCTGAGGCTGTGGGCGTTTGCGGTCATGCGGGCGGAGCGCCGCCCAGTTCGCGGGCGCGGCGGGTGGCGGCGAGCACGGTGGCGGCCAGCAGCGCGTGCAGGCGCCCGCCGCCCGTCAGCACCGACAGGCCGGCCGCCGTTGTGCCGCCGGGCGAGGTGACGTTGGCGCGCAGCTCGGCCGCCGGCAGGCCGGTGGCGCGCATCAACTCGCCCGCCCCCTCCACCGTGGCGCGCGACAGCCGCTCCGCCACGTCGGGCGGCAGGCCGGCCTCGGTGGCGACCTGGGTCAGGCACTCCACCAGATAGAAGACGTAGGCGGGTCCGGAGCCGGAGACGGCGGTCGCCACGTCCATCAGCGCCTCCTCCGCCAGCCATTCCAGGGCGCCGACGGCGCCCAGCAGGCGGCCGGCGCGCTCCGCGTGTGCCGGCGGGCACAGCGGGTCGGCGACCGCCACCGTCGCCCCGCGTCCCACCGCCGCCGGCAGGTTCGGCATGGCGCGCACGAAGGAACCGGCGGCCGGGAACAGCCGCCGCAGGTCGGCCAGCGTCTTGCCAGCCATGATGGAGACGACGAGGCTTTCCGGCGCCAGCCACGCCTGGATGCCGGGCGCCACCGCCTCCACCGCCTGCGGCTTCACCGCGACGACGAGGACGTCGGCCCGCCCGGCTTCGGACGGGTTCAAGCGCAAGCCGGATTGGGCGGCAAGGCGCTGCAGCTCCGGCCCCGGACTGGGGTCGAGCACGGTGACGGCATCGGCCGGGATCCCCTGCGCGAGCCAGCCGTGCAGCAGCGCCGATCCCATGCGGCCGGCGCCGAGAAGGAGAATCGCGCCATCGGAAGTGGGGGTGGTGGTCATGGAAAGCCTGCTGCGGGTCAGGGGAAGAGGCCGCGCGTCTTGCGGGCGTCGCGCACCTTGGCGACGCCGATCGCCATGGCGGCGACGCGGTTCGGCACGCGCTCGCGCGCCGCGCGCTCGGTGACCTGGTGGAAGACGCGGTCGAGGTGGCCGTAAAGGCGCCCGATCACCTCGTCCCGGCCCCAGAAGAACTGCTGGAGGTCCTGCACCCACTCGAAGTAGCTGACGATGACGCCGCCCGAATTGCACAGGATGTCGGGGATGACGAACACCTCGTCGCCGCGCTCGGCCAGCACGTGGTCGGCCTCCGGCGTGGTGGGGCCGTTGGCGCCCTCGGCCAGGATGCGGCACTGCAGGCGGGCGGCGTTGGCGCCGGTGATGACCTGCTCCATGGCCGCCGGCACCAGGATGTCGCAGCGCTGGAACAGCAGCTCGTCCGGGTCGCAGGCCAGCTCGCGCGAGAAGCCGGCCAGCACGCCGTGCTCCGCCACATGGCGCAGCAGGGCGGGGACGTTCAGCCCCTTCGGGTCGTAATAGGCGGCGGTGTGGTCGCTGACGCCCAGCACCCGCACGCCGCGGGCGTACAGCGCCTCGGCCGCGACGCTGCCGACGTTGCCGAAGCCCTGCACGATGGCGGTCGCCCGCGCCGGGCTGATGCCCAGTTTTTCCAGCGCGCTGCCGACCAGATGCACGACGCCCAGACCGGTGGCCTCGCGCCGGCCCTCGGTGCCGCCGGTGGCGACCGGCTTGCCGGTGACGATCTCCGTCACCGTGCGGCCCTGGTACATGGAATAGGTGTCCATGAACCAGGCCATCACCTGCTCGTTCGTGCCCATGTCGGGCGCCATCACGTCGGTGTGCGGGCCGACGAAGGGGATCATCTCCTGCATGTAGCGGCGCGACAGCGCCTCCAGCTCACGCCGGGAGAGCGCTGCCGGATCGACGGTCACGCCGCCCTTGGCGCCGCCGTAGGGCAGGCCGGCCAGCGCGCATTTCCAGCTCATCCAGACGGCCAGCGCCGCCACCTCGCCGATGTCGACGCTGGTGGAGAAGCGCGTGCCGCCCTTCGTCGGCCCCAGCGACAGGTGGTGCTGCACCCGGTAGCCCTGGAAGACGGCCACCGACCCGTCATCCCGGTGGATCGGGCAGGAGATGGTGATGGCCCGCTTCGGGTACAGCAGCCGGTCGCGCTCGTCTTCCGGAATGGCGAGGTGGTCCGCGATGGCCGTGAACTGTTGCCGGCACATCTCGAACACGGGTCCCGTGTAGATGGTCACTCTGGCTCCCTTGTATCGTATGGTTTCTTGGATCGTCCGCCGTGGCCGCGCGTTTTGACTTGGCGTTTTCTTTCCCGGCCGGTGTTCTCAGCCTATGGGGAAGGCGGGCGTGGTTCCATAGACGAATTCTGGATTTCGCCGCAGTTCTTCCGGCTATCCGGCCTGTTGGCCGTGGAAGTACCGGACTGGCGAGCAATCGGCCGTCACTTCACTGCGATGCAGGGTCGGTGCGGCGTGGGACCGGCGGCGGGCGGCGGGACGCCGCAGGCCGCGTGAGGGTTTGCCAAGCGCGCGGTCTTTATGCTTCAAGGGAAATGCTGAGGGGAGGAACGGGATTCATGACCAAGCGGGTTGGCACGGATCTCCTGGCGGCCGACGTCCACGCGCGGCTGCGCGCCAGGATCCTGTCGTTCGAGATCAAGCCGGGCTCGCGGCTGGTGGAGGACGAGATCTCCGCCACCATGAACGTCGGCCGCACGCCGGTGCGCGAGGCGCTGCTGCGCCTGCAGGGCGAGGGGTTGGTCAGCCGGGAGAAGGGCTGGGTGGTGGAGAGCACCGACCCGTCCAACATGCAGGCCATCTTCGAAAGCCGCATCGCCATCGAGGGCTACGCCACCCGCCTCGCCGCCACGCGCGTGACATCGGCGGACGTGACGGAACTGGAGGCGCTGGTGGCCGAAATGGATCGGTTCGAGGCGATGAACCGCGCCCAGCTGAACCAGCTCAACCGCGCCTTCCACCGCCGGATCATCGAGATGTCCGGCAACCCGCTGTTCGTGGACATGCATGAGAAGACGCTGTTTCACTATTGGAACATGCGCCTGCCCGTCATCTTCACGAAGGAGCAGACACAGGCGGCGAACGAACAGCACAAGGTGATCCTGACGGCCCTCACCGCCCGCCGCGAGGCGGAGGCGGAGGAGGCCGCGCGCGAGCACGTCCGCACCACCTTCGCCATCGTCAGGGACGCGCTGGAAGGGTTCTGAAGCCGGTCGGGCTCACGGCGCCGACTTGCGGATCTCCAGCACCACGCCGGTGTCCTTGCGCGTGTCGAAATAGCAGAAGCCCGACCCGTCGGCGCGGCGCCCGCGCGCGATGACGCCCAGGCCCAGGCCGCGGCCCTCGGCCTCGGCCGCGTCGCGGTCCGGCACCTCGAATCCCAGGTGGTAGACGCCCTCCCCGAACGCGTCCAGGAAACGGCGCTGGGGCGAGTCCAGCGGGCCGGGATCGCACAGCTGGATTTGGACGTTGGCGAGGTCGACGCACTTGTAGCGCATGGCCTTGGAGGCGGCCTCGTTCGGCACCTCGAACTCCACGTACGGGCCGGCCTTCGGGTAGTCGTACCAGGGGCCGACGCCCAGCGCCTCATAGGCGGCGACCGCCTTTTCCAGATCGTGCACGACGATGCAGACGTGATGCAGGGTGTTGAAGATGCTTGGCATCGCTTGTCCCTTAAGGGGTCTCGTTGTTGTGTGATTTATCGTATATGACTTCATATACGAAGTCCATCAGGCTTCGCGCTGCCGCGCCGTGCGGCGCGGGATGGCGGCGAGCAGGCCGCCCGACAGGATCAGGGCGGAGCCGACGAAGGTCGCCGCGTCCGGCAGCTCGGCGAACACGGCATAGCCGAGGATCACCGACCAGACGACCTGCGAGTAGGAGAAGGGCGCCAGCTGCCACGCCGGATAGGCGCGGTAGGCCACCACGATGCAGAAGTGCGCCGCCGTCCAGGCCACGGCCATGCCGGCGGCCACGCCCAACTGGGCGGTGTCCAGCGCGCTGAAGTGGAACGGCATGGCGAGGCTGGCGGCGGCGAAGCCGGCGACGACCGACCAGACCAGCGTCGTCACCGGGGACTCCCCGCTGCCGATGCGGCGCGTGCAGATCATGCCGGCCGCCCAGCACAGCGACGACAGGATCGGCAGCAGCACGGCAAGGCCCAGCCTTTCATCTCCAAGCCCCTCCGCGCCCGGCCGCACTACCACCGCCACCCCGGCGAAGCCGACCGCCACCGCCGCCCAGTGGCCGCGCGACACCCGGTCGCCGAACAGCAGCGCCGACAGCACCGTCAGGAAGAACGGCGACATGAAGACCAGCACCGTCGCCTCCGCCAGCCCCAGCGTGCGCAGGGCTGCCACCAGCAGCGTCGTCGACGCCAGCAGGCACAGTCCGCGCAGGATCTGGAGGCGCGGCTTCGCCGTGCGCAGCAGGGCCGGGCGCGCGCCGGCGACGGGCGCCAGCAGCAGGACCGCGCCCAGGCAGCGCAGCCACGCCACCTGGACCGGGTGCATGGCGTGCGCCAGCTGCTTGGCGAAGACGTCGGACAGGGTGAACAGCAGCATCGACCCGACGATCAGGGCGATGCCCCACCCGGCGGAGGCGTGCGCGGGGCGCGGCATGGGGGTGTCCTTCGTGTGTGGGAGTGTTCGCCGCGGCAGACTCTTGCCCCCTCCCTAACCCTCCCCCGCTGCGCGGTGGAGGGGACTGCCGCCGTCAGCCGACCAACCCTCCACCTCGAAGAGGGGGAGGGTGGCTGAGCACAAGCGAAGCCGGGAGGGGGCGTCCGGCGCGCCCTCTTCAACCGCCCGGCAGCCGCGCCCCGACCCGGAACGCCGCGCCGTCGAACCCGATGCGCCAGCGCTTCGCCGGGATGGCCGTGCCGCGGGCGGTGGCGTAGGCCCCCGCCGCCAGCTCCCATCCATCGCCGCGCCACGCCAGGGTTCCCAAGGCGAAGGCCCCGTCCGTGAACACGACCATGCAGGGCAGCGGCGCACCCACCGCCTCTGGCGGCAGGCCGTCGCGGACCGTGCCGCGCGCCCCCGGGTAGAGGTGCGTGCCGGCCGCGTCGAGGGTGAGCGGTGCCGTCATCCTTCCCGCTTCATTCTTCCAGGGCGTCGCGGACGATCCGGTGGGTCGTCTCGATGTGCGCGCGCGCATGGCGTTCGGCCGCGTCGGCGTCGCCGGCGGCGAGCGCCGCCAGGATGCGGCGGTGCTGGTCGTTGGTCAGCTGCGCCTGCTCGCGCGTGAAGAGCACGGGCAGGCGCATGTTCCAGTAATGGAACTGCGTGCGCTCGTGCATCTCCACGAAGAAGGGGTTGCCGGACAGGCCGACGATGCGTTCGTGGAAGCGCCGGTTCAGCTGGTTCAGCGCCGTGCGGCTCATGCTCTCGAAGCCGTCCATGGCGTCGACCAGCCCTTGCAGCTCCCGCACGTCGTCCGGTCCGGCGCGGCCGGCGGCGACGCGGGTGGCGTAGCCTTCGATCGCCACGCGGCTTTCGAAGACGCGGTCGATGGTCGCCGCGTCGGTGCTCTCCACCACCCAGCCACGCTCCCGGCTGACCAGCCCCTCGCCCTGCAGGCGCAGCAGCGCCTCGCGCACCGGGGTGCGGCCGACGTTCATGGCGGCGGAGATCTCGTCCTCCACCAGCCGCGTGCCGGGCTTGATCTCGAAGGTCAGGATCCGGCTGCGCAGCCGCGCGTGGACGTCGGCCGCCAGCAGGTCGGTGCCGACCCGCTTCCGGGCGCGGCCGGCGCCCGTCTGTTCGAGGTCGTCGAGCATGCCCGCCCCCCTTGTCAGCCGGCGTGCCGGGCGACGAACTGCCGGCTGCGCTCGTGCCGGGGGGAGGCGAAGAAGGTGCGCGCCGGCACGTCCTCCACCACCTCGCCATGCACCATGAAGATCACGCGGTCGGCGAACTCCTTGGCGATGGCCATCTCGTGCGTGGCGATGAGCATGGTGTACCCCTGCTCCGCCAGGGCGCGGATGGTCAGGATCACCTCCTGCGACAACTCGGGGTCGAGGGCGCTGGTCGGCTCGTCCAGCAGCATGACGCTGGGCGACAGCGCGAGTGCCCGGGCGATGGCGACGCGCTGCTGCTGCCCGCCCGACAGCTCCGACGGGTAGCGGTCGGCCTTGTCGGGCAGGCCGACCTTGGCCAGCAGCTCGCGCGCCAGGTCCTCCGCCTGCCCCTTGGGCTGGCGCAGCACGTGGATGGGGCCGGACATGACGTTCTGCAGCACCGTCATGTGGCGGAACAGGTTGAAGCTTTGGAACACCATGCCGATGGAGCGGCGCTGGGCGCTGATCTCGCGGTCGGACAGCTCGTGCAGCGCGTCGCCCTCCTCGCGGTAGCCGATCAGCTTGCCGTGCACGTAGATGCGCCCGGCGCTGATCGTCTCCAGGTGGTTGACGCAGCGCAGCAGGGTGGACTTGCCCGCGCCCGAGGGGCCGAGAAGGGTGACCACCTCCCCCGGCGTGATCGACAGCGAGACGTTCTTCAGGATCTCGACCTTGCCGTAGGACTTCGACACCGCGTCGAGAACGACGGCCGCAGCCTTAACGTGGGTGCCCATCGGCGATCACCTCTGCGGGAAGGTTTTTTCGAGCGTGGTCTGCACGGCGGTGGCGAAGGCCGTCATCACCAGGTACCAGAACGCGGCCACGGCCAGCAGCTCGACCACCATGAAGTTGGACGAGTAGATGTCCGTGGCGATGCGCAGCAGCTCCAGGAAGCCGATTGCAGACGCCAGCGAAGTGGACTTCAGAAGCATGATGTACTGGTTGCCGCCGGCCGGGATGATGATGCGCCCGGCCTGCGGGATGACGATGTGGCGCAGCACCTGGTATTCCGTCATGCCGATGGCGCGGGCGGCGGCGCGCTGGCCCTTGTCCACCGCCAGGATGCCGGCGCGGATGATCTCCGCCATGTAGGCCCCTTCGGCGAGGCCGAGGCCGGCCAGCGCCGCCACGAACGGCGTGATCACCGCCGTGGTCGGCGCGTCCACCAGCACCACGTCGGTGAAGGGGATCGCCAGGTGCACGCGCTGGAACATGGTGGGCACGGCGTTGAACCAGAACAGCAGCTGGATCAGCATCGGCGTGCCGCGGAAGAAATAGACGTAGGTCGCCGACAGCGCCGCCAGGATGGGGTTGCCGCTGACCCGCATCAGGGCGACGATCAGGCCGATGACGCTGGCCACCGCCAGCGCCAGCGTGCCGAGGACGAGGGCGTTGCGGGCGCCGATCAGCACCTGCTCGCTGGTCAGGTAGGTGAAGAACACCTCCAGGTTCATGATCTTCGCGCGGATCGCGGCGGCGAGGATCAGCGACACCATCAGGAGGACGATCGCGCTGAGGAGCCAGGCTCCCCAACGCCACCGGTGCACAACTCGAACAGCCCGCGGTTCGGCCATGGCGCTCGCGACCACCGTCACTTCCTCTTGCTGGCGGGCAGGTTGATGGTGATCTCCGGCAGGGCGCCGCCCTCCAGGTTCCATTTGGCCAGGATGGCCTTGTAGCTGCCGTCGGCCAGCATCCCCTGCGCCGCCTTCTGGACGGCGTCCTTCAGCGTCGAGGTCTTCGGGAAACCCCAGGAGGTGATATAGGGCGTCAGGATGTGGTTCTCACCGGCGATGGCGTATTTGCCGGGCATCTGGCTCTTCATGTAGACCAGCGCCGGAAAGTCGCCCAGGTAGCCGTCGACCCGGCCGAGGTCGAGCTGCATGCGGGCGTCCGGGGCGGCCGGCAGCTGGTTGGCGGTGATGGCGCCCTTGCCGCCGGCGGTGCAGGCCTCCGACGCCTTCTCTACCGCGGCCATGATGACGCGGCTGCCCAGCAGCGTGGCCACAGACTTGCCGCAGAAATCGGCCAGCGTGGAGTACTTCGGCGCGTCGGCCGCGCGCACCAGGATGCTGCCGCCCGATACCATGTAGTTGACGAAGTCGACCTTCTGCTCGCGCTCCTCCGTGTCGCTGATGCCGCCGGACGCGACGTCGAAGCGGCCGGCCTCCAGGCCGGGGATGAGGGCGGCGTACTCGCCGTGCACGAAGGTGATGGTCAGGCCCAGGCGCTTGCCGATCTCGTTCAGCAGGTCGACGCTGACGCCCACCGGTTCGGTCTTGCCGTCCATGCGGAATTCGACCGGCGGGAAGGTCTGCTGGGAGCCGACGCGCAGGGTGCCGGCGTCGCGGACCGGCTTCGGCACCAGGGCGGCGGCGGCCGCGTCGGTCTGCGCCCGGGCGGCGCCGGCCAGCGAAAGGGAGAGCACGCAGGCGGCCACGGCCGCGAGCGGACCGCGCATGGCGCCACGGGTGGCGCTACGGAGCAGGCGCATCGAAAGTCTCCTCTGTTCGGTCTTTTATTGTAGGTCGCGGTTTTGAAAAGTGGCGCCGTCCACGGCGCGGAGCCCCGTTCCCCCCGGACGGATTGCCGGCGGACCCCCGCGCCGCGTCACCGGATCAGCGCGTGTCGGCCGAGCGGCCGGGCTTGGCCGACGGGTTCGGCCGGTCGGCGCGCGGGCACGGCGCCGCCGCCTCGTACATCTCCAGGACGGAGCGGACGTAGTCTTCCGGGAACTCCCAGTGCTTCAGGCCGGCGGGGATGTGATCCCAATAGAAGTTGGGCGGGCGCATCGCGATGCCGGGGTTGGTCATGCGGTAGGTCCAGCAGTCGTAGACCTTGCCGTCGTTGCCGCGCGCCGTGACGAAGCAGCGCTCGAAGTCGTCGTAGTCCTCTTCGAAGTGGTGCTCGGGGTGCTGGACGATGATGCCCAGCGCGTTGTTGCCCCATGCCCGGCCGGTGTTGGACAGGTGGCACCAGCCGCGGTCCTCGCGCCCGGCGGCGGCGTGGAACTCCAGCTTGTGGTTGGCGACGTAGCCCTTGGTGATCACCTTGGCTTCCGGGAAGTACCGGTGCAGCTCCGGCGGGTTCAGCCACGTGCAATATCCGAAATAATACATGTCGTCCTCTGTTGGGGTGTGCTGTCTTTCGACGTGTGTCTTCGGGTGTCGCGGTCCGGGCGGGGGCCGGCGCGGCCCGCACCGGTCCATGTCGGCGCGGTCCCTGCCCGGCGCTTCGTTCCCGGCCGGCGGCTCCACACGGTGCCGGCCAGTTCGTATACACGACCATATACGACGCTGCATATGGCTGCAAAGGAAAATCCGCGGGCGGGTGGCGCAGCGTGGAAACGGGGCGCGCGCCGGCGATATTGACAATATTCCTATCGACTGGCATCCTGGCGGCGATCGCGGGCGAAGTGCGCCCGCGCCTCCCCTCCCCTCCCCTGCACACGAGCCAGCCATGATGACCACCGCCGACGGGCTTGTGGCGCTGCCCGACGTCGCCCTGCTCCCGCTCATCGAGATCGAGCCCGCCTACGGCCGGCCGCGCCGCCGCGT
>Ga0196976_1000242_pt1 | contig 36871 bp, 33 predicted proteins | sample S3v_513CmetaG_FD_148644 | JGI IMG/M metagenome (GOLD analysis project Ga0196976, IMG submission 148644) | Soil microbial communities from Anza Borrego desert, Southern California, United States - S3+v_5-13C | ecosystem: Environmental > Terrestrial > Soil > Desert | place: USA: California... | reverse complement strand
CAGGCGCCGGTCTCGCGCAGGCGGGCGAGTGCTGCGAGCAGCCGGCCGTGGTCGGCCGCGTCGACCAGCAGGGTCAGCGGCCGGCCTTTCAACTGGCGGTGCGGCAGGCCGAACTGGCGCTCGGCGGCGGCGTTCGCCTCGCCGACGATGCCGGCGGCGTTGACCGTGAAGCAGGCCAGCGGCTGCGACTGGAAGAGCTGCACGTACTCCAGGCGGGACACCTCCAGCGCCTGCTGGGCGGTGCGCAGTTCCTCGTTCTGGATCTCCAGCTCGGCCTGATGGACGTACAGCTCGTGCACGACCTCCTGCACCGAGGAGGACGACAGCCCGGCCGCGGTGAAGGCACCGTCGTTGAGGATCTTCTCGGCCCGGCGGCGCAGGCGTTCGTGCCGCTCCTCCGTCACGGGCTGCCCTCCGGCGCCTGTTGCGCGGCCGGTTCCGGAGCCAGCGTCAGTTCCATCAGCTTGCGGTTGGTGATGTTGATGCGGCTCACCACCGTGCCGCCACTGCCGTCCGGCAGGCGCACGGCGTTCAGCAGGAACCAGCGCCGGTCAGGCCCGCGATGGCTGGGGTATTCGATGGTGAACTGCTCCACGTCACCCGTCATGACCCGGCTGAGGCCGTCCCGCACGGCCACGGCGGGACAGGCGGCCAGATAGGCGGCTCCGACCTCCGCCGGCTCGCCCAGGTCCGGGGCGGCGCGGCGCCACGCGTCGTTCACCATGGTGATGCACCCGTCGCGGTCGAGCACGGCGATGTGCTCCGGCAGCGCGTTGATGAGCGATTGCAGGCGCATCTCGGCGTGCTTGGCGGCGGTGACGTCGACGAAGGTGACGACCACGCCGGCCGTCAGGTTCTTGTCGGTCAGGTAGGGCAGGATGCGGATCTGGATCCAGCGCCCGTCGCGGACCTGCACGTGCCGCTCGACCGGGTCGTTGTCGTCGAAGACGGTGCGGATGTCGTCGAGGAAGTCGGGGTAGTCGATGTTGGTCGACAGGTGCGTGATCGAGCGGCCGACGTCGCGCGGGATGATGTTGATGAAGCTCGCCGCCGCCGGGGTGAAACGGCGGATGATCAGGTCGCCGTCGAGGAAGACCACGCCGATCTCGGTGGAGCGCAGCAGGTTGTCGAGGTCGTTGGTGATCTCCGTCAGCTCCTCCACCTTCGCCTGGTACTCGGCGTTGACGGAGTAGAGTTCCTCGTTGACCGACTGCAGCTCCTCGTTGGTGCTCTGCAGCTCCTCGTTGGAGGCGAGCAGTTCCTCGTTGGTGGCCTGCAGCTCCTCGTTGGCGGTCTCCAGCTCCTCGATCGTGGCCTGCAGGTTCTCGCCGCGCGACAGCAGTTCCTGCTCCAGGCCGCGGATGCGCTCGGCCGTGTCGGCGTTCAGGTCGAACTCGGTGTCGGGGGAGGGGAGCGCGCTGGGCCGCGACGGCTCCAGCAGCACCAGCGCGAAGCGGCGCGCCGTCTTGCGCGACGCGAAGGGCTTGACGCGCAGCGTGATGGCGCCGATCCCCTCGCGGTCCTTCACCGGGATGTGGGAGAGCGCGAAGTCCTCGTTGGAGCGGAAGGCGCGGCTGAGCGCCGTGCCCAGCACCATGGACAGCGCGCCCGGCAGCAGCTTCAGCACGTTCAGCGTCGCCTCGCCCGGCGGCACGCGCAGGATCGGCCCGGCGTCGCCGAAGACGTGCAGGATGTTCAGCTGCTCGTTCACCAGAAGGCACGGCGGCACGTAGGACTTGAGCAGCGTGCCGATCGCCTCGTCGATGGCGATCGTTTCGTCGGCGCCGGGTGCCGCCGCGTCCTCGCCGCCGCGCGCGTGCGCCGCCGCGACCGAGGGCACCAGCAGCCGCGACAGCCGGTAGGAGCCGGCGCGCAACGACTGGAACAGCTTGTTGCGGCTGTCCACCGTATGGAACTCCGCCGACAGGTCGCCCAGCGTCTCGGAGCTGCCGAGGAACAGGAAGCCGCCCTGGCGCAGCGCGTACTGGAACAGGCTCAGCACTTTGCGCTGGAGCGGCGTGTCCATGTAGATCAGCAGGTTGCGGCAGCTCACCAGGTCCATCTTGGTGAACGGCGGGTCGCGCATGATGTTGTGGGTGGCGAAGACCACCATGCGGCGGATGTCGCGCGCCACGCAGACCTTGTCGCCGCGCGGCGTGAAATAGCGCTCCAGCCGTTCCGGCGACACATCCTCGGATATCGAGGGCGGGTATTCGCCGACGCTGGCGAACTCGATCGAATCCTGGTCGATGTCGGTGGCGAACAGCTTGACGTCGATGGACACGCCCAGCCGTTCCATCGCCTCGGCGAACAGGATGGCGATGGAGTACGCCTCCTCCCCCGTGGCGCAGCCGCACACCCAGACGCGGATGCCCTCCAGGGTCGGGCGCTTGGCCACCAATGCCGCGACGGCGCGGTCGGCCAGCACCTGGAAGGCGGCTTCGTCGCGGAAGAAGCGGGTGACGCCGATCAGCATCTCCTTGTACAGGCTGACCGCCTCGGCGTTGTTGCGCTTCAGCAGGGCCGCGTAGTCCTCCAGCGAGTCCAGGCCGGCGCCGTGCATGCGCCGCTCGATCCGGCGCAGCAGCGTGGCCAGCTTGTAGTGCGAGAAATCGACGCCGGTGGCGGCGCGGATGGCGGCGACGATCTGCGCCAGCGGGTCGGCGTCGCGGTCGCGCACGGTGGGAACCGGCAGTTTCGGCGCGCGGGTGATCGCCTTGCGGGCGTGCTCGACGATGCGCCCGGGCAGCGCGTCGGGGGCCAGCACGGCGTCTATCTTGCCGGTGGCGATGGCGCTGCGCGGCATGCCGTCGAACTGCGCGGTTTCCGGCTCCTGGCAGGCGGCGAAGCCGCCGGCCGCCTTGATGGCCAGCAGGCCGCGCGTGCCGTCCGATCCGGTTCCGGACAGGACGACGCCGATCGACAGCGACCCGGCGTCCTGCGCCAGTGCCGAAAAGAAGATGTCGATGGGCAGGCTGATGGTGGAGCCCATGTCCTTGGTCGTCAGGCGCAGGCGGCGCCCCTCGATGCTCAGGTGCTTTCCCGGTGGCAGCAGGTAGACCATGTTGCGCTCGACCTGCACGCCGTCGACCGCCTGCACCACGTCCATCTTCGTGTGCTTGGCCAGCAGGTCGACCATCAGGCTCTTGTGCACCGGGGAGAGGTGCTGGACGACGACGTAGGCGAGGTCGCTGTCGGGCGGCACGCTGTCGAAGAAGCGCTGCAGGGCCTCCAGCCCGCCGGCCGAGGCGCCGATGCCGACGATGCAGCAGGGGCGTTCATCGCTGGCGGGTGTGTCCGGCGCATCCGCCGGCGTGCCGGCTTCGGTCGGGTGATCCTGCGGTTCGGTCGCTTCGGGTGTGTCGTCGTGCACGTGGGTCTTCTGCGGTTCCGGTCCCGATCCGGAGGTGGGGATCCCCTAGCCTCCGGTTGTGGGGCGCGGCGCCGTGTCGGTCTGCCGAAGGGTCTCGAATGCGCCGCGCCACTGGTTTCGGCTATATACCGATGCTCGAAACCGGTCAATCTCAACCAATTGACTGTGCTCCGGCGTTGACGCCATACGCCGGAAGGGACATTGACGCGGCACAATCGCAAATAGATCGCCCCGTTAGTTCTATGCGGAACGGCTATATACTTGGGCCGTGCTATTGCAGCGTGTCGAGATTGCCCAGGCGCGGGCGGAATACGGCCGTTTGCCGCAGCGTGCGTTGCGGCAGCAGCGCGGTGGCGAACAACGGGCGGTAGTCGTAGACGGCCTCGGTGATGATGGCCGATTCGTCCTGCGCCAGCGTGAAGCCGGCCGGCAGGGTGGCGGCACCGCCCGCCTTGCCCAGGCCGCTGCCGGCGGAGACGCTGCCGATTTTGCGTTGCCAGTTCACTTTGGCGCGCCCCGGCCCGTCCCAGCTGACCGAGGTGACGATGGCCGCGCCCTGGCGCGTGAAGTCGAAGGGGCTGGCGATGTCGTCGGCGGCGGCGAGGATGGCGTCGACCTCCGCCGCGCGCGCCTCGCCCATGCGGGCCACCGCGTCGGACAGGGTGCCGGCGACCCCTTCCAGCTTCAGGTGCAGCACGCCGTAGCGCGACACCTCGAAGCCGCCGGTCAGCACCAGCATCAGCACCGGCACGGCCAGCGCCAGTTCCACCAGCACGCCGCCGCGCTCGCACCCGGTCAGGCTCCGGAAATTAAAGGACGCATGGATCATTGCTGTACCCCGTCGTCGTAGGGTTCGTTGCGCACCACGGTGGTGGCGGACAGGCGCAGCGGCCCGCCGCCGTGCATGAAGGCGGCGACGGGCGTCCACACCGGCGCGGTGAAGCTGGCCGTGTAGACGACCACCTCCCCGGCGTTGCCCGGCCCGGCCGATCCGGCGCCGCCGGCCTTCAGCGCGGCGAAGTCCTTGTACACGCGCATGCTGACCGTGGTGTTGGTGCCGTTGGCGAGGCCCAGCGTGCGGCGGCGGATGCTCTCGACGATCTCGGCCGTGCGCGAGGTGCCGGCCGGCACGTGGCCGGTCATGCCGTAGCGCGACGCGCTGCGCACGCCGCCTTCCAGCGCGGCGCTGACGAACAGCGTCAACGTGCCTTCGATCACCGCCAGCATGGCCAGCAGCATCACCGGGGCGGCCAGCGCGAATTCCACGATGCTGGCGCCGCGTTCGCAGGAGAGCAGGCGGGGGCGTCGGGTCATGCCGGGGGCCTCCTATTGCGCGACACGGAGGTTGGCGAGCTGCCCGCCGATGGTGCGGAAGGCGCGGCGCAGCCCTTCGGAGTCCTTGGAATCGAAGTGATACTCGGGCTTGGTCGCGCACCCCCGGAACAGCGTCCAGATGGGGTTCGACGAGCCGACGCCGAAGGTGATCGTGTAGACGACGATGCCCTGCGTCCGCAGGGAATTGCAGACTTGGGTCAGGCGCTTGTTGAGTTCCGCCTTGCGGTCCGAATCCCCGCCGGAGGCGATGAGCCGCTTGTATTCCTGACGCCCGTAGGAGGTGTAGACGTCGGGGAAGGTGTTGTCGCCGTCGGTCAGGATGACCACGGCCTTGCTCCGCTTCGGGTCGCCGTAGTCGAAGGGCATGCCTTCCTGGTTCATCTCGCCGCCCCACAGGCCGCGCCAGCGCGGCGACAGCATGCGCCACGCCCAGACCAGCCCGACGTGGTTCATCGTGCCGCTGGAACTGCTGAAGGCACCCATGGCGGTGATGGCGTTGAGGACCGTGGTCTTCGGCGATACCAGCGGCGTGATGGGCGGCGGGCAGCTCCTGTTCGGGCCGGTCCCGTCGTTGGTGCCGCCGTTGTTGTAGTCGACCTCGGTCACGTCCTTTGCCTTGGGGTAGTAGTTCTCGTCCTTGACGCTGGCGTAGCGGAAGGGGCGCCAGGACTCGATGTTCGGCGGGTCGTCGGTGATGTCGCGCGACAGCGGCACGCCGGTGGGGCCGGTCCCGGCGCGCGGCTCGTTGTGCGGCGCTTCGGTGCGCGGCACGCGCTCCTCGATGCAGCCCTTCCAGCCCAGCGGGCTGATCTTGAAGTCGTCGGGGTTGTAACCGGTCAGCCAGTTCGTGCGCGGCCGGCCGATGTTCACCGTCGTGGTGAAGGGCACCAGCCCGACCCACATGTTCTTCACGACCTCCTGCTTGCCGTACAGTTCGGCGACGAGGTCGGCGGCGCCGGCCTTCATGGCGTCGATCTTGCGGACGCCGTTCACCTTGTTGATCATCGACCCGGTGTTGTCCATGACCAGCACCAGCTCCAGCCCGCGGACCTGCTGCTTGATGACCGAGCGCGCGGCGACGTCGACCCTGTCCTTTCCGACCAGGCGCATGATCGTGGTGTCCAGCGCCGCGCCGGCGGTCAGCGTGATCTCGCGCGCCTCGTCGTTCATGGTCCAGGTCAGGCCGGTGACGCGCGCGCCCAGGAAGCCGGGCGGGAAGTTCACGTCGAAGTACTTGCGGATGGCGGCGTCGCGCTTGGCCGCGTCGTCGTAGTCCTGGCCGCCGGCCAGCCCGGCGGCGTCCAGCGCGCGGGACAGGCGGGACTGCACGAAGTAGGCCCGCGCGCTGTCCACCGCCACGCCGGTCAGGGCCAGCAGCGGGACCATGGCCACCGCCATCAGCACGACGACCGCGCCGGACTGGTCGCCGGCCAGCCGCCGGCATGCGCTTGGCATCCACGCAACTCGGGTCATGGCGCAATCCTGTCGGAAGACCCCCGAAAGCGAGGGCGTGGCGCCAAGGCTATCCGAAATCGCGGAGAGTGGTCGGGCGTGGACGGGGGAGGCGCCGTCGCGATGGGGATGCCGCGTTCGGCACCCTTGCCCCACGCTTGGGGGTGCATCGCCGGGGGTTCCGCGCTTGGGGCTCCCCATCCGGGCGAACATACCTCGAATTTTTGGCGAATCCCTCCCTTCGCCCCGCTGCACCGGATTGCCCAAGCCGGCATGCTTGGCCCAGCCCACGCCGGGCAACCACCGCGGCAGGGCGCCACCATCCTCCCCACCATCCCCTGGAGTGTCCCATGAACCGCATCACCGCTTTCGCTTCCCGCCTGGCCAAGGACGAGCAGGGCGCCGCCCTCGTCGAGTACGGCCTGCTGATCGGGCTGATCGCCGTCGCCTGCATCGCCGCGCTGACCACCTTTCAGGGCCGCATCAGCGCGCTGTTCGGGCGCATTGGCGGCGACCTGGACGGCGTGGCGCCGTAACCCGCGTCTTCCGTCTCCCTCCCCCTGGGGCGAACCGGCGGCCCGTTCCTTCACGGCCGCCGGTCCTTCGGCCTCCGTCCCCCGCAAGGGGGCGGAGGCGCCTTTTCCATACGGTTCCTATCGAGGATCGCCGCATGAACACCCGTGCGCTCGTCATGCTGGGGCTTGCCGTCGGGCTCGGCGGCCTCGCGGTGGTCACCGCCCGCTCGCTCATCCAGCCGCCGCCCGTTCCCGTCGCCGCGAAGCCGGAGCCGCCGAAGCACGCCACCGTGGTGGTTGCCGCCTCCGCGCTGCCCTTCGGCAAGCCGCTGACCGCCGCCGACCTGCGCGAGGCGCCGTGGCCGCTCGACGGCGTGCCGCCGGGCGCCTTCTCCTCCATCGCCGAGGTGACCAGGGACGGCCCGCGCGTGGTGCTGGGTGCCCTGACGCCGGGTGAGCCGGTGCTGACCGGAAAGCTGAGCGCGCCGGGGGCGCGCGCCGCCCTGTCCATGCTGGTGGCCGCCGACAAGCGGGCGATGACCGTCCGCGTCAACGACGTGAACGGCGTGGCCGGCTTCGTCCTGCCCGGCGACCGGGTGGACCTGCTGCTGACCCGCCAGACCGACCCGAAATTCCCGGTCACCGACCTGCTGCTTCAGAACATCAAGGTCCTCGCCGTCGACCAGCAGGTGGAGGACCGCAAGGAGATGGCCATCCTCGCCCGCGCCGTGACGCTGGAGGTGACGCCGGAGGAGGGGCAGAAGCTGACGCTGGGCGCCACCATCGGCTCGCTCAGCCTGTCGCTGCGCAACCTCGCTGACGGGGCCGCCGCCGACCCGCGCACCATCGGCCTCGCCGACCTGGGCGGTGGCCTGCCGGACGGCGCGGTGGCCGAGGTGCCGCCCAACATCGTCCGCGTGGTGCGCGGCGCCAAGGTGGAGGACGTGCAGGTCGCCGCCTCCATCACCGTCACCCGGCCGGCGGCGTCCGGCAACGACGTCACCGAACGGCCCGCCAAGGGGAGCCTGCACCGATGATCGCCGCCCGTTCCCGTGCCGTCCATCCCCACGCCATGAAGACCGCTGCCGTCCTGGTGCGCAGCGAGGAGGCGTACGAGGCGGTGACCACCGCCCTCACCAGCGCCGACGGGCTGGCCGGGCGCGTGCGCCTGGGCCGGCTGGCCGGGGCGGACGACCCCTGGCTGGACGACGGCGCCACCGACGTGCTGGTCCTCGACATCGACATGGGGGATACCGGCGAACTGGCGGCGCTGACCGGCGTGATCGAGCGCTTCCGCAACCGCATCCCGGTGCTGGTGACGGCACGCCAGCCGACCGTGGAGGGCATGCGCGCGCTGCTGCGCCTGGGCATCGCCGACCTGATCCCGCAGCCGATCCGCCGCGCCGACCTGCTGGCCGCCGTCGCCGACGCGCTGGCCGCCGTGCGCGGGGCGCAGGCGGCGCGGCGCCGCCGCGGCCGGGTGGTGGCGACCATGAAAGCCACCGGTGGTGCGGGCGCCACCACGGTGGCGGTGCTGCTGGCCTCGGCACTCGCGCGGCGGGAACGCAACGCGGGGCGCGTCTGCCTGCTGGACCTCGACCTCCAGTTCGGCTCCGCCGGGTTTCACCTGGATTTGGACTCCAAGGCCGGCATCGCCGAGCTGGTGCCGGCCTTCGACCGGCTGGACGGGGCGCTGCTGCGCGGCACCATGGCGCGCCACGGCTCCGGCCTGGACGTGCTGCCGGCCCCGGCGGCGGTGACGCCGCTGGAGACGCTGACGCCGGAGATGGCGCTGGCGCTGATCGAGACGGCGGCCAGCGAGTACGAACACGTGGTCATCGACCTGCCGCACGCCTGGACCGCCTGGACCCGCGCCGCGCTGGGCGCCGCCGACACCATCCTGCTGGTGCTCCAGGCGACGCTGCCGGCACTGCGCCACGCCCGCCGTCAGGTGGAGACGCTGCGCGAGGAGGGGCTGGGGGCGGTGCCGCTGGTGCCGGTGCTGAACCGCTTTGCCCCGCGCGTCTTCGGCCGCAACCCGGAACTGCGCGACGCCGAGAAGGCGCTGGGCTGCGAGGTGCGGTACCACCTGCCCAGCGACTACCGCGCGGTGACGGAGGCGGTGGAGGCCGGCGCCCCGCTGTTCGACACCGGGCGCGGCCGGGCCATCGTCCGCGAGGTGCGCCGCATCGCCGAAGCCGTGGCCGGCACGCCCGCCGCGGCCGGCGACGCCGCCGAAGCCGCGTGAGGAGAGCGCCGATGCTCAGCCGCTTCATCGCCACCCCCGCCGCCAGCCGCTTCGCCACGCCGGTAGCACCCGCGCCCGCATCCGTAGCCCCTGCGCCGGCGCCGGTCGCCGAACCGGTGCCGGCGCCGTCCGGTGCTGCGGCGGAGTACGTGCAGCTGAAGGTCCGCCTGCACCAGGAACTGCTGGACGTCATCAACCTGGCCGCCATCGACAAGCTGGACGCCGACCAGTTCCGCCGCGAGATCGGCGAGATGGTGCGCGAGCTGCTGGCGCGCGAGAAGGTGGCGCTGAACGCCGCCGAACGCGGCCAGCTGGTCAACGACCTGCTGGACGAGCTGCTGGGCCTCGGCCCCATAGAGCCGCTGCTGAAGGATCCCACCGTCTCCGACATCCTGGTCAACACGCACGAGCAGGTGTTCGTCGAGCGCGCCGGGCGGCTGGAGACCACGCCGGTGCGCTTCAAGGACGAGAAGCACCTGCTGCGCATCATCAACAAGATCGTCTCGGCCGTCGGGCGGCGGGTGGACGAGAGCCAGCCGCTGGTCGACGCCCGCCTGCCGGACGGCAGCCGCGTCAACGCCGTGGTGCCGCCCGTGGCGGTGGACGGGCCGCTGCTGTCCATCCGCAAGTTCGCCAAGATCCCCTTCACCATCGAACGCCTGCTCGACGCCGGGGCGCTGACCCGCGAGATGGCGGAGTTCCTGCGCTGCGTCGTGCGCGGGCGGCAGAACATCGTCATCTCCGGCGGCACCGGTTCGGGCAAGACGACGATGCTGAACGCGCTGTCCAATTTCATCGACCACGCCGAGCGCATCGTCACCATCGAGGACGCCGCCGAACTCCAGCTCCAGCAGCCGCACGTCGCGCGCATGGAGACGCGCCCGCCCAACATGGAGGGCAGGGGGGAGATCGCCCAGCGCGACCTCGTCAAGAACGCGCTGCGCATGCGGCCCGACCGGGTGATCCTGGGCGAGGTGCGCGCGGGCGAGGCGTTCGACATGCTCCAGGCCATGAACACCGGCCACGACGGCTCCATGACCACGGTGCACGCCAACACCTGCCGCGACGCCGTGGGCCGCCTGGAGCAGATGATCGGCATGGCCGGCATCGAGATGCCCGTGCGCTCCATCCGCGGCCAGATCGCATCGGCCATCGACATCGTCCTGCAGCTGGAACGCATGGGCGACGGGCGCCGCCGCTTGGTCAGCGTGCACGAGATCGTCGGCATGGAAGGCGACGTGATCGTCATGAACGAGATCTTCCTGTTCCGGCGCGAGCGCACGGACGCCGACGGCACGGTGCACGGCCGCCACTGGGCCACCGGCCTGCGCCCGCGCTGCCTGGAGGATTTGAAGGCGCGCGGCCTGACGGTGGAGCCGGCGATCTTCTCCCCCGACCGGCCGCTGGGCTGAGGAAGGCACGCGCATGTCCATCGATCCGCACCTGCTGCTCTACGGCGCGCTGTTCCTCAGCGTGCTCTGCCTGGTGGAGGGGCTGTACCTGCTGCTGTCCGGGCGGCCGATGTGGCGGCGCGCGGTGAACCGCCGGCAGCGCCTGCTGGACAACGGCACGGGGCGCGAGGACACGCTGGCCGTGCTGCTGCGCCGCGACGGCGGCAAGGCGGGGCGCCTGTCCGAACTGGCGCCGGTGCGCCGGCTCGACCGCCTCGTCCAGCAGGCGGGGGCGTCGGTGGCGACGGCGCGGCTGCTGATCGGCATGGTGGTTGCCGCCGTGGCGTTCGGCCTGATCGGCGGAGCGCAGATGGAGATGGCGCCGCCGACGGCGGCCGTGTTCGGGCTGGCGTCCGGTGTCGGGCTGCCGCTGGCGTGGCTCAATCTGGCGCGCAAGCGCCGGCTGAAGCGGTTCGGCGACCAGTTGCCGGACGCGCTGGACGTCATCGTCCGCTCGCTGCGCGCCGGGCATCCGGTGCCGGTCGCCATGAAGCTGGTGGCGGAGCAGATGGCCGACCCGATCGGCAGCGAGTTCGGCATCGTCGTCGACGAGATGACCTACGGCCTGGAGACGCGCGAGGCGCTGGAGCGCATGGCGCAGCGCGTCGGCCACGCCGAGCTGGGCCTCGTCACCGTCGCCATCAAGATCCAGTACCAGTCCGGCGGCAACCTGGCCGAGGTGCTGGCCGGCCTGTCGCGCATCATCCGCGCGCGCGCCGGCATGCTGCGCAAGGTCGCCGCCCTGTCGGCGGAGGGGCGGATGTCGGCGACGATGCTGACGGCGCTGCCCGTCGTGGTCGCCGGCGCCATCACGCTGCTGAGCCCGGACTACTTCAGCCAGGTGCAGGGCGACCCGCTGTTCCCGGTGGTGCTGACCTGGGCCGGCTGCGGGCTGCTGACCGGCATCCTGATGGTCTGGCGCATGGTCAACCTGCGCGTTTGAGCCCCGCATTCTGGAGGGAGATCCGCCATGGACGGTTTCGTGCGCATGATCGGCGACCTGCTGGGCGGGATCATCGTCGCCGCCGTGCCCGCCAGCCCGCAGCAGCGGCCGGTGGAGCTGCTGCTGGCGCTGGTGTTCGCCGCCACGGTGCTGGCCGTCTTCGGCATCGGCGCGCTGACGCAGCCCGCCAAGCCGCGCCGCCGCGCCGTCGAGGTGGCGGAGGAGGCGGAGGCGCCGACCCTGCGGCGCGAGAACAAGGCGCTGCAGCGCCTCGTCGCCCCGGTGGAGCGGGCGCTGGTCGGCAACGACGAGGCGCGCCGCTCGGCCACCCGGCAGCAGCTGATGCGTGCCGGCTTCTTCGCGCCCAGCGCCACGGGCGTCTACCATGCGGTCCGCGCGGGGCTGGCGGTGACGTGCGGGGTGGCGGCGGCGCTCGCCGTGCCGCTGCTGCCGCCGGACGCGGAGACGGCGGTGCTGGCGCTGGTGGTGTTGTCGGGCGTGGCCTTCGGCTTCTACGCGCCGGCCGTCTGGCTGTCGGCGCGGGTGCGCGACCGGCAGCGGCAGATCCGGGAGGCGTTTCCCGACGCGCTCGACCTGCTGCTGGTCTGCGTCGAGGCCGGGCTGGGGCTGGACGCCGCCATCGCCCGCGTCGGCGACGAGCTGGCGCCCATCCACCCCGTGCTGGCCCAGCAGTTCCTGATCATGGGGCTGGAGCTGCGTGCCGGCCGCTCGCGCGAGGACGCGTTGCGTGGTCTGGGCGAGCGCAGCGGCCTGGACGAGGTGAACGCCTTCGTCAACCTGCTGGTCCAGTCCGACCGGTTGGGCACCAGCATCGGCGACGCGCTGCGCGTGGGTGCCGACGAGATGCGCACGCGCCGCATGCTGCGCGCCGAGGAGAAGGCGCACCAGCTGCCGGTCAAGCTGTCGGTGCCGCTGGTGCTGTTCCTGCTGCCGGGGCTGGTGACGGTGATCATGCTGCCGCCGGCCATCCAGATGCTGCGCATGCTGGGTCCCGCCATGTCCGGGCAATGAAAGGGAGAGGGACGATGACCGCGACGCTGCCGCTGATGCTGTTCGCCGTGCCGCTGGCCATGGCGATGGCGTGGGACCTGACCTCCTTCCGCATCCCCAACTGGCTGACCGGCGCGATGGCGGCGGCCTTCCTGCCGGCGGCGCTGCTGGCGCCGGACGGGGTGGCGCCGGACGGTGTAGCCTGGGCCGGGCATCTGGCGGCCGGCGCCGTCGCCTTCGCCGTGGGCGCGGCGCTGTTCGCGCTGCGCGCCATGGGGGGCGGCGACGTCAAGCTGCTGGGTGCGGCGGCGCTGTGGCTGGGGTTGGACCAACTGGCCATGTTCCTGCTGCTGACGGGGGCGCTGGGCGGGGCGCTGACGCTGGCGGTGCTGGCGTCGCGCCAGACGCTGCCGCCGCTGCTCGCCCACCTGCCGGGCGGCGGGGCGGTGACGCTGCCGCGCCTGCTGACGCCGGGGGAGGCGGTGCCCTACGGTGTCGCCATCGGCGCCGCCGCGCTGGCGCTTGCCGGGCATGTGCCGGTGGTGGGGTAGGGCGCGCTACGGCTTGAAGCAGCGGGCCATGTCCTGGTCCTTGCCCATGAGCTGGCAGGTGTAGCCGTTGTTGAAGTTGAAGCGGGTGCCGCGCGCGTCCATGCGGCGGGCGGAGATCACCGTCTGGTCGCCGCGCTTGAAATGCGCCCACATGGACGAATCCAGGTGGATGCGGATGCCGTTGGAGAACACCACGCTGCGGTCGCGGGTGACGAGGACGCTGACGTCGTTGTTGAACTTCATGCCGCCGGCCTGCGGCGTGGCGGCGAGGCCGTTGGTGCAGTTGACGCCGTCCGGCTGGACCGCGACGCATTCATAGGCCTTCGGCTGCGCCGCCGACAGCACCATGGCGTAGACCGCCACCTCAAGGACGCTCAACGGCATGACCACCTCCGTCCGGGCGGTCGCGGCCGGCAAGGTCCGGTTGCCGGCGTGCGGGAACGACCGTCCACATACGGTTGTGGTACCGCCGAATGGTTTCCAAAACAATAATGGCGTGAGCTAAGCCGCGCCTCAGATCCGCGCGACCATGGCGCGGACGGCGGCGAGCGCCCCGCACAACTCCTGTGCTTCCTGCGCCGCCGCCGGGGCGTCGCCGCGCACCAGCGCCTCTTCGATGGTGGAGCAGAGCGCGGCCAACTGCCGGGCCCCGGCGGTGCGGGCCGCACCGCCGGCCGCGTGCGCCGCCAGCCGCGCGCCGGTGAGGTCGCCCTCGGTCAGCTTGTGGCGGATCGTGCGGTGCAGGTCCTCCTCGTTGCGCAGGAACAGCGCGTACAGGTCGGTGACCATGGGATTGATGGCGCCGAAGTTGCGCAGCATCGGCTCCAGATCCAGCACGTCGGGATCGACGGCGGCGGGGCGGGGGGCATGCGGCACGGGATGGGTCATGGCGAAAGTCATCGGCCGACGCTCAATCCAGAGAGGTATTTTCGAGCATCGTCAGGCACGCACGGCCGGTCAATCCGGGGCGGGCCGGGGTGGGCGCGGCGAAAGGACGCTGCCGTCCGGATGGGGCGGGGAACCGCGGAGCGTCCGGCGGCGTTGCTGTCCACGGAGCAATGGTGGGTACCCCCATGGCGAAGGCATCCCAAACCCCGTGCGACGAACGGCCGTCACCGTCCCTGGCGCCGCCCCTGGCGCAGACCGTCGGGGTGCTGCTGCTGGCCGGCGCGCTGTTCGCCGCGGTGCTGCTGCTGGTGGATGGGCCGTTCGCCGGTCCCTGGCGGGTGGTGCTGGCGGTCGCCGTCGGCTTCGCCGCCGTCTACGCCGGCTGCCTGACCGTCGGCTGCTGCACCGGCGACCGCCGGCCCGGTGCCCAGGCGCGGCGAGGATGAGCGCAGCCCCGCTGGACAGCGTCATCGTCGGCGGCGGGCCGGCCGGGTTGACAGCGGCCATCTATCTGGCGCGCTACCGGCGCCGCTTCGTGGTGCTGGACGCCGGGGCCAGCCGCACCTCCTGGATCCCGCGCTCGCACAACCACGCCGGCTTCCCCGACGGCGTCACCGGCAACGAGCTGCTGGCGCGCATGCGCGCGCAGGCCGAGCGCTACGGTGCCGCCATCGAGCGCGCCGTGGTCGCCGCCGTGCAGCGCTGCGCCGACGCGGCCGACGGCGCCTTCGAGGTGCGCACGGAGGACGGGCGTACCTACCGCGCCCGCACGGCGGTGATGGCCACCGGGGTCATCGACGTGGAGCCGGTGCTACCCAACCTCTATCAGGCGGTGCAGCGCGGCTTGGTCCGCCATTGCCCGATCTGCGACGGGTACGAGGTGATCGACCACCGCGTGGGCGTGATCGGCCACGGCGCCGACGCGGTGGGGGAGGCGCTGTGGCTGCGCACCTATTCCCCCGACATCACGATGCTGACGCTGGGCCAGACCATGGACCTGACGGAGCACGAGCGCCGCCGCATGGCCCAGGCCGGCGTGCGCGCGGTGGAGGAGCCGGTGGTCGAGGTGCACACGGAGGCCGGCCGCATCACCGCGCTGACCACCGCGTCCGGCGAGCGGCTGGTGTTCGACACGCTGTATTCCGCGCTGGGCGCCGTGCCGCGCGTGGACCCGGCGCGGCCGCTGGGCGCTGCGCTGGGGTCGACCGGCCGCTTCACGGTGGGCGGGCACCAGCAGACCAGCGTGGAGGGGCTGTACGCCATCGGCGACGTGGTCGAGGGGCTGAACCAGATCTCGGTCGCCATGGGGCACGCGGCGCTGGCCGCCACCAGCATCCACCGCCGCCGGCTGAAAGACGAGGGGCGGCTGCTCACCGACTGAACTTTCCCCGTTCCGCGCTGTTCCTGCCTCGAAACGACACAGGGCAGGAGGGCGCCGTGAAGGGAAGGCTTTGGCCCGGATTCGCCGCGGCCGTGACGGGAACCATGCTCGCATGGCCCACTTGGGCGCCCGCCTGGGCGCAGGAGCAGCCGCCGCCCGTGCTGGGCGAGCCGCACCCCTGGCAGCTCTGGCATCAGGCGCCGGCCTCGCCGGTGATGGCGATGATGGACAGCTTCCACTACCTGCTGCTGTGGATCATGGTCGCCGTCTGCATCCTGGTGATGGTGCTGCTGGGCATCGTCATCGTGCGCTTCAACGCCAATCGCAACCCGGTGCCGTCCCGCACCTCGCACAACACGCTGATCGAGGTGATCTGGACCGTGGTGCCGGTGATCATCCTGGTGGTGATCGCCGTGCCGTCGTTCCGGCTGCTCTACTACGTCGACCGCGCCGTGGACGCGGAAATGACCGTCAAGGTCACCGGCCGGCAATGGTACTGGGACTATGAATACCCCGACCACGGCGGCTTCACCTTCTCCTCCATCATGATCCCTGAGGACCAGCTGAAGCCCGGCCAGCGCCGCCTGCTGGAGGTGGACAATCCCGTCGTGCTGCCGGTCGGCACCACGATCCGCATGCTGGTCACGGCCGGCGACGTCATCCATTCCTGGGCGCTGCCGGCCTTCGGCAACAAGGACGACGCCGTCCCCGGCCGCATCAACGAGACGTGGATCCGCATCGACAAGGAAGGCGTCTACTACGGCCAGTGCTCGGAGATCTGCGGCACCAGCCACGCCTACATGCCGATCCAGGTGGTCGCCGTCTCCAAGGAGCAGTTCGCCCGCTGGACCGAGGAGGCGAAGACCAAGTTCGCCTCCAACAACGCCGCTCCCAACGACACCGCTCCCAACGGGGCCGCCCCCACCCAACTTGCCGAACGCTGAAAGCGAGGACGACATGGCCGAGGAACCCCGCAAGGTCGGCGTCTACGACGATCGCACCGGTCCCGCGCCCGCGGCGCACGGGCATGACGACCACCACGACCACGCGCACACGCCGCCCTTCGCGCAGCGCTGGCTGTTCTCCACCAACCACAAGGACATCGGCACGCTCTATCTGATCTTCGCCATCGTCGCGGGGATCGCGGGCCTGGTCTTCTCCGCCATCATCCGGGCCGAGCTGCAGAGCCCCGGCGTGGACGTGGTGGAGGACGGGCAGGCGTGGAACGTGGTGGTCACCGCGCACGGCCTGATCATGGTGTTCTTCGTGGTCATGCCGGCGCTGATCGGCGGCTTCGGCAACTGGTTCGTGCCGATCATGATCGGCGCGCCGGACATGGCGTTCCCGCGCCTCAACAACATCAGCTTCTGGCTGCTGGTGCCGGCGCTGCTGCTGCTCTTCGCCTCGACCTTCGTCGGCGTGGGCGCGGGGACGGGGTGGACGGTCTACCCGCCGCTGTCCTCCGTCAGCCATCCGGGGCCGGCGGTGGACATGGCGATCTTCTCGCTGCACCTGGCGGGTGCGTCGTCGGTGCTGGGGGCGGCCAACTTCATCACCACCATCTTCAACATGCGCGCCCCCGGCATGACGCTGCACAAGATGCCGCTGTTCGTGTGGGCGATGCTGGTCACCGCCTTCCTGCTGCTGCTGGCGGTGCCGGTGCTGGGCGGTGCGATCACCATGCTGCTGACCGACCGCAACTTCGGCACGGCCTTCTTCAATCCGGAAGGCGGCGGCGATCCGCTGCTGTTCCAGCACCTGTTCTGGTTCTTCGGCCACCCCGAAGTCTACATCATGATCCTGCCCGGCTTCGGCATCGTCAGCCAGGTGGTGTCGACCTTCTCGAAGAAGCCGGTGTTCGGCTACCTGGGCATGGCCTACGCCATCGTCGCCATCGGCGTGGTGGGGTTCGTGGTGTGGGCGCACCACATGTACACGGTGGGCCTGGACGTCGACACGCGCGCCTACTTCACGGCGGCCACGATGATCATCGCGGTGCCGACCGGCATCAAGATCTTCAGCTGGATCGCCACCATGTGGGGCGGCTCCATCGAGTTCAAGACGCCGATGCTCTTCGCGCTGGGCGTCATCTTTCTGTTCACGGTCGGCGGCGTGTCGGGCGTGGTGCTGGCCAACGGCGGCTTGGACAAGTCGCTGCACGACACCTACTTCGTGGTGGCGCACTTCCACTACGTGCTCAGCCTGGGTGCGGTGTTCTCGATCTTCGCCGGCTGGTACTACTGGATCGGCAAGATGTCGGGCCGGCAGTATCCGGAGCTGTGGGGCAAGGTGCATTTCTGGATGACGTTCATCGGCGCCAACCTGACCTTCTTCCCGCAGCATTTCCTGGGCGTCGCCGGCATGCCGCGCCGCATTCCCGACTATCCGGACGCCTACGTGGGATGGAACATGGTGTCGTCGCTGGGCTCCTACGTCTCCTTCACCGGGCACATCATCTTCATCATCGCGGCCTTCTACACGATCTGGTACGGCAAGCGGGTGGGGGCGAACTACTGGGGTTCCGGCGCCACGACGCTGGAGTGGACGCTCAGCTCCCCGCCGCCGTTCCACCAGTTCGAGCGGCTGCCCGTGGTGAAGTGACGCCACGGGCCGGCAGGGGTGCGGCGTCTTGTCCGATGGAATCCACGAATATCCATTCGAGGGAAATACAAAGTATTAAGATTTCCCTGGCGATTTTGATCCCGATGTTTCGTTTCCGATTCGGCCGTGGGTCCTCCCGCGGCCGGATCCAGCGAGAAGAACGGACGGGGAGAGCGCCATGGGTTCGCTGGTCGGCAACATGAGGATCGGCACGAAGGTCTATGCGGTCGTCGGGCTGCTGGCCGTGGTGGCGATGGTGATTGCCGGGATCGCTTTGACGACGATTCGCACGTTGGGGAATAGCGTTGACGACATCCAGCGGGCTTCCGAACGCGCCGTGCTGGGCGAGCAGGTCAACGGCCTGATCCTCGCCGTGGTCATGGACTCGCGCGGCATCTACATGTCGCGCGACCGCCAGGAATCGGAGAAGTTCGCCAAGCCGCTCCTGGAGAACCTGCGCGTGCTGGAGCAGCGCATGGGTGACTGGCAGCGCCTGATGCCCGACGCGCGGCGAGGCGAACTGGCCGCCGGAATGGACAGCGTCCGCAGGTTCGTGGAGATCCGCAAGGAGCTGGTCCGCCTGTCGCGCGAGGACACGCTGGAGAAGGCCCGCGCCTTCGGCGACAACGATACCAGCCGCGCCAACCGCAAGAAGCTGAACGACGACATCCAGGCGCTGGCCGCCGTCCAGGCCAAGGAGGTCGCCGCCCAGAACGAGGCACTGGACGACTATGCCGCGTCGCGCATGCAGGCGATGATCGCCGTGGTGCTGATCGGCGTGCTCGGCGGCGCGGGGCTGGCCGTGCTGGCCTGCACCATCGGCATCACCCGCCCGGTGCGCGCCATCACCCAGGCGATCACCACGCTGGCCGCCGGCAATACCGCCGTGACCGTCCCTGGCCTCGACAAGCGCGACGAGATGGGCGACATCGCCCGCGCGGTCGAGGTGTTCCGCCAGAACGCCATCGACAAGGACAGCCTGACCGCCCAGCAGGCCGCGGAGCAGGCGAACCGCGAGCGCCGCGCCGCGGCCATCGAGCGGATGACCCGCGACTTCGAGGCGGCCGTTACCCGCGTGCTGGACGCCGTCACCACATCCGTGCGCGAACTGGACGGCACCGCCCAGGGCATGGCCGGCGTGGCCGAGCGCACCAGCGCGCAGGCAGCCTCCTCCTCCGCCGCAGCCGACCAGACCTCGGCAAATATCCAGACCGTCGCCGCCGCCGCCGAGCAGATGGCCGGCACGCTGCGCGAGATCTCCGGCCAGGTGGTGCGCTCCACCAGCATCGCCGGGCAGGCGACGCAAGAGGCGGAGAACACCAACGCCACCGTGCAGGGCCTTGCCGAAGCCGCCCAGCGCATCGGGCAGGTGGTCGAACTGATCAACTCCATCGCGGCGCAGACGAACCTGCTGGCGCTGAACGCCACCATCGAGGCGGCGCGGGCCGGAGAGGCCGGCAAGGGGTTCGCCGTGGTGGCCGGGGAGGTCAAGAGCCTCGCCAACCAGACCGCCAAGGCGACCGAGGAGATCCAGGCGCAGGTGACGGCCATGCAAGGCGCGACCGATGGCGCCGTCGGCGCCATCGCCGGCATCGCCAAGACCATCGGCTCCATGAACGAGATCGCCGCCGCCATCGCCGGCGCGGTGGAGGAGCAGACCGCCGCCACCCAGGAGGTCGCCCGCAACGTTCAGGAGGCGGCGACGGGCGCGCAGGAAGTGTCGCGCACCATCGGCCGGGTGTCGGAGGCCGCGGGCCAGACCGGGACGGCGGCGTCGCGCGTGCTGGGTGCGGCCAGCGAACTCGCCCGCGAGAACGACCAGCTCCGCGCGGAGGTGGAGCGCTTCCTGGCCGGCATCCGCGCGGCGTAGAAGCCCCTCCCCCCTTGCGGGGGAGGGGTTGGGGAGAGGGGGATAGCCGCCGGACGGCGGCAAAAGAGTCTTTTCCGGCTCCGCCGTAACCACCCTCTCCCCAACCCCTCTCCCGTCAAGGGAGAGGGGCTTTTACCTACGGTCCCTTCGCTCACTCCTCCATGGTGCGGCGGGGCGCGTAGCCGGCGGGCGGCGTCCAGGCGCGGACGAACTCCTCCAGCGCCGGGTCGGGCGTTTCGGGTAGCGCGACGCGCAGCGTCACGAACTGGTCGCCGCGCTGCCGCGTGTGCGGGTCCAGCACGCCCTTGCCCTTCAGGCGCAGCACGGTGCCGTTGTTGGCCCCCTTGGGCACGGTCAGCATCACCGCGCCGTCGACGGTGGGCACGCGCACCTTGGCGCCCAGCACCGCCTCGGCCAGCGTCACCGGCAGGTCGAGGTGGATGTCGTCCTTCTCGCGCCGGAACCAGGGGTGCGGGCGCACCTGCACGGTGACCAGGGCGTCGCCGGCCGGGCCGCCGCCGGCACCGGGCAGGCCCTGACCCTTCAGCCGCACCGTGGCGCCGTCCTCCAGCCCGGCCGGCAAATCGACGTCCAGCGTGCGCCCGTCCGGCAGGGCGACGCGGCGCTTGCCGCCCTTCACCGCCTCCAGGAAGTCGAGCGGCAGCGTCAGGCTGAGGTTGCCGCCCTTCATGCGCATCCCGGCGCCGCCGGGACCGGCCGTGCGCGTGCCAAAGCCGCCGTGCCCGCGCTGGCCGAACAGGTCGGAGAAGATGTGCGACAGGTCGTCGGCGGCGAAGGTGTCGGCGCCGGCCCAGGGGCCGCCGCCCGGCCCGCCGCCATGGCTGCGATGGTACTGGCGCTGCGGGCGTTCCTGGCCCTGGGCGTCGATCTCGCCGCGGTCGTAGCGGGCGCGCTTGTCGGGGTCGGACAGCAGGTCGTAGGCGGCGCTGATCTCCTTGAAGCGCTGCTCCGCGTCCTTCTGGCCGGCGTTGAGGTCGGGGTGCCATGTCTTGGCGAGCTTGCGGTACGCCTTGCGGATATCCTCCGCCGAGGCGCTGGGGGAAACACCGAGGATCTCGTAGGGCGTGCTCATGGGGTCTCGACCAGTGCCGTATGCACATTCGCTGATGAAGCATGTGCGCAAAGGTTAATGACAATTCAAGGGTGGCGCCCCCCTCTGGCATGAAAGCTCCGGCATCGCCATAATCGGGGCATGTGCGGACGCATGACCCTCGCCACCCCGGTCGCCGAGCTGAAGCGGATCTTCGAGTTTTCGGAGACGCCGAACCTGCGGCCGCGCTGGAACGTCGCCCCCACCCAGGACGTCGCCGCCGTGCGCCTGGGCGAGGACGGTGCCCGCCATCTCGATCTCCTGCGCTGGGGGCTGGTGCCGCACTGGGCGGACGACCCGGCGATCGGCAACCGCATGATCAACGCGCGCGGCGAGTCCGTGGCCGACAAGCCGGCCTTCCGCAGCGCCTTCCGCCAGCGCCGCTGTCTCGTCCCCGCCGATGGCTTCTATGAATGGAAGGCGGCCGGCAAGCGCAAGCAGCCCTACCTGATCCGCCGTCGCGACGGCCGGCCGCTGGCCTTCGCCGGGCTGTGGGAGCGCTGGCCGGGGCCCAAGGGCGCGCCGCTGCCGCAGCCGCTGGAAACGGTGACCATCGTCACCACGGCGGCCGGCGGCATGATCGCCGACCTGCACGAACGCATGCCGGTGATGCTGGAGCCGGAGCACTGGGGCCTGTGGCTGGACCCGCGGGCGCCACTGCCGATGGTGGAGGACCTGCTGCGCCCGGCGCCGGATCCGGCGCTGGAGGCCGTTCCCGTGTCCACCCGCGTCAACGACGTGCGCAACGACGACGACGCCTGCGTCGTGCCCTTCGATGCCCCGCCGACGCTGCTGTGAAGGGGCGCTGGCGGCGCTTCTGCTGCTGGCGGTGCCGGCGCAGGCCGCCACGGTGCCGGGCAAGACCTCGTCCGTGCCCAACACCCTGCTGAAGGGGCGGGGGATGGCCATTGAGGGCGACCTGCTGTCCGTCAACGGCACGCCGGTGCGCCTGATGGGCGTCGACGCGCCGGACGTCGGGCAGATGTGCAAGAACCGCTACGGGCACGAGCTGGACTGCTTCACCATCGCGCGCGACGTGCTGAAGACCCTGATCGAAAACGAGGAGGTGGAGTGCACCGTCGCCGACCAGGACCGCAACGGGCAGAAACAGGGCGAATGCCGGGTGCGCGGCGTCGACCTGGGCGGTGCCATGGTGGCGCGCGGCTGGGCCTTCACCTACCGCAGCCTGACCGGCGCCTACCAGAAGACCGAGGCCTATGCCATGAGCAAGCGCATGGGGCTTTGGGCTGGGCAAGTGGAAAAACCGTGGCAATGGCGCTCCCGCAGGCTACGCGAACAGGCGCGCTGACCTCTGCCAACGGGAGAGGGCACCTCGGCTTTTTTTCGGTTCGCCCGCCACACGGGGCGTGGTACGTTAACGAATGATTAAGGACATGACGCGACGGCACCACTCCGGTGCCGCGGCTGAGGGCAAAAGGCCCCTGGGACATCCGATGGGCGCGAAAGACCGGCACATGCGAGTCTACGCACGCGAACTGTACCAGCACCTGCCGTACCTGCGCCGCTACGCGCGGGCATTGACCGGTGCGACGGAGGTCGGCGACGACCTGGTGACCCGGTGCGTGGAGGTGGCCATCCTGGCACCGACGCACTTCGGCCTGTCGGAGGGATCGCGGATCCCCCTGTACGCGCTGCTGAACCTGCTGTTCGACGACGAGGGGGAGGGGCGCCCGGCCAACTCCCCGCATCCGATCGAGCGGGCGCTGGCGCGGCTGCCGGAGGATGACCGGCGGGTCTACCTGCTGGCGGCGCTGGAGGGTCTGACGCTGGGCGAGATCGCCCAGGTCATGCAGATCGCCCCGCCGGTGGCGGCGGAACGGCTGAAGCGCGCGCGCGACGGCGTGCGCGGGGTGCTGACGCAGCGCGTGCTGGTGGTCGAGGACAACCCGATCCTGGCGCTGGAGATCGGCTCCGTCGTAGCCGAGATGGGGCATGTGGTGTGCGGCACCGCGGCCACCCGGCGCGAGGCGCTGGAACTGGCGGAGAGCGCGCAGCCGACGCTGGCGCTGCTGGACGTGCGGCTGGCCGACGGTGACAGCGGCGTCGAGGTGGCCCGCCGCCTGCGCGAGGAGCAGAGGGCGCTGCGCACCATCTTCGTCACCGCCTTCGACGGCGATCTGGAGGAACTGGGGGCGCGCCACCTGGGGCAGGTCGTGCGCAAGCCCTTCACGGTGGAGGCCATCCGCACCGCCATCTCGCGGGCGGTGTTCATGCCCACGCCGGTGGCGCTGGCCTGACGGACGCATTGTTCGGCACGAAAAAAAAGGGGGCGGCCGGTTCGGGCCGCCCCCTTTTCGTGTTGGCGTCGGGATGTTCGCTCAGACCGTGGTCCGGCGGCCGACGAACATGCGGTACAGCGCCAGGATGATGATGGCGCCCACCACGGCGCCGATCAGGCCGGCCCCTTCGCCGGCACGGTACCAGCCGACCGCCTCGCCCAGGTAGGTGGCGACGAACGCGCCGGCGATGCCCAGAAGCGTGGTGATGATGAAGCCACCCGGATCACGCCCCGGCATCAGCAGCTTCGCGATGATACCGGCGATGAACCCGATGATGATCGTCCAGAGAATCTCCATGCCACTCTCTCCCTGTCAGTCAGGGCGCCTCCGCCCGATGGGATAACGGGCGGGACCGGCGATGGTTCAGTGTCGCCGATGGGGGAACCTTTGCGGTGAGGCCATGTTCTCCGCACGCCTCCAGGCTGCAGTTCCTGAGGAAAAAAGGAGAAACCCCATGAATGCCAAGGCAGTCGCCGCGCTTGCCGCGCTGGCGCTCCCGATGCTCGCCGCCCCGGCGCTGGCGCAGAGCACGACCGTCATCCAGACCACGCCCGTGGCACCCCAGGTGGTGCCGGACACCACCACCTCGACGCCCGCCGGCAGGGTGACCGTGCAGGGTGCCAGGGTATCGCAGAACCTGACGGCCGCCGACTTCCTGACGAACGCCGCCTCCAGCGGCCTGTTCGAGGTGGAGGCCGGCCGCCTCGCCGTGGACAAGGCCAACCGTGACCAGGTGCGCAGCTTCGGCCAGCAGATGGTGACCGACCACACCCAGGCCAACCAGGACCTGCTGGCGCTGGCCCGGCAGAACGGCATGGCCGTCCCGGCCACCATGCGGCCGGACCATCAGCAGCAGATCCAGGCGCTGTCGCGCGCCTCGGGCGCCGAGTTCGACCGGACGTACATGGTGGGGCAGGTGACCGCCCACGAGGAGGCGGTGAACCTGTTCTCCTCCGCCGCGAACTCGACCGCGCCGGACATGGCGCCGTTCCGCTCCTTCGCGGCGCAGACGCTGCCGATCCTGCAGAACCATCTGGCGATGGCGCAGAGCATGACCGGCACCGGCGTGCCGACGGCGAAGCAGTAGGCAATTACCCCAGGCGGACCTTGCGGATGTTCTCGGCGTACTTCTCGGGTCCGCCGGTGAAGGTGGCGGTGCCGGCGACGAGCACGTCGGCACCGGCCTCGACGGCGAGGCGCGCCGTCTCGGCGTTGATGCCGCCGTCGACCTGCAGGTCGATGGGCTTGCCGAGCGCGTCGATGCGCGCCCGCAGCTCGCGGATCTTGGGCAGCTGCGAGGCGATGAAGCTCTGGCCGCCGAAGCCGGGGTTGACGGTCATGATCAGCACGAGGTCCAGCTCCTCCAGCACGTAGTCGAGCGCCGACAGCGGCGTGGAGGGGTTGAGCGAGACGCCGGCCTTCACGCCCAGGCTCTTGATCAGCTGGATGGTGCGGTGCAGGTGGGCGCCGGCCTCGGCGTGCACGGTGATGATGTCCGCACCCGCCTTGGCGAAGTCGGGGACGTAGGGATCGACGGGGGCGATCATCAGGTGGACGTCGAAGACCTTGGCGGTGTGCGGGCGCAGCGCCTTCACGACGCCGGGGCCGATGGTGATGTTGGGCACGAAGTGGCCGTCCATCACGTCGATGTGGATGTAGTCCGCCCCGGCCGCGTCGATGGCGCGCACCTCCTCGCCCAGCTTGGCGAAATCGGCCGACAGGATGGACGGGGCGATCTTGATCGCGCGCATGACAGACACTCCAGGCAACGGGCCAGACAACAGGACGGCGCCGTCATAGCACCTTTCGCCCGGCCGGAAAAAGGCCTGTGGTCAGCCGCCGACCGCGCGGGCGAGGTAGGCGCGGCAGCCGTCCAGGGTGGAGAACTGCGGGTAGTCCAGCTCGGGCACGCGCAGCCCCAAGCGCCGCTCGATCCCCAGCACGAAGTTCAGGAAATCGACCGAGTCGATCTCGATCTGGTCGCGGAAGGGCTGGGCGGGGTCCAGCGCGGCCGGGTCGACGTCCGGCGCCACGGCGGTCAGCGCGTCGATGATCACGGTGTCGATCTCGCTGCGGCGTTGCGCGCCCGCTTCCATGGGATCCTCCGCTTCCCCCCGGCCCGTCCCGGGTGCATCATGCCTTCCAAGCGTGGCCGGGCACCCGGCAAAAGGCAAGGATCCAGAAGCCGCGACCGGGAGGGGCGCCATGTCGGTGAGCGAACTCGACGCCGTGTTCCGGCCCAAGGCGGTGGCGCTGGTGGTGCCGGACGACGGGCCGCTGGCGCACGCGGTGGCGCGCAACCTGGGGACCGGCGGCGGCATGCTGCTGCGCGTTGGCACCGGCCCCGGCGCGGCGCCGGCCCTGGCCGATCTGGGCAGCGTGCCGGAGTTGTGCGTCATCGTCGCCGCGGCGGAAAAACTGCCGGCCCTGGTGGCGGAGGCGGGCGGGCGCGGCGCCAGAGCCGCCGTGCTGATCAGCCCGCATCCGGCGGAGGCGCGGCTGTGCGCCGACCTTGCCGGGCTTGCCGCCGAGCATCGCATCCGCCTTGTCGGGCCGGCCAGCCTGGGTCTTGCCGTGCCGGGGCGGCGGCTGGTCGCCGGGGCCTTCCACCGGGCGCCGCAGGCCGGGCGGGTGGCGCTGGTCAGCCAGTCCGGCACGCTGGCGAGCGCCGTGGTGGACTGGGCGGCGCGGCGCGACGTCGGCTTCTCGCACGTGGTGACGCTGGGCGAGGTGGCGGACGTCGGTTTCGCCGACATGCTGGACTATCTGGCCGGGCAGGCGGAGTGCCAAGCGATCCTGCTCGCCCTGGACGGGCTGACGGAGGCGCGGCGCTTCATGTCCGCCGCCCGCGCGGCCTCGCGCGTAAAGCCGGTGATCGTGCTGCGCACCGGCCGCCATGACGACGCGGAGAGCACGCCCGACGCCGTCTTCGACGCCGCCTTCCGCCGCGCCGGCCTGCTGCGCGTGCACGACCTGGAGGAGTTGTTCGACGCGCTGGAGACGCTGGCCGTCGCCACGCCGATCCGCGGCGACCGGCTTGCCATCGTCGCCAACGGCCGCGGCATCGGCCGCCTCGCCGCCGACGCGCTGCTGGACGGTGCCGGGCGTCTGGCCCGGCCGGCGCACGACGCCAACCCGCTGGACCTGGGCGAGGGGGCGGGCGGGCCGGCCTTCGCGGCGGCGCTGAAGCGGCTGCAGGCCGATCCTGGGGTGGACGCGGTGCTGCTGCTGCACGCGCCCACCGCGCTGGCTGCGGCCGGCGACGTGGCGCACGCGGTGGCCGGAGCCATGCCGGGGGCCCGCGTCGGCGTGCTGACCAGCTGGCTGGGCGAGCGCGACGCGGAGCGGGCGGCGGGCGAGCTGGCGCTGCACCACGTGCCGGTGTTCGACACGCCGGACCGCGCCGTGCGCGCCTTCCTGCATGTCGTGCGCTTCCGCCGGAACCAGGAACTGCTCACATCCACGCCGCCCTCGGTGCCGGAGGAGTTCGTGCCCGACGCGGCGGCTGCCGCCCGCATCCTCGCCGACGGGGCGGCCCGCGCCGAGCTGACGGGGGAGGAGGCGCAGGCGCTGCTGGCGTCCTACGGCATCGCCGGAACGATGGACGACGACCTCACCATCCGCCTGCGCGAGGACCCGCTGTTCGGGCCGGTGCTGAGCGTGGGGCCGGTGGCCGTCCTGCCGCCGCTCGACCTCAAGCTGGCGCGCGAGGCGCTGGAGCGGGTGCCGGGCCTGCCGGTGGTGCTGCGCGAGGCGCTGGCCCTGCCGCTGGTCAAGCTGGCGCAGCTGGTCGGCGACCACGGGGAGGTCACGGCGCTGACGCTCGGCCCCGGCGGTGCGGCGGTGCGGCTTGGCGGGCGGCGCGTGCCGCCGGCCATCCGGCCGTACCCGAAGGAGCTGGAATACCCTTTCGCCCTGCCGGACGGCCGCGCCTTCCTGCTGCGCCCGGTGCGGCCGGAGGACGAGCCGGCGCTGAAGAGCCTGTTCCACCGCCTGACCGTGGACGAGATCCGCCTGCGCTTCTTCGCGCCGAAGGCGGAGCTGTCGCACACCACCGCCGCCCGCATGACGCAGATCGACTACGACCGCGAGATGGGCCTTGCGGTCGCCGACCCCGGCCCGCCCGGTCACGCCGCGCTGCATGGGGTGGCGCATTTGTCCTGCGATCCCTCCGGCGAGCGGGCGGAGTTCGCCATCATGCTGGCGCACGACATGGCCGGCCTGGGCCTCGGCCCCGTGCTGATGCGCCGGCTGATCGACCACGCCCGCGTGCGCGGCCTGCGCGAGGTGTATGGCGAGGTGCTGTTCGAGAACCGCGGCATGCTGAAGCTGTGCGAGGTGCTGGGCTTCAAGCGCACCAGCACGGCGGACGATCCCGGCGTGGCGCACGTGAAGCTGGTGTTCTGAGGGCGCCATGGACGCGGCTGAGGACGTGTGGGCGGCGGCGCGCGAGGAGTTGGGGAGCACGCCCGGCGGCGGATTCAACATGGGGTGGGCGGCGGTGGACCGGCACGTCGCGGCCGGGAACGGCGCGCGTACCGCGCTGCGCTGGCGCGGGCGCGACGGCGCCATCCGGACGGTCACCTACGCGGAACTTGCGGCCGACGGCAACCGCGTCGCCGACGCGCTGCGCCGGCTGGGCGTGCGGCAGGGAGAGGTGGTGTTCACCCTGCTGCCGCGCGTGCCGGCGCTGTACGCCGTCATGCTGGGGGCGCTGAAGGCCGGCTGCGTCGTGGCGCCGCTGTTCGCCGCCTTCGGGCCGGAGCCGCTGCGGCGGCGTCTTGTGCTCGGCCAGGCGCGGGTTCTGGTGACCACGGCGGCGCTGTGTTGCCGCAAGGGGATCGCCGGGCTGGAGGGGCTGCCCGTTCGTCTGGACGTCGTCACCATCGACGACCCGCCGCCGGGGGCGCGGGGGTTGGCCGACCTCATGGCGGAGGCCGACCCCGACGCGGCCTGCGCGCCGACCGGGCCGGACGACCCGGCGTTGCTGCACTTCACCAGCGGCACGACGGGCGCGCCCAAGGGGGCGGTGCATGGGCATGGCGCCTTGGTGGCGCAGCTCGCCACGGCGCGCCACGCGCTGGACGTGCGGGCGGGCGACGCCTACTGGTGCACCGCCGATCCGGGGTGGGTGACGGGCACGGTGTACGGCGTGCTCGCCCCGCTGGCCTGCGGCGCCACGCTGGTGGCCGACGAGGGCGACTTCGACCCGGCGCACTGGTACGCCGTGCTGGCGGAGGAGCGCGTCGCCGTCTGGTACACCACCCCCACCGCCATCCGCATGCTGATGCGCGTGGGCGACGAGTTGCCGCGCCGGCATGACCTCTCGGCGCTCCGCGCCTGCGCCAGCGTGGGCGAGCCGCTGAACCCCGAGGCGGTGACCTGGGGGGCGGCGGTGCTCGGCCAGCCCTTCCGCGACACATGGTGGCAGACGGAGACGGGGGCGATCATGCTGGCCAACACCGGGCCGGACGCCGTGCCCGGCGCGCTGGGCCACCCGATTCCGGGGATCGAGGCGGCCATCCTGCGCCGCACGCCGGATGGCGTGGAGGTGGTGGAGGAACCGGGCGCGGTGGGCGAACTGGCCCTGCGTCCGCCCTGGCCGTCGCTGTTCCAGGGCTATCTGGGCGATGCCGCGCGCACGGCGCGTGCCTTTGCCGGCGGCTGGTACCTGAGCGGCGATCTGGCGCGGCGCGACGCGCAGGGGCGCTTCTGGTTCGTGGGCCGGGCCGACGACATCATCAAGTCCTCCGGCCACCTGATCGGCCCGTTCGAGGTGGAAAGCGTGCTGCTCGAACACCCGGCGGTGGCCGAGGCCGGCGTCATCGGCCGGCCCGATCCGGTGGCGGGGGAGGTGGTGAAGGCCTTCGTGGCGCTGAAACCCGGCCATGCGGGCGACCCGGCGCTGGCCGCCGAGCTGATCGCCTACGCCCGCCGCCGCCTGGGTCCGGCGCTGGCGCCGCGCGAGGTGGTGTTCGCCGAGGCGTTGCCCCACACCCGCAGCGGCAAGATCATGCGCCGGCTGCTCAAGGCCCGCGAACTCGGCCTGCCGGAAGGCGACCTGTCGACCCTGGATTGCGGAGGACGGTGATTGACCGGGGCGCCACCGGGCGGCTAAAGGTCCGGTATCCCTTCTCCCTTTGCGGGAGGGAAGGGCGGGTTCTGAAGGCATTGGGTGTGATCGGGAGTTCGGTATGGCGCGGGTTCTTCTGGCCTGGGAGTTCGGTGCCGGGCTGGGCCACCTCAACCGCCTGATTGCGGTCGGGCGACGGCTGGCGGAGGCCGGCCACGCGATCACGGTGGCGGTTCCGCGCCGCGCCGCCACCGCGCCGATCGTGGAGCGCAGCCTTCCCGGCACCACCGTGCTGGAGGGCTGGTCGTGGCACGTCGCCGACGCCGCGACCGCGCGCCGGGTGCCGACGCACAGCTTCGCCGACGTCATCTGGCTGTTCGGCTATTACAAGGAAGACGCTCTCGCGGCGGCGGCCGAGCGCTGGAGGGCGGTGTTGGCCGAGGTGAAGCCCGACCTTGTCATCGCGGACTTCGCGCCGACCTTGGCGCTGGTCGCCGGGGCGGACCTACCGCGCGTCGTGCTGGGCAACGGCTACACGGTGCCGCCGCCCGGTCGGCCACTGCCGCCGTTGCGTCCATGGGCCCGTGCGGTGCCCAAGGAGAGCGCGGCGCACGAGCGCCAGCTGCTGGACCTCGCCAACCGCCTGCGCCGACGGTATGGGCAGGCGCCGCTGCGCCACTTCGCCGACCTGTTCTCCGGTCCGCGCACCTTCGTCTGCACGATCCCGGAGTTCGATCCCTACGGCGCGCACCGGCAGGAGCCGACCTTCACCCCCTTCAACGTGCCGCGCATCGCCGCCGGACCGCCGGTGGAAGCGCGCGGCGACCAGCCCATCGCGCTGTACCTGCCGGCCAACCACCCGCACCTGCGCGACGCCTTCGCCGCCGTGGCGGACTGCAATTTGCTCTGCCACGCCTACGTCAGCGGCATGGCGCCCGAGGTGGTGGCGAAGCACGCGCCCCCGAACATGGCGGTTCACCGCAAGCCGCTCGACCTCGGCACGCTGCTGCCGAAGGCGCGGGCGCTGATCCACCACGCCGGGCTCGCCACCGCCTACGCCGGTCTGCAGGCGGGGGTGCCGCAGCTGGTGCTGCCGGCGAACCTGGAGCACGCCATCACCGCGCGCGGGTTGGAGGGCTTCGAGGCGGCGCTGTCCGTGCTCTCCGCCCCCGGCACGCCGGGCGCGGTCGAGGGCGCGTTGCGCCGCCTGCTGGGCGAGCGTGCGCTGTGGGACGCGGCCGGTGCGGCCGCCCGCGCGGTCGGCGCCCGGCCGGTGGTGGACTCCCTGGCGGCGGTGGTCGCTGGCTGCCGGGATCTGCTGGGGAACTGATCTGGGGTTGCGCAGGCCGGCGATGCGCCCGTTTCGCTTGTCAGATCCGGCGGTTCGGGCATAGTGGTGCGCAACGAGGGTGCGGCGCAGCACCCCGGCGGGGATGGCTGCATCGAGGATGCCGGTGGCGAACGGTGAGGGACTGTCTGGCGGCGTGCCGGCCGGCCTGTCGTCCCTGGGCGGCACGCTGATGGACGCCATGCCCGTGCCGGTGTTCGTGCGCGACGCCGACGGCGGCTGGCTGGGCTGCAACCGCGCGTTCGCGGCGGCCTTCGGCGAGCCGGACGCGCTGCCGACGGATGCGCTTCCGAAGGACGCTGGCCCGGCCGTGCGCGAGGCGCGGCTGCGGCGGCGCGACGGCACGGCGCTGGACGCGCTGGTCCATCTCAACCCCTTCACCGACGCCGCGACCGGCCGGTCCGGCACCATCGGCGTGGTCGTCGATGTCACGGAGCGCAAGCGGGCCGAGCGTGGCCTGGCCGAGGCCACCGTGACTCTGGAGGAGGCGTACCGCACCGCGCGCCTCGGCTACTGGGAATACGGCATCCACACCGGCCGGCTGGTGCTGAACGACGAGGCGTGCGCCATCTACGGCCACGACCCGGCCGACATCGAGCCCACCTTCGACGGGCTGCTGGGCATCCTGCACCCGGACGACCGCATGCGCTTCGGCAACATGCTGGAGAGCGTCATCGGCAACCCGTCGCGCGTATACGTGGAATACCGCGTCGTCGCCGCGGACGGACGGGTGCGGGCGGTGTCCAGCTCCTGCGCGCCGCGCTATGACGAGCAGGGGCGGCTGGCGCAGGTCTTCGGCGTCATGCTCGACACCACCGAACGGGCGGAGGCCGCCGCAGCGCTTCGCGCCGCCAAGGAGCGGCTGGAGGAGGCGCACCGCACCGGCCGCCTGGGCTTCTGGGAATACGCGATCCGCACCGGCGAGCTGGAGTGGAATCGCGAGGCGTTCGACATCCACGGCCAGGACCCGCAGAGCTTCACGCCGACCTTCGACGGGCTGATGGCGCTGCTGCACCCGGACGACCGGCTGAGCTTCGGCAACATGCTGGAAGGCGTCATCGGCAACTCCCGCCGCGCCTATTTCGAATACCGGGTGATCGACCCGGCCGGCGACGTGCGCACGGTGTCCAGTTCTTGCGCGCCGCGCTTCGACGCGGACGGGCGGCTGACGCACGTGTTCGGCGTGATGCTGGATATCACCGAGCGCGCCCGCGCCGCCGCCGCCCTCACGGCCGCGAAGGAGGCCGCGGAGATGGCGCTGGAGGAACTGCGCGCCGCGCAGGACAGCCTGGTGCAGGCGGAGAAGATGGCCTCCCTGGGCCAGCTGGTGGCCGGCGTGGCGCACGAGATCAACGGGCCGGCCGGCGTGGTGCTGACCACCGCCTCGCACCTCGCCGGGCGCACGGACGACCTGAAGCGCCAGTTCCGCGACGGCACGGTGACCAAATCCACCCTGGCCGCCTACCTGGACGTGGCGACGGAGGCCTGCCAGCTGCTGGTCACCAACACGGAGCGGGTGGCGGCGCTTGTGCAGACCTTCAAGCAGGTCGCCGCCGACCAGACCGGCGACGAGCGGCGCGTCTTCTACCTGAAGGACTACATCGAGGACGTGCTGCTCAGCCTGCACACGCAGATCGGCCCCTCCGGCCACCGCGTCGACGTGGCCTGCCCGGACGCGCTGCAAGTGGAGAGCTATCCCGGCGCCTTCGCGCGCGTGCTCACCCACTTGGTGCGCAACGCGCTCCAGCACGCCTTTCAGCACGGCCAGCGCGGGCACGTCGCCATCACGGTGGAGGCGGCGGACGACGACTGGATCGTGCTGCGCCACGCCGACGACGGCCGGGGCATCCCGGCGGAGGAGCAGGCGAAGGTCTTTGACCCCTTCCACACCACCGCCCGCCACCTGGGCAGCGTGGGCCTGGGCCTGCACATCGCCTACAACCTGACGACCCGGACGCTGGGCGGCCAGCTGACGGTGGAGAGCCGGCCCGGCGAGGGCACCACCTTCGTGTTGCGCCTGCCGCGCTCCGCCCCCTTGGAATAGAGTGTGCGGGCCGGTGTTCGTTGCTGTGACGGGGCATCGCCCCGCGGCAACAGGCTGGTGAAGGCCACCCATGAAGACCGCTTGGAACATCGCGCTTCTCGCGCTCGCCGGGGCGCTCCTGTCCGGCTGCTACGCCCACGTCTACCATCCGGGGCCCACCTACTACGGCTATTACGAGCAGCCCCGCGCCTACGGGTACGGGCATGGCCACGGTCATCACCGGCATTGGGGCGGCGGGCATCGCCACGGCGGCGGATACGGCCATTACGGACGCCATCACCGGAGCTGGTAGGCAGCCCTATGGCACGCCCTCGGCCGCGGCGGTGCGCACCTGGGCGGCGCAGGCGAGGCGGAACAGCTCCTGCCCGTCGAGGATCACCACGATCCGCCCGTCGTTCAGCAGCGACACGCCGCCCACGCCCGGCACCTCGGCCAAGCCGGGGTGGCTCTCGCGCACGAACAGGTCGCCGCGCTTCAGCAGGCGGTCGATCTCCACGCCGATGTGCCGATCGTCGAGCTTGAGGACGACGACCTGCCGTTCCGGCGCCGCATCCGGTGCCGGTCGGGCGCCGCCGTAGCCCAGCGCATCGGCGAGGTGCACGACGGGCAGCACGCGGTTGCGCCGGACGACGCTCCAGCAGCCGGACACCCGGTGGAAGTCCGGCGTGGCGACGCCGCACACCTCCTCCACGAAGCGGTCGGGGATGGCGAGAACCTGATCGTCCACCTGCACCAGCAGCGAGCGCACGATGGCCGCCGACAGCGGCAGGTCGATGGTGAAGCGGGTGCCCTGGCCGGGGCGCGTGTCGATGGCGATGCCGCCGCCCAGGCGCAGGACGGCGTCGCGCACCACGTCCATGCCGACACCGCGCCCGGAGGTCTCGGTGACCGTCTCGGCGGTGGAGAAGCCGGGGGCGAAGATGAAGGCGTGCACGTCGCCGGGTGACAGCCCGCGGCTGTCCTCCGCGGCCACCAGCCCCTGGCGCACCGCCTTGGCGCGCACGGTCTCCGTATCGATGCCGCGGCCGTCGTCGGCGATCTCCAGCAGCACGCGGGACGAGCGCTGGACGGCGCGCACGGTGAGGTTCGCCTGCGCCGGCTTGCCGACCGCCGCGCGCGCCTCCGGCGTCTCGACGCCGTGGTCGACGGCGTTGCGCACCATGTGCAGCAGCGGGTCGTACAGCGTCTCGACCATGCTCTTGTCGATGCGCACGCCGCCGCCGTCGATGGTGAGGCGGATCTTCTTCCCCTGGGTGCGCGCCAGTTCGCGCACCACGCGGGGGAACTGGTCGAGCAGCCGCTCGATCGGCACCACCCGCAGGTCGAGCGCGCTCTCGCGCAGCCGGTCAATGGCGCGGCTGAACCGGTCGTCGAGGTTCAGCAGCTCGCGCCGGTGACTCTCCAGCGCGTCGCGCACGGCGCGCAGGTCGGGATCGCCGACGCCGAGCCGGGATGCGAGCGCGCCGAGCGCCTCCTCCAGGCGCTGGTCGTTGGCGACGGCGTTGAGGCCGCCGCTGAGCAGGACCATGCCGTCGATGCGCGCCATGAAGCCGTCGATGGCTTCACCCGGCACGCGCAGCACGCCGCCCGCGGCCGGATGTGGCGCGGGGGTGGGTTGCGGCACCTCGGCCGGCGGCCATTCGGCGGCGGGAGGGGCGGGAGGCGGCGTCGTCGGCAGCGTTGGCGTCGTCGGCGGCGGCGGTGGGGCAAGGGCGGGTGGTTCGGGGGGCGGAACGTCAACGGCGGCTTCGCCGGGCGCGCAGCGGCGCAGGTGCAGCAGGGCGCCGCCGGGATCGACGGCGGACAGGGATGCCCGCAGCGCCTCCGGCCCCTCCGGCGAGGCGACCAGGACCTTGAGCCAGGTCTTGCCGTCGATGAACTCCGGCCAGTTGGTGATGGCCTGCACGCCGGTGCCAAGCCACTGTGCGAAGCCCGACGCCACGGCGGGGTCGCTCTCCAGGAAGGCCGTCACCTCGTAGAGGGCCGTGGCCGGGTCGTTCACGGCGGCGCGCAACTGGGCGGCGCTTTCCGGCGACAGGAAGCGCAGGAGCTGCGCGTCGAGGCCGAGCGCCGTCAATTGCTCGCCGTCGAACGGGCGCGCCGCCTGCTCCTCCGCCTCGGCCGTCTCGACGAAGGCGCGCAGCAGGGCTTCCAGCGTGACCGCCGTGTCGGCGTCGATGTCGGTCGGCGGGTCGGTGCAGGCGTGGAGTGCGATGAAGTCGATGGCGTGGCGCGCGTCGGCCAGAACGGCCGGCCAGCGCGCCCGGGCGGCCGGTGCCAGGCGGCGCAGCACGTCGGCCACCCGCCGCACCAGCGCCGAGGCACGCGGCAGCTTGACGATGTCCAGCGTGGAGCCGACGCGGTCCAGCACGTCGGCCAGTTCATCGCCCGCCGTCTCCGGGCTTTCCATCAAGTGCAGCGCCCGCGCCGTGCCGCGCGCCAGCGCCTGGGCGTTGTGGTCGGCCAGCAGCGTGGCCAGGATGGCGGTGCCGGCGTCGCGCCCCGACAGGCGCCCGATGCGGGCACTGGCCAGGGCCACCGCCTGCAGGTCGGCCAGGATGGCGTCGGCGTCGCGCGCCGCCAGATGCGAGCGCAAATCCCGGAAGGTGTCGGCCAGCGGCAGCAGGGACAGTCGCTCGCAGGCGATCTCCAGCCGTTCGGCCGTGTCGTCCACGGCGCGCACGCCGTCCGCGTCCAGCGTGTCGAGGTCGAGCGCGCGGGTCAGCGTCGCCATGCCGTCGCGCAGATGTTCGACGAAGATGCCCAGCAGCCGGTCGTTGTCGTGCAGCTTGGCGGGCCGCGCCGGCTCGGCCGCCGGGGCGGCGGTGCTGCCCGCGCCGGGGCTGCCCAGCGCCTCCAGCCGGGCGAGGATGGCGGCGGGCGGCGGGCTGTCCCGCCGCTCGCGCACGGCGATCTCGCACTGCGCGCGCAGCGCGTCCAGCGCCTCCAGCAGCGGCTCGGTCACCGTCTCGCCGAAGGGAAGTGCCCCGGAGCGCACGCGGCCCAGCACCGTCTCCGCCCGGTGCGCCAGCGCCTCCATGCCGAACATGTCCATGGCGCGCGCCGCCCCCTTCAGCGAGTGGACGGAGCGGAACAGGGCGGCGATGCGCTCGCGCTCCGGCGTGTCGCCGGAGGTGTCGGACAGCAGGCGGTCGGCGGCGTCGAAATGCTCCCCCGCCTCAAGCGCGAACTGCTGCCAGAGCGTCTCGATGAGTTCGCTCATGACCTCGTCAGGGGCGCGCGGGCAGGGGCAGGCCGGATGCCCGGCGGATCGCCACGATGATGTCGTGTCCCTTCTTGTGCGCGAGGTCGAGGCTCATGGTGCCGGACGGCTTGGCGATGATCTCCACCGCCCCCAGCGCGCGCGCCTCGTTCGCCTCCGGCGAGCCGATCTGCGCCACCGAGGAGATGATGATCACCTTGGCGCGGCTGATCAGCGACATGTGCTCCATCACCTCCAGCCCCGACATCTCCGGCATCTCGATGTCGAGCAGCACGATGTCGGGCTTCAGGCTCTTCACCATCTCCAGCCCCGCGCGGCCGTTCTCGGCGGCGCCGGCCAGCTCCAGCTCGTCGTCGGAGCGGACGATGTCGCCGATGATCGTGCGCATCAGCACCGAATCGTCGATCAGCAGAATCCTTGGCTTCGCCATCGGTCAGACTTCCCGTGTCACAGGGTAAACCACGCGTTGAGCTTGCGACCCATGGCCGCGATGGATAGAACCTCGCTCGCCACGCCGGCGCGGATGGCCGCCGTGGGCATGCCGTCCACGGCGCAGGACGCCGGGTCCTGCACCAGAACCGGGTGGCCGCGTTCGGCGAATGCCCGCGCACCGGCGGTGCCGTCGTCCCCCATGCCGGTGAGGATCACCGCCACCGGTGCGCGCGCCTCGGATGCCGCCGAGCGGAACAGAAGGTCGGCGGAGGGATGGTAGACCTCCGGCCCCGGCGGGGCGGCGCGCAGCGTGAAACGGCCGGCGCGCTGGATCACAAGGTCGCCGCCGCCCTTGAGGATGGTGACGGTGCCGGGCTCCACCGTCATGCCGGCGGTCCCTTCCTCGACCGGGCGCTTCAGCGTGCGGCTCAGCGACGCGGCGAAGCCGCGGGTGAAGGTGGGCGGCATGTGCTGCGCCACCACCAGCGGGCAGGGCAGGGGGCCGAGCAGACCCAGCAGTTCCACCAGCGTCACCGGCCCGCCGGTGGAGACGCCCACGACGACGAGGTCGGGCCGGCGCCCCGGCGTCCGGTCCACCTTCGGCGCAGGGACCGGCGCCGGGGGTGCGATCTCCTTCAGCGCGGCCATGCGCCACCGGCCCCAGTGGCGCACCTTGTCGGTCAGCTGCCGCTCGATGGAGGCCATGTCGAAGGTGACGAAC
>Ga0196976_1000241_pt1 | contig 36971 bp, 40 predicted proteins | sample S3v_513CmetaG_FD_148644 | JGI IMG/M metagenome (GOLD analysis project Ga0196976, IMG submission 148644) | Soil microbial communities from Anza Borrego desert, Southern California, United States - S3+v_5-13C | ecosystem: Environmental > Terrestrial > Soil > Desert | place: USA: California... | reverse complement strand
ACCACCCGAACGGCGTACATCACCAACACCAGATGCTAATGCACCACCATTTGGGTTTGTTCCACCTTTTGCTAGAACTAAGTTTGTTCCAGATCTGTGAATCCTACTATCCCCACCAGCGCCACCAGATGTACCAGCGCCGCCGCTACCAACAACTACTGTTAACGTTTCACCAGGAGTTACTGTTATATTATTACTATAAGACAGACCGCCACCGCCACCACCTTGGTATAAGAAGTATCCATCACCATTATCAAATTGTCTCCATCCTCCTGCACCAGCACCAACACAAACAGCGGAAATAGATGTTACTCCATTAGGAACTACAAATGAGTGTGTTCCTACAGTAGTGAAAGCTTGTTGGCCGGCCGCTACTGCAGCAGGTAAACCCCTAACCAAAGACCTAATTGATGTTAATAAAGGCATTAGCTATACTTAGTTTGGCTACCAATTACTGTAAATGTTGCATTTGCAGTTTTGATAATAGTGTATGTGTAAACATCAATAGCATTAGAATTGCCTAAAGTAGGAGCTGTTCCACCTTGCCATTTTACCGTTACAGCTGAACCATCAACCTGATGTGCCGTAGGATAATATGCTGAAGCTCCATTTGTCATTAAAACAGCAATTGTTATTGAATCTCCTACATCTAACATGCTGTTTAGTGTAGTAGAACCATTTCCTCTAATATTGAATGTCCAGTTTGCAGAATTATTTGAAGTATAGTACCAAGCAGTAGAATCGTCTAAATCTATATTCAGCGTACCAGTGCCACCAGCAGCAACAATTTCTAGTTTTTCAGCTAAGAATTTAAGCTTGCCTGTGATATATCCAGTAAATGTAGGATTATCTACTTCTGCTTTATCATCATTTAAATTACTGAAGTTATCATCTATCTCTGTGAGAGATAGAGGTGCACCTTTTCCTGATCTTGTAACAATAGTTGCCATATTATTCTCTTATGATACTCTTCCGCGTCTATCACCGGCAACTTGCCAAGTGACGAATGAATTTCCGTCTATATAAAAACCTGCAGCACCTGGAGAACTTTGAGACTTTGTGCCATTACCGGCTTTACCTGGCTGACCTAAATCTCCTCCTCTACCAGACCTTGGATCGTTTCCACCATAGTTTCCGGTTAACAGGTTACCATTAGGAAGCCATCTTCTAGTTCCATGATATCCATATCTCTGACCTGGAGCTCCATTATATCCAGCTCCAGCTCCACCACCCATAATATGGTCTGATGAGGAATAGTAACCTGAGCCTCCACCGCCGCCTCCTCCAATAATTGAATTATTAATTATCGTTGTTGGATGTCTTACATGTAGTGCAGTTCCACCTGTTTGGCCGTTTCTGTAATTACTATGACCACCTACCCCGCCACAACCTAGGATATATCCATTATTTATAATGGTAACTGAACAGCCTTCTGGTAATGCTGGAATTGTTAGTGCTGGGCCAGTTATAGTTTGAATTCTATAAAGGTCATACCCTTCGCCAACTTGAGTTATTGTAGAACCTGAACCTACAGATACACCAGCTAATACATTTACTATTATATTGACAGGATTATCAACATCAATAGAATAACCAAGTTCTGTTTCAGCTTTAGTTTTTACGTTGTAGTTTTGTGCATTAGATGTTATGTTAAGTTCTACTGTTCTTATGTGAACTAACCTCCAAACACCACTTTGATTAACCCAAACTTTTTTACAGGTTCTCCATACCCCACCATCCTTAACATGGATATTTTTTACAGGTGCCCATATGTTATTTGTTTTAATGTGAGTTCTTGTTGCCATTAATATTGGTACCAAATATCTCCATCAGAGCCACCTGATGGAGCTGATGTGCTTATTGTTTTATTTCCTTGGGAATTTTTACCAGCTATCTGAGTCCAACCTGTAGTAGCTATTTTATTTGAAGAATCGGATGCATCTTGAGTTATAGCTGTTGAATTTGTAGCTAATACAGCTGTCCCAGAAAAGCTACCAGTTAAGCTACCTGAAATAGATGTGGCAGAAAGCGTTGTAAATACACCAGTAGACGGAACTATATTTCCTATTGGCGTTCCATTAATGGACGTTGCAACAATAGTTCCAAGGTTAGTAGGACCTGTAGCCGTTAGATTAGTAAACGAACCAGAAGTACCGGAAATATTAACACCACTGATATTTCCTGAGGCTACAAACGAGCCAGTTAATGATATTGAACCAACAAATGTCCAGGCTTGCGATATTTGACTAATCTTATCATATGTTATTGATTGAGAAGCGTAATTAGTGTTAGAAACAGAACCAGCGGAATTTGCAATCTTACTATTAATAAGAGTGGTTAAGTCAGAAGAAGATGACTCAATTTCATCAGTTAATGAATCGATAGCTTCAGTTAATTCAGATTGACTAACTTTAGTTACTAATTCCTGATTTATATTGTTCCAGTTGGCATCAACTTCATCGTTAGTAAGTGACCCACCTTTAACACTGTGTAATGTTATCGTTGCCATTCTTTATTCCTAAAAACTCTTCTATGGCGGCTAATCTAGACTTAAGTGATTCTATTTCGCCGTTCTTTTGATTTAAACTTCTTTTATATCGTCTATGTCTATTTAATGCAGTCTTATCAACATTCAACACAGCACCGTTATGAGAATCTTTGATAAGACCTGGCTCATTTTCAACTTTAAAAAACTTATTCATTAGCTATCAAGAGCTATTGCTCTAAAATCTCTAATTTTAGGAACACCAGCTTCAGTAGAACTCAACATGACTATCTTAACTTGGAAGTTATTGAATCTTGGTGAGATTGGATCGTCAACTGGTACACCGAAAGCATTGAATGCTGAAGGTGGATAGAACTTATGTTCCCTATAATCAGTATCGTTGATTGAGTTAGGTACTGAGCCTTGCAGCTCCATTTCAACCCAATCTTCATCTCTTATTGGAGAGGTAGATTCTGATGGTAGAGTCTTATAGTAAACTTTTACGTCCGTTCCAGATGGTTTGTAAGCATCCAACATAACAATAATATTAGAAGCATCGAACCCATCAGCTAAAGTAACTGGTTTAGTGATATATTTCGCAAGAGCATTACCACCTACTGCATTATCTTCGTCAGTAGAGTCGTTGTTAATAACACTCTTCATCATAACCATCGCTGTTCTACCAATATCGATCAATGGAGATACATTATCTTTAGTTGATGTCAATGTAGCTTGGATTATGATAGCGTTTGTATCGCCGTTCTCAGCCTTTGGAATAACCTTCTTAACTGTGCTGAATTCAAAGTCTGTTGAATTCTCAAAGTTTGTAAAGCTAGTATCCATCAGGTCAGTGTCTTTATTCAGAGCCTTGATACTCCATGTAACGTTTGTGTTTGTTGGAGTAATAATTGATGAATTAAAGTTACCTACGCTGAATTCAAAGATCGGGTATACGGAGATTGACAAGTCAGCCGTAGTAGCTGTCGCATTAGCCGATAATTCAATAGTTTCAGCAACTGGGTCAACGAAAGTTATTGTAGTTCCTGATGGAATTCCTGTACCAACAACCAGCATCCCTGCAGCGATACCAACCCATGAACCAGAAGCTGGCTCAACATTAGTTACTGTAGCATCACCGTTAGTAATATCACCAGTCATTGCTACAACAGGAGGGTCTTCACAAACAAGTTCAACTGTTCCTGTTGTATCAAACACTGCTCTGTTAATAGAGAATTTAATATCTTCAAGTTGTTCAGCTGTCCATGTAGAAGCATTTTGAGACTTGAACATTACACCAGCATATGGTTGTTGTGTTACTTTCTCGTTGGTACCTACAATCGTTTTGCCGATTTCAGCAACAAACACTTCATACTCTTGAGAATTAGCCAATAGAACGAAACAATATTCACCTGGAGTCAAGTGAACTGGTGATGGGAACACAAAGTTAGTTTTTGCTGAACCATCCTCAGATACATTGATATTTTCAGGGAAATATGAAACAGAACCGAAAGGAATAGTTTGGGAACCTTCTGGGTAACCATTAACCATCTTACGTAGTTCCATAGTAACTGGAACGTTCTGTGACTTAGTTCTAAAGTAAACATCGATACTTGTTACATGCAAACCTTCTGGGTAAGCTTGTTCGTCTACCAAGAATGACTGAGCAAGAGGGTCAATCCAACGTCTTGTCACTACTCTTCTTGTAGTTGTAGTTCTTGTTGTTAGAAGAGTTTCTTGCTTAGTTTGTACCTGACCAAGAGCAAAGTACTTGGCTTCACCTGAAGATTCAGTTGTTGTAGTGTCATTATCTACGTTATCGATAAGTCTGAATGTTCTTTCACCAGTTCTAAACGTCTGGCCTGGAATATTAATTTCATAAGCAAGTAGACCAAATTCATCTGGATATATTGCATCACCTAATTCATATGTATCAATATCAGTTACTGTAGCGTAATTACCAGATTGTCCTACAACCGTGTGACCTACAGCTGGAGTACCTTCAACATCAAATATTGAAAGCAATCTGATTGTATTATCAGCTGATGTAGGTGGAGTAATTAAAGCCGTCTTAGCTGTAGCTATAATAGTACCACCAGAACCACCTGTTCTGAATGTAAGTTCTTCATATTCACCAGTCTTGTCATTAAACAATGTTCCGTTGAAGTTTTGAATAGTTACAATAGTCAATGGTCTACATATGTCTGAAGCATCTGTTTCATCGATGAATGGATATACTCTAGCCTTTGGCTTGAATCCTTCACCAACACCAAATACTACGTTTTCTCTAATAAACGGCAAGAATTGTAGGTCAACAACGTTATTACCAAGACTTTGTGTAGATTCTTGGATAGTTCTAGTTGTGGATACAGAAGCTTGTGGAGCCCACCATGTGCCCCAGCCTCCCCACCATCCCCAGTTGTTATAACCCCAACCGTAACCACACCATCCCCAGTTGTTCCATGCCCATGGTTGAGCACCCCAATGCCATCCGTTCCATAGAGGAACATTAGCAAATACATCAGGTGAAGATTGATTTACGTCAATTACCTTATTGATTGGCGGCAATTGAACAGTATCCATCCAGATATCTTCAGCTGGTTCAAGAGTTACCGTACCAAAGTAAGAGATAACATTAAATGGGTTAATGTTTACTGACTTAGTTGCCAACATCTGTTGTACAAATGGAGACTCAGAGTAAGTTAGAGTTGTAGCATCACTGTTTTGTACAACTCCAGATAGAGAATTATACTTGAACTTTATAGAATAGATTTCATAGAATGGTCTCAATTCTCTTCTTGTTGGGTCAACAGCACACCTGTAATCTGGATTTGTTGGGTCTCCAACAGAGTGGCCAACGAATGGGTCTACTAGGAAACCATTCTTAAACTTTTCAAGATTAGAAGAGTCGGTGATTGATTCATCCTGTGCTTGTTTTTCAAGTAGTGATAACTGTGTGTAATACTCAAGGTTCTCAACTCGGCGTTGAATCTTACCGATGTCGCGCATCGTGTAACGCTTATTCTCGATATACTTTATTGCTACTTGACTCAAGTCATCCGTATATGGCGGAATTGATAGAACATACAACCTCATTGAGTTGGATTCATCAACTGGAACCTGAGGTTTAAGCGAAGGAATACCTTGCTTAACAATAAGTTGTTTATCTTTGGTTGCTAGAACGATGTCAATTCTTGGCAAGTAGTATTGATAATCAGAGTTTACATTAAAATCTGGGTCTGGTAATCTTGCATTAGAGTAAGTTGTACCAGCATCAGCTCTTCTTGGTCTGAAGTCTAAACAATCTCTTAGATTGTATTCTCTACCTGTCGATGGGCTCACATAAACTGGAATATCTTCATATGGAATACCAGAATATGAATCTACTGATAAGTAACCATTACCTGAATGCGAGAAGTTTCTGTAGATTGCTACTAGGTAATCCGTACCACCTGGAGCAATTCCATTCAAAACTATAGAACCATGATCGTAAAATTCATCTCTTTGACCATCGTCTAGGATGTAGTTCTGAGTAACTTCAACTTGACCTGTTACTGTACCCCAAGTTATAACTCCTGTGCTTGAGTTTACTGTTACTTGACCTGTCGGATTTGTTGTACCAGTATTCCAAACAGAAACCAGCTCATAAATGTCTGATTTCTCAAGAGAATTCTTACCACCAAGTGTAGTAGATGGAGAAGAAATAATCTTGGCTGTGTAACCAGAAAGAGTTTTAGTTCTTTCTGAAACTGTATTGATATTGATTGTTGTAATAATCGAAGCAGTAAAGTCACCAGAAATGTCGTAATCAAGTGTTACAGACTGAGCAGTACTTGGAATAATTGAACCACCTGTGATTGACTTATCACCGTCAAATCTTAGAACTTGTCCTACGGTAAGACCTGAAGTACCAGCCGCAGTAACTACAACATGGAAGTGTTGGTCTTTAATAGTTTGTGAGTAAGCTCCAGCACCACCAAAGAATCTTTCCAAACCTGAATCTGTTTGAATTGTACCTATACCAGCTGTAAATGGAACAGAGTTGTAAGTTCTTTGGAACGTGTAGTCGGTGTCAACGTCTGAGTTTTCGTCACGAATAGTTTGAATGTATTCATTATTCAATGGGAAAACAAGAGCTGGATTAACAGAACCATCAAGGAACACATCGTTCGAAGCGTTACCATCTACTTTTGAAAGTTCATTAACGTTTACACCAGCAGTTACTGTAGAACCAGATCGAGTAACAATAGATTCAACGTCTTTGAAAAACTTACCAGAATCGATTTGAATATCAAATAATGATAGTTTATATATTGCGTTTGAACCGATTGTTCCAGACACCCATTTGAAAAATCTTACTTTAGCAGTACCGATTTTTGATGTAGAACCAGCTACAGAAGCCCTGGCTACATCATGCAATTCGACTTCAGTAAAGGCTGTTGTATCAAGAATATTCAATGGTTCATCTACATACAAGAAGTTTCCATATGAAACGTTTGTATCGATGTTTTCTGCTATCTCAGTTGTTCTAGCTCTATCAGCTGAGATATGAGTTTGATTAATAGTCTCTAATTCAAAACCACGAACATAAGCTTTACCTGGGTCCAAAGCTACAGTAAATTGTGTTGGGTCGCCGGAGATTGCAACCTTGGCTTGTGTGTAACCTGAACCTGGAGAAACTACAGTGATAGATGTAACTTGACCGTATGTTTCAGATTCTGGGTTAGTGTCAATTACTGCAGTACCTATAGCTCCTGTACCATCACCAGTTACAGTTACTGTTGGAGCTGAGGTGTATCCTCTTCCACCGTCTGTAATTGTATATGAAGCTACCGTTCCAGAGTTGATATTTCCTGTTGCTCTTGCTGTAGATACATGGTCCTTAAGAATGATAGGAAAATTTCTTACAGTGTAATCACCAGATTCGTCGTATGTTCTACGTGCTAACTCTTTTTCAATTTCCGAATAAACTGTTTTGTCTTTATTGACAACTAATTCACCATCAACAACTCTTGCAATTTCGATAAAATTATCAACAGTATCATTCAAACCCTTAACTGTCAGAACAAGATCGATATAGTATCTATCTGCACCTGGTGCAGCAAAGCTTGGAGCCCCAGATGCGATGTCTAATAGAGATTCATCATCATCAGATGTGATGATTTGTTCGTCAACAACGAAACCAATATTCTTAGATGAAGAACTTGAATACTTATCTACAACTATTGTTTGTGGTCCATTATAAACGAATTTACCGTTTACATAAAACACACCTTCATTGATTGAAAACACCATTGCATCATTGATGGCATTTGTAGCTGAGATTGTAGCAAAAATATCAACACTGTCATCTGTGTAATAAACATTTTCACCTTGTTCGAAACCATCTCCGGAAGTTACTTTGATGATGAATGTAATTGGGTCATCACTAGTTGCAGCTTCAACAATTTTTACAATAGCTTGAGTTTCAGAAGTTTCACCAATGATGGTTTTGCCTTCAAATGAAGCAAAATCAATTGTTGTACCAGAATACTTACTCTCTATTTTAAGAGATTTAAGAGAGTTTTCAAAGAATCTTTGGCCATTTAAAACCACTGAGCCGTCAGCAAAGATATTGTCACCAAATTTTTGAATTTGGTTTTGTATCTGAGTTTGAAGTTGATTTAACTCTCTGGCTTGAACAGCATATTCTGGCTTAAAGAGAATTCGATAGAACTTTTTAGTTTCGTCGAAGTCGTCAAAATATGGTTCAATATTAAAATCTATTGTCATTCTTTTACCTTAATTCATAGACTAATTCAAGTCTATGGTAGTGCTGATAGCAATGGCTTGGTCTGATGTTGGTTTAAATGGTGTTAAGTTGTCAATAAACAAAATATCACCAGAATACTTATCAATTTGTGGAGGTGTAATTGAAGTCACTATGACATTGTATTCTATATTATTTATAGTAGCTGACAGAACATCATTAGGACTAATCGTTGAATTTTGAGTAGGTTGCAACAATAAAGTCTGACCAGTTTTATGAACTACTTTGTAAACTGCTTCATCACCATCCTCAAGTTCAGTATTTGCAACTATTTGAGATAAATCTGACGGTGTAGATACAACTATACAAGAGCTAAGAGTCTTCTCAGAAGCAATAGCATCTTGATTGTATTTTAATGGATTCTTAATTATAGAAACCTGTCTGTATTCATTTTCAGAAACAATATTATTGTTAGTTTCATCAGAAAGTTTAGTATAAATCGCTACACTTTTAGCTCTAAGCTCTTTAATTGGATTAGAACCATGTCCCTTAATAGGAGAAATAATTGGCCTTACAGTTGGAGCTTCAGCACCATCATTTATTGTAAATTCAATATCTATGTTAGTATAACCAGTTCCACCGTCAATAACTTTCAATTGCTGCAGTTGACCACCAAAAATAACAGGCTCAATTTGAGCTCCAGTTCCATCACCAGTTATCGTTGTATTAATAGAATATATACCTTCGCCTGGTTCTTCGATAGTTATTGAAGAAAGCTGACCAGGTACGGCAAACAATTCATTTCTTGTCTGTGGAGTAACAAGGTCACCAGAAGTGAACAAAGCTCTAACTTCAGCTTCCTCACCGTCGCCAATGACAGTCATATTAACTACTGTGTAACCAACCCCACCATCAATAATCTTTATACCTCTTAGCTTACCATCAATGATAACAGGTTCTAGAATAGCTTCTGTCTTTTGTGTAGGAACGTTAGTGAGCGGAAATACACCGTTATCATTATCTGGGTCAGCGAAAACTACTTCAGGAACATCTCCATACCCGTAACCAAATTGTAGAACAGCAGATGCTGAAGCACCAGTCCCATCACCATCAATAACTACTGTAGGAACAGATTCATATCCAATACCAGGAAAAGTTACATTTATAGCCGTAACCTTTCCTCCAACGACAACAGCATTAGCAGTAGCTGGGGTAATTGGACTTCCACCTGTAAATTCTACCGTTGTAGTATTTTCATCGTATCCAGAACCGCCATTTGATACATTAACCTTTTCAATATCACCATAATACGATATTGAATCAACTACACCAAGTACGGCTGCTATTTCGGCTTGTTTACCAACGAATTGAAGTAATATTGTTCCATTAAGAACGGTACCACTTTCATGTGTAGGAGCAGAAGCACCAGATGTACCACCATTCGTACACTTATAAAATAAATCATCAACTTTAAGGATAGTATTTATCGAATAAGCGGTAGTAGTGTTATATGTTGTAGCGCTTGGGAATGGACTAGCTATTGTCATGTCAGTGTTAACATAGCCGTCACCTGGTGTCAATACTGTAACTGAAGCTATAGAACTTCCGTCTAAAACTGACTGGAATGTAGCGCCAGAACCTGCTCCAGATTTAGTTACCGTAGGTGCAGAAGTATATCCAAAACCAGGTTCAATAATAAGAACAGAACCTACAGCATCGTCGTTAACGGTAGCTTCTAGCATTGGCTTAGTTCCAACATGCTTCAAGCCCAAAGTACCATTATTTGCTTCTGAATAGTAGTGACTTGGTTCAGTCAATCCTGAAGTTCCAGGAGTAACTACTCTATAGAATCTAATATTACCGTCATCTACACGAATATTTTGACCAACAATATAATCTGTCTCAGCTACCCAATTTTGAGTATTTGAAACTGGGTCTTCTAATTCTACATCAGGAGCATTTTCATAACCTGAGCCACCATCAACTAACTGAACTTCAGTAACCTTAATAGGATTATCTTCAAGATAACCATCACCAATAACAGTGATTGATGTTGAACTTTGAGTATATCCATCACCTGCATTGGTTATTTGGAAGTTATGCAATGAACCTCTTGAATAGTATTCAGAGGTGATTGAGTTGTAAATAGGCATTGAACTAGGTGTAAGAAACTTAGTTCTTAAAGCTGGTGGCAATGAGTAGATATATTTCCAAACATATCCATCAGAATATGTGATTGGTTCAAGAGCTGTACCAAATGGCTCAACTGTAGATTCTGTACCTTCGTTATTATACAAGCACTTATAAACATTATAATCAGAGGTCAAAACGTAATAGTTCTGACCCTCTTGATTCATGTCATCATCATACTTAGCATAAATCGTATTAGGCTCGTAGTCTATTCTATCAATAATGAAAGATAAGTTATTGCCGTCGATAGCCTTGAACAAGAGCATATCGTTTCTGGCAGAAATTTCATATTTTTCAGTGTCGATAGAATCAGGAACTTCGTTGTCATCTGGCCATGGATAACATCTTCCAACTCCGAAATAGTATCTATTCTTTTGTTGGAAGATATCGTCGATTAGCGCTTGAGCAAGAGCCTGAGATACACTGACTTTGACTACAGTTGTCATTCAGTTATCCCGAATTAGTTGATTGTGATGGCCCAGTTAATAGCTAGGGTGTCATCAGCTGGCTTGTTAACTACTGGGAATGTAGTTCTACATAGCATCGTACCATCTTCATCATCATTGAAGATACCTGCTTCTGTAACTGCGCCAGTACCTACACCAGCACCAAAAGTAGCTGAGTAAGTAACAACGTTAGCTGCTACAGAACCACCGGCCACAGTAAGAGCTACTCTAGCTGGAGTACCAAATGGTGTTTCAAGGGCTGTGTTGCCTGAAACTGGAGAAGATGTTCCTTCACCGATTTCCATGTGTGTCATTTGTGTAGGAGTACCAGAATCTTTCATTCTAGCAGCGATCCACTCTTTACCAACTGAAACTACTAGGTTTGGAATGAATCTTTCTTCCTTAACATTACCCAAGGCATCAAACAGAGTAACTGTCAAGTTACCAGTAGCCTTAACATAATCTTTAAGCATATTTCTTTAATCCTCTTGTTTTATATAATTAAGAATGCATGATATATTTAGTACCGCCCAATGTTACTTTATCTCAGTAATTGGAAAATTCAGCATCCAGAGATGTTCTGGTGTTACTCTTCTTAGATATTTTTCTCTGAATGGAATGAATCCACCATGTTTGGCATAACCTAAAGCAAATTCAGAGCACCACCACTTGTCTTCGTTGTCCCATTCTCTATGGAAACCTAATCCAGCTACACCAACCCAGTCATACTTTTTACCTATCTGACTGGAACCCCATAACTCAGCTGATTTTTCATCTGGTAATGGAATATCAACAATAACAGCTTTGGATGAATTATTTAGTCTATAATCCAAAGTGTCATAACTAACACCATGTCTAGCATTAGCGGAAATAATTTTATTTTCACCGACAATGATGTCAACGTGAGACCATGTTGACCAAGTGACTAGTCTTATTCCAAGACTACCAATATGTCTTTGTCTACTAAACAGAAGTTTCATATGTGTCTGGCCAATCTATAGTATAATCATAAGCTTCAAGTTCTTCAATAGTTTCAAGAGCATTTATATTATTTCTATGATTTTCTGCTATTGCAAATATTGATGTATCGTGTGATGCAGCAGCGCCAAATATTTGTGTAGCCAAAGTTTGAGTCATTTCTGCAAATGTTCCATCCATTGTTTTCCATTGTAGACCTGCTGGAATAGATGAACCAAGAATTACCAAACCAAGAATTTTTATTCTAGAATCTATATCTGAATGATACCATTTATCACCAACTTTGAATCCACCAGATTGTAATCTATCTCTATATGATTTGATTTGCTGCCATAGATAGTCTTTAACATATTCTAACGGCTTTGGAGTATTAATCACGTATGGAGAGTCATCGATTTCTTCAACGAAATAAAATCTTTCATCTTTTCTAACAGGGTCTGGAATTTCAGTAATTCCAAAGGCTTCTCTATTTGTTGGATTCTTGAAATATTCAGAATTGTAATGAACACCATCAATAATTAATTTACTGTTAATATTGACTCTTTTATTATTTCTTATAAACATTATTACCTCGCTGTTGCATATTTAAATGGACATTCTGCCATTGCCCAGAAAATGTAAGTACCACCGCTGGTATTATACCCAGTGGCTGTGCTTCTTATCTTAAATCCATTGGATACAATATCCAATGCCGCTCCAAAACCGTCTGCCGTAGTTTGGTTAAAGTAGAGCTGGTTACCTGCAACGTTGTATGTGTCACGCGCTGTATCAATGACCACCCAAGAGCCTGTGTTGTCAGTACGCTTGACCAATACCCAGCGAGGTTTAAATCCACAGTAGATAAATGGCCCACCAGCGTTTCCATTACCGGTGTAACTACCAAATTTGGAGAAACTAGGGACTTCAGCAAATAGATAAGCTATAAAATCATTACCATTCTGATTTACTCGTGTTGCTGTACCTAGTGAAAACACTGAGGAAGTTGGAGCTGTATCGTTCCAGTTGGTATCGTCGTCAGAGGTAGCGTTGGTGGCTTGTAGTAGCAAATAGTCTGTCTCAGGTGTCGCAGTGTTCCCTTTATGGTAGACGGCCCAGCCGCCAGCGGAATCTCTGTCTTTAATGATAATTAAAGATGGAGCAACCCCAAGATTATGTGCAATTGTTCTAGCAACACCAGTACCAGCATATGAAACTATATCAAAACCAGGTGTAACCCCTTGCTCACATACTGCTGCTACATGGTTATCACCAGAAGTTAAGTTTGAATAATCGAAAGTTGTTTCAGCAGATGTAGATGAAGAATCAAGACGAGCAGTAGCTCCACGTTCTTCATCCCAAAACACCCATCCTGTACCTGCAGTTGAACGATTCTTAACTATACGTAAACTTTTATTAGGTAAGGTTGTATTTATCGCAGCCTCTAATGTCGATCCAGTTCCAGTAACAACATCAAAATACTTCCTACCATTAAGAATGGTAGGTGTTGGCAGATTCTTGGTGCAGAGTGCCTTGAAGCCGGAAGGCGGAGTGTAAGCAAATGGCTGCTGACCAAAGTTGACATCCCATCTACCGCCATTTCCTGAGGATGCCGAGTTGTCGCGGACAAAAGGTACGTGCATGACACTGCCATAAAATATGCTAGTGCCACCTGTTCCTGTATTAGGGTCGCCAGCGTCCCATACTCCGTTCGCGCCAACCCAGCACAGTAAGTTGTCGAAGTCCACCGCCACCATGTAGGTACCGTTGGCGGAGACATCTTTGTAAGGCGCAACTCCGCCCCCAGTACCTTCATCGGCGCTCATGAAACCCAAGCGTAACGTCGAACCGCCAGCGTACGAAGACAACGTGCCCTCAAAGTAGAATTTCCCTTGGGACACGCCCATAGTTCCGGCGATGGTGCCGGAACCGCTTGTGGTTGTAGTGTTCGCCCCAAGGGTGAGATTACCGTTACTGACCAGAGCCGACATAGCGCCGATAGTTGAGGCTACTAATGGCTCATCCAGTGGATTCAAGGTGCAGAAATTGTTCGTCGGCGTGTCGTCCATCCAGTCGTAGGTAGCACCGGATGTAAGGCTGACGTTGTTCAAAGTCCAGTTATTGCCGTTGTTGGACTTGTCGTTGCCAAGCGTGGTAAGGTTGGTGCCGTCTTTGAAGTCAAGGTAAATGCCACAAGTCCCATAGCTGCCTGTGTATTTCTTAGCCACCCATTGACCTGTTGTGGCGTCGATCTTGCCGAAGTAGGAAGGGTCAAGAGCTTGGCCGTCAACAAGGTTATATTCAGCCAAGTAGCCGTCTGCGTAAGCGGTTGCCTTAAACCCGATGTAATGGCCGAGTGTGGCGTTGATACGCCCCTCATAGTTCAGTGTAGGCCATTGGGTATTCGTCGATACGTTTACAAGAGCTATCTGCACCCCGTTGATATACAGCTTCCCACGGTTACTGGCGGTAGCTTGTGTCGAGTCAAATACGTATACCACGTGATACCACGCAGATGGGTCTCTGAAAACAGCACTTGTCGCATGTACGAAATTGTTATTGGCCGACACATAGTTTTGCGCTATAAAACCTTCCCCGTTGAACCCAACCCACATGAAATTGTTGCCATCAGTGTGTCCGGTCAAAAGTGGAATCGTAGCGCTTAAATCCCCTCGCTTTACCCATACGCTAAGTGTCCATGTCCTGCGATTTCCTGCGCTAGAAGGGGTGCGATTCAGGTATGGACTGGCACTACCACGAAAGCGTAGAGACTTTTTGATTTCGTATTGGAGTGAACCGCCACCACTAATAAACATATATATTTTCTTGTAATTTAAATATTGAGATTGAGTTTATCATATTAACTTACGTTGATTGCATATCCATTTGATAGAAGCGTATTTCCTGCGCCACCTATAAAATTGAATATACAAACACCAGACAGTCCGGCCGGTGCAGCAGCTTCTGGCCATTTAAAAGCAGGATCGAACGTTGGGGTAAAACCACCAGAAGTAATTACAAGAACATATAAAGCATTTTGAATTATATTAGTTGGGGCTGAAAAATTTCTAATAGCTGTTAATGTAACACTAACAATTTGTCCGTTAGTATCAGCATCCCATGAAATATTTGCCGCGTCTGTTAATGTGCCACTCATAGGAACTTGTTGAGCTGTGTACGTTTGTTCTTCGTCTATCTTTGCTGTGCCAGCGTCAAAAGCTTGAACTGTGATTCCAATATCATCAGTTTCCAATAAGTTTGCATTATATGCTTGAACTACTGAACCTATATCATCAGTTTTTAACACATTTGGATCGTTTAATACTTCATCAGAAACATCAGAGAGCAGCTCACTGTATGTTACCTTCATCAATTCAGTACCATCTCTTGAAATTATAAGAACGTCACTATCTTGTAATGGAGTTGAAATTGAGTTTAATTGTGAAATTAGTTTTTGTGCCATTATGTTATTTCTCTTTCATTTTCCGCATAACCAGCTTCCCAGTATTGGCCTAGTGAAGGGTCATAATAAAATGGTTCCAACATTACTACACCGTAGTTGTTAGCTGAAACTGATTCCGACTTAGTTGTGTTATATGTCTTATTTATAGTTTCATTGGTTGTGACAGAATCAACCAAAGTCTTTGTCATGACTTTAACATACTCATCAAGAGCATCTATTATTTCATCGATATTTTTAGTTATTGTCAATAAAATTTCGTCGTCAACATTAGCATCGTCTGTTGCTGTTCTTAATGTCAATGTTAATAGGTCAACGATATCGTCAGAAACTGTAACTGAATCTGCAAAGCTCTTGTAAACTGTCTTGGCAACATGTTCTTCAATAGTAGAATATGCAACCAACTCGTCGCCGGTTCCAATACCAAGAGAATCTCCTTCTCCATCAACTAATTGGAATGATGTAGATTCATTTAATGATTTGGAAATTGTTTTAGCTACAAACTCTTCCGGTGTTATAACTTCATTTACAGATTTTGTTAAAACTAGGTTTATGACGTCATCTGTAATTTCTACTTCATCAGAAACAACCTTTGCTACCGTTAGTATGATTTCATCAATAGCATTAATAGCATCAGATATAGCTTTTGATTGAGACTTAACAGTTAGTTCAGATACTGTGATATTTTCATTATATGTATCAATCACACCAATACTTATTGATGAATCAGGGTCGAAACCGTCTACGACTGTAATCGTGTCATAGATATTCTTTGTAATTACCTTAATTGATTCATCTTCTATATCTACTGAATCTTCTTGATATTTTTCTAGACTTAATGCTATTTGCTCAAGAGCATCAACATTGTCATTCATTAAATCCTTGACAATAGTTTTAGAAATAGTTTCTTCTAAGTTAAGAACTTCAAGTAAGTTATTAGCAAACCTATTAAGTTCGTTTCTAACATTAATTAAAACTTCAAGGTTTCTTTCGATACGATATTCACCAAAAGCCTTCAGCCCTGCAGGATGGAGAAGGTCTAGAACTGGTTTCTTATAATCCTTAAACTGCTTTGTTGACTTGATTAGATAAGAATATTGTTGATAGTAGTGGCCGTCTTGTATGTATGAACTATCATCAGGGAAACCAACGTTCGTTGAGAAATAACCTGGATATTCATGTACGTATCCTAACTTAAAGAATACAACAGCTCTATTAACATTTTCTTCTTGAATCTGTGTAGATATAGTTGAAGCTTCAGCTACTTGTTCACCAACATAAGTGTTATCTTGGAAATAGTCGCTACTTCTGTCCGTAGGATGAATTACGGTATAGTCAAACCTAGTAGCTTGAAGATTATCACCAATGTTATTAACTTTATCGTCTGTTGGGTATGCTGCAGAAGATGGGTCAGTACCAGTTACAGTGATTGTAAGGTTATTCAACTCAGTTATAATTAGAGCTGATTCTGGGTTCAAGATATGGAAGAACGAGTTCTGGTATCCTGTACCAAACTGGAATATCTCTAGGTTTCTGATGCCGCCGCCTGAGTGTACTCTTTTTATACGGATTCTTGTTCCCGAACCTAGATTATTTTCAACATCGAATATATCCCCAACGTTGAATCCAGCTCCTGGAACTCTAACCTCATAACTATTAATACCTTGAATCAACTTACCTGTAAATTCATTGGTAGTAATTGTTCCACCATCAGGAATTACTAACTTAAACTTAATATTGAAAATGGCTTCATACAACGTATCAGTTAATTTTTTGATACGATCTATGTCTAGGTCATACTTTCTATGAGTTGTATTTATTTCACAAGTTAGATTTTCAAGAGTAATTACTTCTCCTGAAGTTACTTCAAATCTAACCGAAACTTCTCTGTTCCATCTAGCCGCAGAAGGTTTAAATATCTCAGTTGATGGATAAAATAGTTCAACATCAATTGAAAATAAGATAGCAAATAAAGCTTTATATGAATCAAGAGAGCCTTTTGACTTATATAAATCAGAAAGCTTTTGGAGAACTAATCTTTGTTTTTTATCTGATAAAGACCTTAACTGAGGAAAGTCCTTTGCTAATTCTCCGAAGTAATGCTCAAGGAAATGTGTCTTATCGATATCAGCTTCTTCGATAATATCCAAAGACTCTTCAAACTTATAGTAGTCTTCTATGAACTCAATAAATTTAGCGTAATCCTGGGTACTGCGAATAAACTCAGGAAATTGTCCAGCTACTATTTCATTTATATTTCTTGACATTAATTCTTACTTGGTGTAAAGATGTAATTTTCTGTGTCTTCAACAATCATGTTAACCACAGACCTAGAAACGTCTATTGAAGCGATTTGATTCAGTTTAGATACGACATCGTATGATTGTGGAATTAACTCAATGATGATGTCATTTCCAGGTGCATCTGTTACAGTAAATCCCTCAAGATTGATGATACCAGCATCAAAATTAATAGTTCCTACTTTGCTAACATATGTTGGCTCAGTACTGTTAATATTTTTTGATATCAACCAAACCTCACCTGAATCGTTTGATTTAAGTGATACGAGGTCTTCAGTACCTGCGACATAGAATTCAGTTGATGATAATTCCTCAATAGGATTATATACACTTATTGTCTTTTTAACAGGTTGATCGATAACAGGAGAGAATTCCTTTGATAGCTTAATTGTTGTGATATTGCTAACAACGGATTTTTCTGACTTATCAATAAGTCCAGTTAAAGTTGAGTGTCTGTATATTCCATCAAACTTATTTAGATTTTCGTCGTTGTATGTTCCGATAGCTTCTAGAACGGCCATCTTAACTTCATCAGTAGTTTTGATAGTTTTAGATGGATTATAGTATACGTTCGTCTCAACAATGATATCAAGTAATTCTGGGTCGACAAACTCAATAAGAATAGCAACAACCATCTTGCCTTTGAGTAAGCTAGTGATAGATGATTTTTCTTTGTCAGACAGTCGGTTTCTACCAGTTGGTTTGATAGAAATGAAAACCTTACCGTAAACTACTGGTACATTATTTTCTCCACCCCAAACTGAGATAGAATCAATATTAGGAATCTTATTATAGATTAATGTCTTATAATCAGTAGAAGTAACTGTTCTATTTTGGGCAGAATATGAGTTAGGTGCGTTTACCTTAATTGATTCTATTGGTTCTGGAAACTTACCTGAAGAAGCTAGCTCTTCCGTTGAAACAGAAGTAACACCGCCAGCTAAAATATCACCAGAATAGGAGAAATTTCTTGCTCCATTAGCAAGTTCTCCGTTGGTAGCTACATATTCAACAGTGACAACATTTCCACTTGAAGGTTGTTTACCGATTATATCCTCACCGAAGAACACTTCATATAATCCATTCTCAACTTCCTTAAGGAAATATACTAGAGAGTCTCTATCCGCTGAAACAAAATTCTCAACTGATGAATATGTTTCAAAAGAATCAGATGTCGCACTTTCTTGTACTTTTACTTTAAGTGTTGTTGTATCAACTCCAGAGTTAGGAATTACATATCTAACACCATCCGCAACAACGAATCTGTTTGTTAGATAATCACCCTCATATATTTCAACACCTTCAAAGATATAACCATCATCCTCAAGAGCAGCAGAATAAGGCTTCAATGTAGCAAAAGTATATGTTGTTCCTTCATTAGATGTTGTAAAAGGAGTTCCTTTTGGAATAGTCAAAATTGATGGAGCTCCAGTGCTAACGTTTGTAACTGTAAGTGTTACTATAGCTTTAGGAGCAATAGAAGACCTTGGTGTATAACCATGTCTCTTAGCTATAGATACAACAGAACTTCTCAGTGACGCTGAATCAAGATTTGTTTCATTTATAGCAAAGTTGTCATATAGATTATTATAATGTGTGTTATAAGCCAAGATGTCCAACAAAATGGATATATTGGAACCGTCAAAGTTATAGTCAGAATATTTATCCTGACCTTTTAGATATTCCTTGAATGACTCTTTAATTCTATCAAAGTCTAATTCTGCCGCGTTTATACGTTTTGATTGGGTCATTATCTGGTTCTTTTGATTGCTACAGCCACAGTAAGTGGTGTTAATGTGTTAACGATTTTGAAGTAAATCGAAATTATTACCTCATTCTGGTCAGTATTGAATGTGACTACAATTTGTTCAACATCTATTCTTGGTTCGTGATTTTCTAATACCTGACGGATGGCCTTCTCCATTGTAACTTTAAGCATTGGAGAGGCTGGTTCAAACAGCAATCTACCTACAGCCGACCCTAGGTCAGGCTGGAAAGGTCTTTCATAAAATGCAGTTTGAATTAGATTTTTAACAGACGTTTTAATTGCTGCTTCATTTTTGATTTGCACTAAGTCACCACTAACTGGATGAGCTGTTAGTTTTAAATCAATGTCTGTAAATATATTTTTAGCCATATTATATTTAGTTAACCGCCAACAAACACGTTTGGAGAACCTTCACCAACAGTGTCTCCACAGGCAATTGGGTCACCTATTCTTGCTGCGGATTTTCCTTCTATGAATACAGTTCCTGAACCAGCAGTTACCATTCTTTCCTCGTCAGAATGAACCTCATCATGGCATTCGTGTGCTATGAATTTCATACCAACTTTTCCAGCAGCAAAACCATTGACGAATACTGTTGATGAAAGGTCCTGAGTCACTGTAGTTGGAGGCCAACATCCATGACCAGTAGAAACTGATGTGTATCTTGCTAATGATTTACCCTTCATTCAAATACTCCAATAATGTATTCCTATTCAATGTCCAATCATTTTGAACGGTAATCGTATAGATTTTAGATTGCCCATTAGCTTCAGCTAAGAACTGATAAACAATTGTTCTTCTAGTATCAGCTTTGAAAAGATATATTCCATACATAATATCTTCATCTATTTCGCTGAATTTATCAACCGTTAAAAATCTATCATCTTTAGTTCTATATTGAATCTCATTATCAAATGAATCAGAGAAGTACCCATGAATTCTATTTTCGGTTATGTTAATAGTTTTATTGATATCGATAGGTGTAATAACTACATCATATGAAGTTCCAGGCCCTATACCTAGAGGATCGGCAACTACATAAGTAATGGTGTGGTCCACATTAACTAACTCATTAACTGTTGATAAGTTAATAACTTCCGGTGAAAACATTAAGCTAACTTCCTCAATCCAGTTGTATTAGTTGAATGGTTCAAGAATGTTAGAACTTGTTTTCTACCACCGCTTGGCGAATAACTTATATGTAACCAGTTTTTTCTTCCATCATTTGAATCCAAGAATTCATACAAGAATTGATCGAAAGGAAGACTCTCACTTAATTGTTTAGCCCATGAGTATGTAGTATCATAGTTGAAATTATGACCAATTACAAAATCAACAGCTTGACCAATCAAGTGTTGTGATGTCTTAGAGCCACCAGATGGAACACCACTTCTATAACATGAAGTCATCAACCAAGCAGAACCTATAGGCCCAATGGTTTCGTTCAATTTGCCAAGGATATTTTCAGCCAATCCCTTTAGGTTGCAAACAATATCAGCCTTCTCATACCTCTTGCCTTTTACCGTAATAGCCTTAAGTTCGTTTCCATTAAGAAGTTTACCTAATGTCCAGTCATAACCAGTAGCATCAGTATGAAGAATCAAAGTCTTTGGAAAATCTTCCATGTTGTAATAGATATCACATGAAGGAGCAACTGGTTTTACCGGAGTCTTTCTTGGTTGAACCACCTCATTCTCTTGTTTTTCTGGCATAGCATCTTCAATTGGAGGCAGGTTGGCTTCTGCAACATCTTCAGGTGTTTCAAATATAAACTCTTCGTCAGCCTTTCTTGGAGGAGTCTTTAATTGACTATAATTTGGGTTAACGGTTTTAAGACTTGATATTCCTGAACCAAGACCAGAACTTTTTGCTTGGTCATCGTTAAAGTCAAGTCTTTCAGAATCAAACGCCATCTTACCACCAGCTTTAGCATCGAATCTGTCATCCGATTCTAAAATTATATTTGAGGCCTTTAATTTGAAGTCTCCAGATACATTAGACTTCATGTCACCACCGATATTTAAATTGGCGTCACCGTGAATATTGATATTAGAATCACCGTGGACTTTAATATTAGCATTAGATTGAGATAGAACATTTATGTCACCAGCAGCTGTAATATGTACATCACCAGCAACGTATACAAATCCATTTCTATCGATGATTTCATAGTTGTCGCCAACAATTCTAGTTACCTTGGTACCATTAACATCAATTTCTTCAAATGTACCTTTTCTGTGATACCTATGAATTCTTTCATTTCCTGGTGTGTCATCAAATTCTTGAACGTGACCTGATTCTGTTTCTATAACCTTATTGTAAGGATACTGTGAGTTGAATGGAGAAATAGGTTGAGTCCAAGAAGTTCCAATCGAAGTAGGAATATTTCTTACTCTGTTTTTATCCTTCTTCTCAGCAATAGTTCCATTATACCTTCCTCTAGCCAACCTGTTTGTATCAGGTTCTCCAATATATTCCTTTAGAGGATACTTGAAGTTAGGGTCTGAGAAACCGAAATTCAAATTAGAAACTCTATCAATTGGAACTCCATTAATCTTAGCTGTTGATTTATGTTGTTCAGAAGATTTTCCAATATCCGTTGATTTATCTGTCTGGTCTAAAGGAGAAGATTCTCCCATGTAGTATTGATATGCATTAAACTTCTTCTCGCGAATATCAGCTCTATTTAAACCAACTGCTTTGATGGCATCATTGATATAAGACGGATTATCCTGTTGGAGTTTAACTCTGTCCTTGAAATATTGAACAGTAACTTTTGAGGCGATATCTTCATCCAGCATTAAATCTGGATTTGATACAAGGTCTACACCAGCTACAGCTGAATATTTTCTATAATTTGCTTTACCTGTAAGTTGAACGTATCCTCTTCCTCTATATTTCCAACCATCTCCAACAACATCATTTCCAAGTTCCTTACCTTTACCATAGACAGGACCATAGACCATCTCAGCGATGTTCTTCGGTCTTCTCTCGACAGATTTCGCAAGATTCTTATCGTTCTTGAATACTGATGGGAATGTTGCTAATAGAGCCTCAGCTGAGTAATTTAGATTTTCAGCAACACACTTGAAGTTTGATTCAACCTTACATATACCAAGTATAGATGCTCTTGCAAACTTAGAAGTTATTCCAGCTTCTTCCATAGCTTTATTTAAAGCAGCAATACCTGGATTAGAATCAGGAGTTGAGTCTATTACGTTTGGATCGATTGAATCTGGTGCTTCAGAAACTGGGTTTGTTGAAGTTGTATCTGGAATTCCATTATCAACTGAAGAATCATATTCATCATTCAGAGTATCAATAATCTTTGAATTTGTTTGTGGAATTCCAAGTAAGCTACCCATAATGACGGGTGATTGTTTATGTTCGTCCAAGAACACAACAAGAACTACCGTTCCCTCAACCAAATTAGTTGGAGATTCTCCGATACCGTTCATAGAAGCTGAGTTTGGAATATTCTGAACCGCCCATGGAAGGTCTTCTGTCTTTAGAACAGCTTTGTCATGAGTATGTAATCCAATAACTCTTACTTTACAGCGACCCAACTTAAGTGGATCGTCTCTATTTTCAACAACACCTACATGAAACATTAGTTACCCTTTGATATGTCAAACATCACACTGTCTTTAATCAATTCCATTACACACTCATGTTCACCATTGACTTTAGAAATGTTATGATTGATAGCAGAAATAAGATAGTTTCCAGAATTCAATTTGTCAAGAATATCGTCGTTTGAATCTGATGTTCTGATTGGTTCTGCCTTGTATAAAGTCAAATTAACTTTTTGTCCAACAGTATAATCAAGTCTCCCTGGAACCGTTATGGTAATACAATTTGACCTTGATTGCAGTAATAAAGAACGACGTCTCTGTGCATTTGAATTATCCAGAGTAGTTGAACCAAAACCAGTATGGATTTCATAATGACTCACGTCATTTGTAACCCATGCGTTATACTTCTTAATTATGTTTTTTGAAGCAGTTGGAAATTGGTTAAGATGTCTCCCTCTTCCATATTCTTGGAAGTAGTCGAAAGCCTCTAGTTTATATTGCTTCGTTACAAAATCATACGTGATTCTCTTTGAACTGAATTTACCGGATTGAATGTCATCAAGATAATTGAATACGGTCGGAATACTCAAATGAGTAATTCTTTTATAGTCTGCGGCTATATCTCTATAAGAACCATCTATCTTTGTGAAATTACTGTAGTTGAAGTCTTGAAAGATTGGTTGTTGGTATAACGTATCCAGAGATACGAAATTGAATCCGTCTCTATTCTCATAAAAGATATATGAAGGTGACTTAGACTTATTGTTTGCCTTTTCTGAAAGGAAGTCAATTATCTTTACTGGACTCCAGTAATTTGCAACAAATTTAATGTTATCTGATGATGGTTCATAAAACAACTGCTTGCTAGAATCGAGACCATCCGGATTCTTAACAAGCTCCTTAATCATATTATCTATCGAACCTTTGTATCCCTTTGATAGTTTCTTATTTGCATCAGTAATCGCTTCAACTGATATAAAATATAAAGAATAAATTACTGACCTATCGTTTGTATATTCTCTATCACCCATCTTATAGACGTAAAAATCAGCATCTATCGTCTTGCCTTTATCGTTGATGGATGGTGTTTCTATTTTAAGATGAACAATTTCTTCACCGGAAAAAGGCAAGGCATTAGCGATGTCTAACGAATCTTTAACTGATATAGAACCAGACATGAATGGTGAGAACAAGTCCTCGTACACATTTATACCAAGAACTTGATTTTTGATATCGATAGAATTACCGGATGCTAAAGACTTTACAATTACTGATTCTACGTTTACATCACCGGCAAATTTTAGATTTGTGTCCATTAATTACCAAGTAGTAACGATTCTATTAAAGTCCTTTAGAACTATGTTCAAAAGGTCCTTTGAGATTATTTTTATCTTTCTTTTTGATTCATTCAATAGGTTCTCATATGCTCTATTCGTAACACCAGATGCTCCCACTGTACCATAGTCTACGATACGACCGTTCTTTATATAGAATGCAATCTCATCAGCCTCATCACCATGTTTAGTAATAATGTATTTATCCAAGGCTTGTTGAGTTCTTGGAAAATCCTCAATGTAGTCATACTTATCGTTGGCAAGCATGATAATCCAATGATACTCAGGAGTACCATAGAACTTATCAGATATAATTTCCGGGGTCTCACCGTCTTTTATGATGTAATTATCATAAAGTTCTATTGACTTTAAGGTCTTAGCTAAAAATCTCACGTTTCTTGTTATGTCACTAACAAGAATATTCTTTTCTTCACCATCTACAATAAACGTATATGGAATCTTAGGAAAATTGCGGAAATACATTAATATCCCTTCTCAATATCTTCCTTGGTTAGAATTGCCAATTCTCTAAACATCAAGTTAAGGGTAATTTCGGCAGGCTTCCCTTGTTTAAGAAGATTGAATACACCATTCGGTGTATAATTTGAACTTACATCCGTTAACACGCATGATGTATATTTAGGAAGTTCATCCGATTCTTTGTCCTTATAATAAAATTGAATATCAAATTCAGATGGGTATAAGAAGATATATTCATTTCCATCCTTAAATTCAGGATGCATGTGGTACTTGAATTCTCTGATGATATTCTTTACATTTATATGTTCAGTCTCGCTTCTAATCCAGAATCTGAAAAGAAACTGATGGGTTCTAAAGTCAACCCCGTTAAAAATCTGTTCTTTTCTTGGGTTAGGAGCCGTTCCTGTTAAAGCAGAAAGACCATCAGCACCAGCTGCTTGAGCGGCCTTCAAGGCTAATCCTTGAAGATATCCATTTCCAAGAGCACCGGATAGACTCATCGATGAAGTATCACCCTTCATGATATCCGCAACTGTATTTTTTATGTCCTCTCCGGCTTCTAATGCTGCTTGTAGAATAAGAGTATCATCATCTCCCCAGTTAACACCGTACTTAAACATCAAATCATTTGGAGTATATAGTGCAATTGCGGTCTTAATTCTTTTTGTTTGTTTTGTTAAGTTTATCCCTGTCAATTGGTCCAATGTATATTTTGGACTCTTCTCATTTTCAGAGAATTGCTCAGTTTTTACTACCGTTTGGGCCCCACCAACTAAAGCTCCAAGTGCTGTACCTGTTACTCCACCGGCTCCACCTACCCCAATAATAGAGCCTACAGCAGTACCAGCTATAGCACCTAAACCTGCAAGAGAACCTGTCAACTGCCCACTAGTTACTTTTCTCTTTGTAATCTGTGAACCCTTCCCTTTAGTAACTTCAGAATCAGGAATTATCAAAACTGGGTTGGTCTGTGCTAACTTAGAATCCTCTTGAACGTTGACATAAAACACAACATACATACCACCATATCTCGAATCTTCAGCAAACAAATCTTCTGGATAAGTATGCTGAGTCATATCATATTTTGACTCAGCTTTATAAGGTGGATATACTTCTGAATTGATTTCTTCCGGACTTCCTGATTGTAGTACAGAAGGGATATGTGTTTGATATCCATCATCAACCAAAGTGCCGACCTGATTTCTCACAGACCTAAACACGTCAGGTTTTAAATCTTCAACATTAGGTATATATGTTTTTAGTAAATTTGGGTCAATAGCCATTAAAAATGCCCATAAATAGAATTTATTGTATTAATTATTTATAGGTTTAAATGACGATATCTTCCCAAAAGAGTAAATCAAAATATAAACAAGGCATATTCCATATAAAGAATAAGCAGAAATATGCCGGAGACTATAATAACGTAGTGTATAGAAGTTCTTGGGAATATAAACTAATGAAATGGTTGGATGAAAATCCGTCAATAATAAAATGGTCATCAGAAGAAACTATTATTCCATACATATCTCCAATAGATGGGAAGTATCATAGATATTTTGTTGACTTCAAAGTTACAGTAGTGACTAGAGGTAATATTCAGAAGACATACCTTCTTGAAGTCAAACCTTCTGTTCAGGCTAATAAACCTACTATTGGTAATAAGAGAAAGAAACGAATTCTAAGTGAACAGATGACTTACGCTGTTAATCAAGCTAAATGGACTGCTGCTGGTAAATATGCTACAGATAGAGGCTGGGAATTCAAGATTGTCACAGAGAAAGACCTTGGTATAAAATAACAGTATCTACTCTGTGCCGAATAACAGTATTAATTATAATGGTTTTTGGAATTAAAGTACAATAAATTAAATTTTACTTTTAATTAATGTAAGTATATAATTTCAATATGATAAGTAAGGAGTAGACATGGACAAACTAATAAATTTCTACATAGCTTTCATGCTATGTTCTGGATATATCCTATCAGTATTAGGGGTATATTTTTCCTACGTCTTCTCTTATATCAAGAAAAAGCTATTCAAACCTAAAGCAATTACTCAATATAAGTACCGATATGATTTTTATATTGGTGACATTCAAAGAATGACTAAAAAGAAATTTCTTATGAGTAGGGATTTTGATTCTCTATCAGAAGGAAATAGCTTTTCATATACTTATATGAAGGGTTACTATCAAAGACATAATATACCTATTTTTGTAGTGAGGAGTAAAATTGATGTTGACAAAATGGGATAGTCGTTTTCTAAAAGACGCAAAAGAAAAGGCATCATGGTCAAAGGACCCATCTAAAAAGATTGGGTCCGTTGCTGTTGGAAAACATAAAAACATCCTAGCAACTGGATACAATGGATTTCCACGTGGAATTACTGACTCAGAAGAACGATACAACAATAGAGAAGTTAAGTATCAATACGTTATTCATTCTGAGATGAACTTGATTTTTAACGCATGTTTGGCTGGTGTGTCATTAGAAGGTGCAACTTTATATGTCTATGGCCTTCCTGTATGTTCAGAATGTGCTAAAGGGATTATTCAAGTCGGTATTACACGAGTAATTTCTATGTCTCAACTTGACGTATCAGAAAAATGGGTTGAATCTAATAATTTGACTAAGGAAATGTTTAAGGAAGCTGGAGTCGAATATTACCACTACTTCGAAAATATCTCACATTGATATTGATTATCACCCTTTAGTTCAAATAAACCTACCTGATAGACGATTATACGAAACTCCATCTGGAAACAAATACCCCTCAATAACAACCGTTTTAAGTAAGATATCCGATAACACATGGATTGATGAGTGGAAAAGTAAAGTAGGTGAAGAAGAAGCAAATAGGGTTTCAAAGAGAGCAACTCTCCGAGGAACCGCTCTACATGGTCTATGTGAAGACTATCTAAACAATAAAACTCCAAAACCATCTTTTCTTGACATTGAGATGTTTAATCAGTTCAAGAAGATTCTTACAGAAGTCAATAATGTCTATGGTATCGAAAAACAACTATACTCTGACAGGTTTCAAACCGCAGGAACAGTAGACCTTGTTGCTGAATACAAAGGTAAAGTCTCAGTAATAGATTGGAAGACCTCAAAGAGGTCCAAAACAATCGAAGAAATTCCTTCATATTTTATTCAAACAAGTTTTTATGCTCTTTGTATGTTTGAGAAATATAAAATTGTAGTTCCAAATCTTGTGATAGCGATGGCAGTTGAAGAGGAACGCAATCCAATAGTTTTTGTAGAACCAACCGATAAATGGATTCCGGAATTTATAAAAGCACGAAAAAAATTCAAAGAATTAGCCGGATATTGAAAATAAATTTTACTAAAAAGATATTTTTTGATATAATTATAAAACTAGTTGAGTACTTAGCAGTATTTCTTATTCTAGTTGGGACGTATTTGACAGCTCAAGATATTGTTCCCTGGAATAAGTATGTTTTTATCGTAGCAAACTTCTTATGGCTTATCATCGCCATATCTTGGAAAAAATCCAGTTTGTTCGTAATGACATTTATTATGTTCATTATGTATGTCTTTGGTGTAGTATTTCAGTGATAATACAGCTAGTTTCACCGTAGTACGTTTTAGTTATTAATATAGCTGGGTCTGAATGCAAACATCGTACAATACCCGTACGGTCTGGAAAGTCGTCAAGCTTGACAGTTCGGAAGGGTTCATTAGAAAATCTTATTCGGAAGTAGAATACGATACTGTAGATGCGGCCAAACGTGCGGCCAGCGCAATCAAAGAACTATCTCAGTTTGTTGATAACGACTATATTAATTTTGACGTTGAGGTAGTTTATGTTCCGATACAGAATATATCATGAAGGTAAGTTACTAGAAATAGTAACATTCAAACGCAAGATATCAGAAGACCAAGCGAGACGTCGTCTGATATATCAAGACAATTTCCCAGAAGATATCATTGTGGAATACGAATTTGGAGAAGTATATGAAGTTAGTTGAAGAAATTTTGTTTGACGATAGAGATATGGCAATTAATATCTTTGAAGACAGCTCTGGTAAATTCTCAGTTGAGGTCAATGGATTCATGGTAAAAAATGGAACATTGAAGGATTTACAAGAAGCTAAAGACTACATCAAGTCGATTACACTATTAAAGGGTTAATATGTCAGAAAATAAACAATCAGGTCCAGAAAACTGGGATATTAATATCACTAAAGCACAAAATGGTTTTGTAGTTTGGTATGATGACAAACAATTCATCTTTAAGAATTCATCTCAATTAATTAAGTTTATTCGTGATATTGCTAACGGAATTGGATACGGCTTAGAATGATAACGACACCGGAAGTAATAGAACTTGTAAATGAAAGAACTAAACTGAATATCTGGTTCAACGAGTTTCTTGATGAAAATTCAGATGCTATGGATGAACTTAATAACAAACACCCTCTTTGGCAACCTTATAATGAAAACCTTACCCGATACAGAGAAATTGAAAATAGATTGAGGGTATTAAATTATGTTCAACAATCCAAATGAGTTTTCAAAATTTATAGAACAAATGGTTCATCAAGATAAGACTATAACTTATGTAGATGCCATTTTGAAGTATTGTCATGAGAATAAAATAGACCCAGAAGATATTAAAGGTCTAGTGAATAAATCACTTAAGCTCAAAATGAAACAAGACTTTATCAACATGAAATTTTTAAAAAGTGATACAGATTCAACTAAGCTATGACAGGTTATGAAGCATATAAGTTATACATTCCAGTTAAGTTACATTTTACCGTTGAGTCTTTCGATTTATTCGAAACACCAAGAGTAAAGCACACTGGAGTTGATTATTATAATAAGAGAAGCGATAAGTTTCTATTTGAGAAGTTAGCCAAAAAATTTAAACAACCAAGGGATTGCGTTAGATACTACGTAGCTAATTTTTCCTATGGTTGCAAGAATTTCCTCTATGACCCAGTGTCAGGCTCCGAAAATTATCTTAAATGGGTTAGTAAATCACAAGCTATAACCCAAGTTTTCAAAGATGACTTGAATTTGATTTCAAGTGGAGCTCTGGAAGGTTCAATTAAAGTTAATGAATCTTATGATGATTTATTTCTGTTGTACATCAATGGAAATATTAGTCATGAAACCCTGGTTATATTAAACTCTTTCAATGGTATGTTTAGTCGATGGAATAATCCTTCGTTTACAATGATTTGGAACGACGAATTATTAAGATTGAGAAAGAGTTCAAGATTTGTGAAGTTTAATCCAGATAAAATTAAACCCGTATATGATGAATGGTATGAAGAAATAAATGAAATATTTTCAAAATAGTCATTTAACTCCTATAAATAGTATATAGGGATAAATTCTCTATAATACGATGTTAATACAAATTTAATACAGCGAAAATACAAGGAAAATACGATATGTCAATTGATATCAAAGCACTCCGTAAAATGCGTTCAGGTGATTTCTCAAAAATTACTGATGCACTCGAAAAAGCAGCAAATCCCCAATCAAATAATACCCGTGAAGAAGATAAAAGGTTCTGGAAACTAGAACGAGATAAAGCAGGCAATGGCTCTGCAGTTATTCGTTTCCTTCCAAGAACTGAGAAGGATGAACTTCCATGGGTTAGAATCTATCACCATGGTTTCAAGGGCCCAACAGGTCGTTGGTACATCGAAAATTCTCTGTCAACTATCGGCCAAATGGACGGTGTTGCTGAGTTGAATAGAGAACTTTGGAACTCTACTGAAGATGACAATCACCCAAATCGTAAGCAAGCAAGAGAACAGAAGCGTAGACTAACTTACATTTCTAACATTCTTGTTATTTCTGACCCTAAGCATCCAGAAAACGAAGGTAAGGTTTTCTTGTTTAAGTATGGTAAGAAAATTCATGACAAGATTGTTGATGCGGCTCGTCCAACCTTTGCAGACCAGGAACCAATCGATGTGTTTGACTATTGGGAAGGTGCAAACTTCAAGCTTCGTATGAGACAAGTTGACGGTTACGCAAACTACGACCAATCAGTATTCGATGCTCCAAGTGCAATTGGTGATGATGAATTCATCGTTGAAGTTGCTAATACTCAACATTGGCTTGGTGAATTCATTGACCCAAAGAACTTCAAGTCAAGAGAAGACCTTGATAAGAAGTTGGCGGAAGTTATGGGTAATGGTAAGAAGAGTCTTGCTACAGCTGAGAAAGAAGTTGAACAAGCAGCAGGAATTAATTCAAGCCCAGCCGTCGCAACTATTAAGGAAGCAAAATCTACATCGATTGAACTTCCAGCATCAGATGATGATTCAAACTTGGCTGACTACTTCAATACAATTTTGAACGATGAAAACTAATCGTTAGTATACCAATTGAGGTATATGTAACTCAAAAGCCGGAATCTTAATTGATATCCGGCTTTTGTTTATTTGTTTACTTTACGGTAGGTTAAGCTTTAACAATATATCTATTAAATGAGGCGTCTTGGTTTCTTACAGGACGTCTTGTTGTTAGAGTAGTCTTGTTGTTGACCGTAGTTCCACTATTAACAACAGTAGTCTGAGATGGAGCTGAATTCTTATTTTTCTTAAGTTCTTCAAGCTCATCAGAATTCTTCTTCAATAAATCTCCAGTGTTATTTACCGGTGTCTCAAATTTAGGTTCTGTCTTTTCTACTTTAGCTTCTGGTTTGAACGGTTCCCAAGGACCAAAATCCCAAGGACCAACCGAAAATGATGGAATCTTAATTGACTCAAGAACACCTCTGATGTTATCCATTATTTCAGAGTAAAAGCTAACGATTGGTTGAATCAAGTTATCATTAATGAATGAGCCAATAGAGACAATCTTATCCCAAATAGGCTTAGCATATTCCGCAATAGTATCCTTGATGTTATGAAATGCATTCATTATTGGTTCAACGATGTTTACGGATACAAATTCAACTGTGCTGTCGAATGCAGAACTTAACGTATCAACTACGCTTTGAACAGTATCTTTATCAAACAAACCAAACGTTAGGAAGTCTAGAATACCCCCAACGCCAGCAATCAAAGCTTTCTTGATTGAACCAGTCTTTGTGAATTCTTCAAACCCATCCATAATACCATTAACTACAGAGGCTACAATAGCAACTGGAACAAGTACTTTACTGAATAGTTTGAATAGAACCTTTGGATTAAAGATTGCTAATAATGACTTAAGAACGTTTGAAGCAATACCAGCCAAACCTGAAACCAAACCAGCTGGAATTAGACTCAATGAATTTAAATTAGTATCAGGTACTGGACCAGTTTCACCCTCTTCATACTTTCTTGTGTTTTCCTCAATCTTAGCTAGAAGTTGAAGAGACTCAGATTGAATATTGATTTGCTCACGTTCTTCTTCGTCAAGATGGCTCTTCTCTGACTTCTCTCTAATTTTATCTATCTTTTCTTCTTTAGCTTTAACTGAATTCTTACCTAATGAAGACTTAACAAGAAGTTCTTCAAGTTGATTCTTTATTTCTTCGGCTAATTTGATATCTTTAACTAGAGGTCCACCAATACCAAACTTTTCAGCCATCAAACTTTTCTTCTCGATTAGCTGATGTTGCTTTTCAAGAGATTTTTTAGTGGCTAGGATTTGGTCAAATAATTTGTCAGCTTGTTTATCAGCGTCAGGTCTGTCCTTAATTGCTCTACCTACCTGTGTGTTTTCAAAGTAGTGTTTCTTGAATTCTTTTCTATCTCTATTTTCTTCAAGACGTTCTCTTCTCTTCTCACGCCTTTGTTCAAAGATTTGGTCAAGCATCCCACCAGACTTAGGGTTAATCATCCCCTTGAATACACCATCGATTGAGTTACCAATAATGTTAGAAATGGAAGACTTGAAGTCAACACCAATCATGTGTTTTTCTGCTGTATCCTTAATTTTCATCTTCACAACAGATTTAACCACACTTTGGTTTTGCTTCGAAAACTCACTCATTTCTTTCATATAACCATCAATTTTATGAAGTAATTTATCATAATTTGATGTCGGTGCACCGGAATTGCCACTATTTTCTCGTGTATTTTTTAATGGTAGTTTATCCATTATAAGCCATTTCTTTTTGTTTCTTTTCTTCTAACTGAATATTAAGCAACTGTATGTAATATTCCCTTTCAAACGGAGTCATAATGTTTTCAAGTTCATTAAGAGAATAACCAAATTCATTTATCAGAATAGAATTAGTTTTAAAGTAATTCTCAAGAGACTCATTTGAAAGGGTAATTAAAAAAAACTTTTAATTCCTTCAACAGTTTGTTTGTGTTGTTTACCACATTCAGGACATTTGTATTCAACCGTATGAGTCAGCTTAGGAGATGTATTGAAGAATTTAGATACCTTCTTGAATTCTTCTCCTTCTAGATCGTCAAAGAACCCAGCCAATTCTTCCTTGCTATAATCACTAGCATAATGAATTGTGTCCTTTGTATAGATGTAATCAACAGACCCTAGGATTGTCTCGGTCATCATCTGGGTTTCATCCTCAATGCCCTTAATATCATTAATAAGGTCATAGGTTGGATACTTCATAACAACACCGACATCATCATACAAAGGTATATTGTTTGTATGACCTTCAGGTGTAGTTACTTCCAGTTTAGTCAAGTCAATAGGTACTTTTATCTTTGCTTTTGGATTGTCAACACAGCTTTCATAATCGCAACCCATAAGAATCTCAACTATTTCACCGGTTGATTTTGCTCGAATTTGAGTAAAGATGTATTCAATATCGAATAGAGCCAACGAATCAACATCAATATTCTCAACACATGATAAGATAACATTTTTTAGTGTTGAAACCATAACACTAATGTCTTCTGATTGCTGAGCTAATAAAAGCTCCTTTTGTTCTCTCACATAGAACGGTCTAAACTTATGTTTCTTCTTAGTTGATGGTACTGTTAAATTGTAGCTAAGAGAACTTTTAACCGGTAATGTCATCGTTTTCAATATCCTTTATAGTATTCACGTTGTTATTCATAGGCAAAGCACCTAAATTCATCCCAGCAACCAATTTAGATAAATCAGCTCCTGTTCCAATAAAGATAGCGTTATTTGTTGTTCCACTTTGACCCTGTGATTGGTTATTTTTATTGTTATCAGGCACAGATTGTAACTTGTGCTTCTGATGTTGCAGGTGCAATCTCATCATCTGTTCGTTGATAGTACCTAAATTTGCAATCAGATTAGAAACAGCTTCATATGCTTTTGGGTCATCTGACTGTTTAGCTACTCCTAAAGCATACAACAAAGCTTCCTGTCCAGTATTCAATAGACTTTGAAGACTCTCTCGAGCTATGTCGAAGTCAGTGTCTACTTTTGATGGAACTTCTTCTTTAACAGGTTCATGAACAACGACATTCTTTGAATCTTCTTTAGCAAGAGCTCTGTTCAATGGTATGTCTAATATCTCAGACATATTTTTTTCAAGGACAGTTTGTATTTGACCAGGTTGTTTAGACATTATGTTTTTATCAACTTTGTTTTCTTTGATATGAATGAACTTAGAGCGGCTTTAGCATTAACTATTGGTTCAGAATTAGATACTGTATTTATGAATTGATTCTGCATGTCAGTTTGGAATCCAGAAAAATCACGGAGGTAATTATCTGGAATGCTACCTGATATCAAATGAGGCGGTGTAAAATTTTCAAACATCGCAGAACTTAGTGTTGAATTTTGTACTATACCCATTTGTTGCTCAGCTATGAAGTATCTATAAGCAAACGTTACAGACATAGTCATAATCTGGTTATTTGAGCTGTAATCCAATTGAATGTCATTTACAGTTTTAGGGTAAGCCTCAAATAAATTCAATGAATAGACATCGTTATTCTTTACGTTCTGTACAAAGATTTGAATATTTGTTGTGTAATCTTTATAGTACCCAAACTCTCTTGTATAAGGGTCTTGGATTGCTGAATACCATTCATCAAAGAACTTTTTAATCTCCATATTAGTATCAACATAGAAAGTCAATGTTAATGGAGCATAAATCTTTTCATATGGAAACTCAAATGTTTCACCGAAAATTCTAGCTGGGTTACTAGACATGTTGATACCTGGTAAGTTAGCCTGTGCACAGTACATCAACATTGATTGGATATCATATGTCCCAATAATAGAAGTTGGAGTGTTCAATATAACAGTGAACCTGTTAGTTCTAGCAACACCATCAGACTTCAATTTTGATATGAAATTGTTTAAATTGTTTGCCATATTATCTCATTGAATCCTTCCAAACCTGTGATTCAGACATCTTCTTGAAGCGGGCCACAGGAAGCATGCATGCTGAGAACCAGTTCTTTGGTTCTATCTTTACAAAATTTGACTTAACATTTCCTGCAATGTATCTGTGAATAGTAGCTTCTCCAAGTTTGGAATAAGCCGCCGACCTTACAAGGTCCCATGTGTATTTTAGCTTTGTATTTCTATTAAGCTTATCGTTGGTTGCATACTTCATTAAACCATCAAGTAACTTAACCCTATAATAAGGAGGCAAGTAATGCAGGTTAAGACCAATGAAGCCATTATTTGTTTCAGCATACGGAAGAAGGAGTGGAAAAGTGTCATAATAAGGTAACGTCTCTTTGTATTTTGGTGAGTAATAAAACATATACATAGAACCGGGTTCTATTAGCTTTGTTTGTTTCCCACCTTCTCTAAGAACTCGGTCAGCATGCATGCCAGCTAGACTAGCAGCTTCTTTATTAAACCAGCCTCTAGAGTTCGTCACGATACTTCTATCGTACTTGTGTTTGTTGAATAAAAGTTCTAATTGTCCCATTATTATATTTATATAAATAGAATGTATTTATAAGGAGATGTATATGGTAACACTTGAATTAATGAATAAAGTATTCCCAAATAATAAGAATATTGATAAATGGGTGAAGGAATTTGAAGTGTTGCCCACTTATGATATAGACACAAACATTAGAGTTGCTGCGTTCCTGTCTCAAACGGGTCATGAATCAGCTGGATTTACCGCTGTATCAGAGAACTTGAATTATTCAGCTAACGCTTTGATGTCAGTCTTTAAGAAATATTTTCCAACTCAGGAATTAGCTGTTGCATACGCACGCAAGCCTACAATGATTGCAAATAGAGTATATGCAAACAGAATGGGAAATGGAAGTGAAACTTCAGGTGATGGATGGAAATACCGAGGTAGAGGAATATTGCAAGTTACTGGAAAAGATAACTACAAAAGATTCTCAGAATGGGTAAAGAACCCATCAATCATTGATAACCCAGATTTGGTAGCAGAGCCTCAATATGCAACATTATCTGCCATCTGGTTTTGGGATATAAATAAGTTAAACGCTATAGCCGATACTGGAAATATTCAGTTATTGACGAAACGAATAAATGGTGGTACTAATGGAATTGAACACAGAACCGAATTGTACCACAATATCATGAAACACATTGGAGAGTAACAATGCCTATCTATGCCTTTAAGAATACTAACACGGATACTGTTGAAGAACATAAGCTATCCTTAGCTGAATACGACAAATTCAAAGAAGAAAACCCTCACTTAATCAGACATTTTGAATCGGCTGACGCAGCAAGGGTTAATTTCAGAGAGTCAATCAAAATTGACGGTGGATTCCGTGAAGTTCTTCAAAAAATTAATAAAGGCTTCGGTGGAAAGATGGACGTCTAGAGAGAAGACTCAGTTATCTCTTTAGACCTCATGTTAAGGGTATAGGTGTTAAAATCAGATACCCTTACCATTGTCAATTTAGTATCTAACATTTTTGTGTGGTAAAAGACTGCACCAGTATCAATAAAAACGTGATTGTCAGTTTTCAGTACTTCATCTAATGGAGTATGGCCACAGAAGGTCTTTGATAGGCAAACACCTGATTCTGGATACTCATGGGAAGTCAAATGCCTACCCCAAATTAAGCCATTTTCATGTGCTTCGTCAAAGTTCCATTCATCGATATCAGTGTCATCAGCCATTTGACCATCATTTGCCCTGAAGATTTCAGCGTGAGCGATATTGACTCTCTTTGAACCTCTACCAATAGAGATAATGTATGGTAATTTGTCCATGTCTTCAGCAATAGACTTAATTAACTTAGTATCACATCGGTGACCCCATTGACCTCCATTGAACATCCAATTATCATAACTATTAGCTCTTACACCAGACCTTTCATGTAAGAATGAGTCAATCATCATTT
>Ga0196976_1000240_pt1 | contig 36989 bp, 38 predicted proteins | sample S3v_513CmetaG_FD_148644 | JGI IMG/M metagenome (GOLD analysis project Ga0196976, IMG submission 148644) | Soil microbial communities from Anza Borrego desert, Southern California, United States - S3+v_5-13C | ecosystem: Environmental > Terrestrial > Soil > Desert | place: USA: California... | reverse complement strand
GTCACGGGCCTCTTCGCCGGCGGAGAGGACGATGAAGTTGCCGTCGCTGCCGTCGGCGAAGAGGCCCGTGACCATGCCGCACTTCGAGCGCAGCATGGCCTCGCAATACGGGGCGAAGCGGGATTGCGTGGGGAAGATGAAGACATGCGTCCGCTCGCTGGAGTGCACCTGCAGGTCCGACAGCCTGCCGAGCGCGCCACGCATGCGCAGCAGGTCGCGCGCAATCCGCCGCGTCTCGGCCGCGGAGACGCCGCTGACGAGACGGAGCTCTTCGGCGTCCAGCGAGACCCATTTCTCCGCCGGCTTCGGCGGCTCGATACCGCGGGCGGAGAACGGGAGCGCGAGCGCGATGCACGCGGCCAGGAGCAGCGATCGGGGCATACCGCGATGCTAACACCCGGTCACTGGCAATAGGGAACGTACCGCCGGTCCGGGATGTAGGCCGCCCACTCCTCGGCGGTCAGCGCGCGGCCGATGTGACCGCACGCCGACTCCAGCATCTCGTCGTCGATGGCCGGCACCGCGATCTTCGGCGAGACATCCCACAGCTCCACCGGCCCCTTGCGGCGGGCGATGGCGAGCCGGTCGCCGCGCGGATTCGTGCTCACCAGGACCACTTCACCCCCTTCGTCGAAGCTCGCGGTCACGGCCGAGAGATCGGCGCTGACCAGCCGCACCTTCTCCGCTCCCCACACCACGAAACGGCCGTCGCCGGCGGTCTCGATGTGCGAGGGGCTTTTCCACTGCTCGTGACGGAGCACCGCGGACCGGGCTCCCGGCTTGCCGGTGGCGGCGTCGTACGAATGGAGCACGCCATCGCGGCCCAGGACGACCACCGAGCGCTCATCGGCGCTGAACGCGAAATCCTCGAGGTCCGGCGTGTCGACGCGGACTTTCCTGCCGTCGCGAACGGTGTGGATCGTCAATCCCCCGCGCGCTCCGGCCACGCCGGCCAGACGGCCGCTCGGGCTCAGATGGACGGGGGCGGTGCGCTCCACGGGGATCGACCGCAGGACGCGCCCCTTTTTCACGTCGACGATGGTGAGGCTGCCGGGGGTATCGAGGCCGCAGAGATCGGCGGCCGCAACGCAATGCACCCGCCTCACCGGGTACGGCACCTCGCCCCAGAACGCGGGATCCGGCCAGCCGGAGCGGGCGAAATCGCGCACTCTCCAGATCCAGAGGACGTCGTCCCGGACGCGGGAGAGATACGCGCCGTCGCCGGTCATCAAGACGGCCGGCTCGTTCGTGGTCCTGCGTCCTTTCCGGAGCTCGGTGATCGAGTCCGTGATGATCTCCGAGCCCGCGTCGTCCACGAACGTGGCGTTGGCCGCCATGGCGCTCCACGGGACCACCCGCGGCATGCGCTGGGACCAGCGCTCGACGGTGATGCCGTCCGGCGTCTTGCCGTACCAGAGCACGGCGCGGCCGTCGGCGGAAAACCGGATCGCCTCGACCGCGAACGAGGGGTGGTGCAGGACCAGCCCGCGCGGAACCGTTTCGAGCGTCCTGCGCAGCCGCTCCACGGCCACGCCGCGCTCGGAATCCCGCAGGCGCGGGATCGCCTCGAGCAGCAGGAGCGCCCGCGTCGACGGCGCGACCTTCCGCGCATCGAGCTGCAGCACGCGCGCGAGCTCCTGCTCGCTGGCCGAGGCGCGGGTGCGCTCGAAGTGCCAGAGTGCGACCGCGGCCAGCAGCAGCATGACGAAGACGAGCGCGATCTTCATGAGTCAAATGTATCCTCGTTCCAATGTCCTCCGCGTCTCATGCCTGCCAGGATGATTTTCACGTCCGTCATCACCGTGTCGGGGAGCTCGGCGTCGTCCACAACCGCTATCCCGCGCATTACGCGCTCGAGGAGCACGAGCATGCCGCGGCCACGGTCTATCTCGTGCTGCGCGGCGGGCACGAGGAGCGCAGCCGCGGGGCGGTGCACGAGTGCGCGGACGGCGCGGTGATCTTCTCGCCGCGGGGCGCGCGGCATTCGGACCGCTACGGAAAGCGCGGCGGCGAAGCGTTTCTGATCGAGCTGCCGGACGGCGTGCTCGAGCGCGCCGGCGCCGGCGGCGTCGTGCTCGACGGGCCGCTGTATCTCGACGGCGGAGGGGCGGGGTCGCTGCTGATGCGGAGGCTCTTCGACGAGGCGCGGCGCGACGACGACCTGACGCCGTTCGCGTTCGAAGCGCTCGTCCTGCACCTCCTGGCCGTGCTGTGCCGCGACGCGCCGCGCGAGACGCTGCGGATCCCCGGCTGGCTGGCGCGCGTCCGGGAGCTGATCAACGACCGCTTCGCCGAGCGGCTCTCGCTCGCCGACGCCGCGGCTGCCGCGGATGTCCATCCAGTCCATCTCGCCTCGACCTTCCATCGCTGCTACGGCGTCACCTTCGGCGCGTACCTGCGGCGCATTCGCGTCGAGCACGCGCGCCGCTCGCTGGCGGAGAGCGACGCCACGGTGGCCGAGATCGCCCTGGCCTGCGGTTTTTTCGATCAGAGCCACCTCTCCCGCGTCTTCCGCGAGGCCACGGGGACGTCGCCCGCGCAGTACCGCCGCGACGTAGGGCGGGCTTCAGCCCGCCTGGACGGGCTGAAGCCCGTCCTACGTGGCTGAAGCCCGTCCTGCGTGGGCTGAAGCCGTCCTGCGTGGGCTGAAGCCCGTCCTGCGTTCTTAAGCGCGTGCAAGAGCGCCCGCGCGACGCCGTGCTGCAATGCGCGGCATGAAGCGACTCCTCCCCTCCGTGCTCCTGATCCTCGCGGCCGCGGCCGCATCCGCGCAGTCACTGACCGAGCGTCTCGACGCGCTCTTCGCACCGCCCGGCGGGACGCCCGCCCTGCACGGCGGCATCCTCGTCGCCGAAAAGGGGCAGGTCGTCTATCACCGCGCGTTCGGCCCGAACCGCATCGACTCGCGCTTCCAGACGGCCTCGCTGTCGAAGGTGTTCACCTCGGTCGCGGTCCTGCAGCTCGCGGAGAAGCGCCGCCTCCGGCTCGACGACCCGGTGAAGCGGCATCTCCCCGCATTTCCCTGGGACGGCATCACCATCCGCCATCTCCTCGCGCATACGTCGGGCCTGCCGGATCTCGAGCTGTACGAGAAGCTGGTCGCGCGCGATCCGTCGCGCGTCATTCGCAACGCCGACGCCCTGGCCGCGCTGCGCGAGCACGCCCAGGGACCGGCGTTCCCGCCCGGTACGGACTTCCGCTACAGCAACACGAACTACGTCCTCCTGGCGCTGGTGGTGGAGCAGGCCGGCGGGATGCCGTTCGCGCGCTACCTCGAGCGCTCCGTCTTCGGTCCCGCCGGGATGCGCGACACGTATGTCCTCACCGCCGCATCGCCGCCCGATGCGCGGCTGGTGAAGAATCACATCCTCCCGACGATGTACGAGACGACGCCGGTCGATGTGCTCGAGGTGAAGCTGAAGGACGCGGTGAAGATGCGCCGCATCCGCTACGAGACGTACAACCTCGGCAGCACGCTCGGCGACCAGAACGTCATCAGCACGACGCTCGATCTCTTCCGGTTCCAGCAGGCGTTGCAGCGCGGGGCGCTCCTGCGCCCCGCGACCCGGAAGGAAGCGGCGACGCCGGCGCCGCTCGCGGATGGCACGGTGCGCTACGACGAGCCGGGGCCGCCGTTCGCGACGCGCTGCTCGTACGGCCTCGGCTTCGAGGTCTGTGCCGAAATGATCGGCCACAGCGGCTACAACCGCGGCATCGCCACGATGCTGTACCACGACCCGGCGCGGGAGCGGACGATCGTGATGTTCGACAACGCCGACGGCGAGGAGTTCGGGCGCAAGGTCGCGTCCGTGGTGAACGTCCTCGATGGAAAGCCGCCGCTGGAGCTCGACCGCCGCCGCTCGATGACGCGCGAGTACGGCCGCACGCTGCTCGACCGCGGTCCGGCGGCGGCGCTCATCGCGTACAACCGCATGCGCCTCGACCCCGCACACTACGTCGGTACGCGGCGCGGCATGAACGTCCTCGGCTACGACCTCCTCCACAACGGCTACGTCGCCGAATCGCTCCACCCGTTCCTCATCAACGTGGTGCTGCATCCCGAGGATGCGAACGTCTACGACAGCTACGCCGAGGCGCTCGCCGCCAACGGCAGGACGGCCGAGGCGATCGCGATGTACGAGCGCGCGCTGCAACTGAATCCCGGCAACGAGGGGGCGAAACGGGCGCTGGAGACACTGCGCGGCCGCGGCCACGGCCAGTGAAGGGCTTTCCGGGCAATAGCAAATGAAACGTTTTGACCCGCGCCCGCACTACCGAATGAAGGAGATCCATCATGACCAGGAAAACCATTCGTTCGATTGCAGTCCTCGCGGCGGCGGCATTGTCGACACTCGCCATCACCTGCCGTTCGGCCGACTCTCTGGGCCCGGCGGCGCGCACGGTCGAACTGCGCCAGGTGCAGCAAGTCGCCGCGGCGTTCAACAAGATCATCGACCAGGCCATCACCAACCGCAGCAGCGGAGCAACGCGGGAGTTCGTCGACATCTGCCCCGATCGCCCTACCTTCCGAGTGCACAAGGGCATCGTGGCGAACAAGGTCAGCATCGTTCGCAGCAGCGTGGCCATCGATCCGCCGGCGCAGATCACCGTCGTGCAGTTGCGGGAGCTCCGCGCCCTGATGAACCTGCGTGTCGATGAGGCCTTCCAGTCTGGCGACGCGTCGGCGTACCGCGACCTGCTCAGCGTAAAGCTCGATGGCAACGGCCTGACCGGGAACGTGAGCGCACCGCGTGCATCGGTGCAGATCAGCGAGCTGCAATGACCAGCGGCGGCCGGAAACGCATGGCGTGGCTGGCCGCGGCGGGCGTGCATCTCGCGCTCGTCATTTGCGGCGCCGCGGGGATAACGCCGGTCTCCACGAAGCTCGCGGGCGGCAGGGTCGTCGAAACGTACCGCGCCTACACGGGAGCGAACAACGGCTACGGCTTCTTCGCTCCGGGCGTTGCGTCCGAATGGCGAGCCACGTTCGACGTCTGCAGCGATGAGCGGCATTGCATTCCGGTAGCGAGGGAGCAGGTGGGCCACGAGGCGCGCCTGCTCCTCATCACGATCGATGGCCTCCTCGGAGAGGACGAACTGCGCGATCTCATCGCCGCGTCGCATGCCGCGCGGCAATTCGCGCGGTATCCGCATGCCGAGGTGGTACTGGTGAAGGCGGGGGTTTTCGAGGTGCCGGCGATGGCGGAGTACAGGGGCGGCGAACGGCCGCAATGGAGAGATCTGTATGGCTACGCATTTCATCGAGCCGCTGGCCGGCCGTGACGCGGGTGCGAGCTCGTTGCCGCGATTCCTGGCGGGCGAGGCGAGCGCGCGTCCGCTGGCGGCGCTGCGCATTGGACTGGCGGCGGTGTTGCTCGCACAGGCTTTCGCACTCGCGCCGCACCTCTTCCTCTTCTTTGGCGAGCACGGCATCGTGCAGGCGCCAATCGCGAACGCACTCGTGTCCGCCAGCGTGCCACGGGTGACGTATGTCGTCGCGCTACTTGCACCATACGTGCGCGACGAACGGCTCGTGCTCCTCGGTTGCTTTGCATTGTATGTGGCCGCGCTGCATCTGCTGCTCGCGGGATGGAAGACGCGCGCCGTGGCCATCGCCGCGTGGCTGCTGCACCTCGGTCTGAAGACCACCGCCAACCCGTCGGCCTACGGCGTCTTCGAGTTTGCGACCATCGGGCTTTTCTACTGTGCGGCCTTTCCTTCGGGCGCGGCCTGGTCGGTTGATGCGGGCTCGTCGAAGCACGAATCTACGTCGTTCGAGGCTAACCTCGGACTGCGCGTCTTGCAGATTCATCTGTGCATCGTTTACCTGTTCTCCGGGATCGAGAAACTCCGCGGCGAGCAGTGGCGCAACGGCGAGGCGATATGGCGCGCCGTGATGCGTCCCGGCTTTGCGATGTTCGACCTCTCCTGGCTCGCCGCATATCCCTTCCTTCCGCTCCTCGCGTGCTGGGGGACGATGGCGATTGAGCTTGGCTACGTGTTGCTCGTCTGGCCGCGGCGGATGCGGCACCTATGGGTCTTGGCCACGATCGGCATGCATGCCGGCATCGGAGTCGTGCTCGGGCTGTGGTCTTTTTCGGCGGTGATGATCGTGCTGAACGCCGCGGCGTTTCTCGTCACTCCGACCCGATCACCCACTTCTCGAACGCGTCCCCCGGCAGCTCGCGGATGAAGCGCGACGGCTCCATGAGGATGTCCATGCCGGCGCGGTCGCGGGCCATGACCGGGAAGACGAGATAGAGCTCCTGCATGGCCCGGGTCACGGCCACGTAGAAGAGGCGGCGCTCCTCCTCCTCGCCGGGGATCACGATCTCGCGCGTTCCCTGCTCGTCGATCACCGGCGCGTCCTGCGTCGCTCCTTCCAGGAGCGGCAGCGCCTCGTGCACCCGGTTCGGCGGGATGCGCACGATCCCTCCGGGGACGCGCAGCGCGCGCTGCGACGGGAAGCGTCCGTCGGCCAGCCACATCACGAACACCGCCCGCCACTCCAGCCCCTTGGCCTGGTGCACCGACGACAGCACGATCTTCTCGTCCTCGGGGCCGACCACGGCCACGTCCTCGCCGGCCATCGGGTTGGCCAGCGCCACCTCATCGAGGAACTGCTCCACGTCGTCGTAGCGCAGGGCGTACTGCGAGAGCTGCTCGAGGTCGTCCAGCCGCGCCTGGGCGTTGGCGAACTTGGTCCGCGCGTAGTCGCCGTAGCCGCGCTCCACGATCAGGCGGATCGTCTCCGACGGATTGCGCTTCATGGCGTCGACCGAGATCAGGCGCAGCACGTCGCGCGCGCTGTCGAGCGACGGCGCCACGCCGCGTCCCGGCGGATACGCTCCCGCGGCCGGCCCCCGCAGGAAGGCCTCCAGCGGATTCGACGCCGTGGCGATCCTGGCCCACACCTCGGCCGCGGTCTTCTCGCCGATCTTCGGGTAGAGCTTCAGCATCCGCTTCCACGACAGCTCGTCGCGCGTGTTCGTGACCAGCTTCAGGTACGCCAGCACGTCCTTGATGTGGGCCTGCTCGAAGAAGCGCACGCCGGAGCGGATCTCGTACGGGATCAGCCGCCGCGTCAGCTCCATCTGCAGCTCCAGCGACTGGTAGTGCGAGCGGTACAGCACCGCGATCTCGCTCAGCTTCTCCCCCTCGTCGCGCAGCTCCAGGATGCGCTGGGAGATGAAGGCCGCCTGCTCGTACACGTCGTCCACGCCGACCACCGCCGGGTCGGGGCCGTCGCCGCGCACGGCCTGCAGCTCCTTGCGGAACTGGAAGCGGTTCGCGGCGATGGACGCATTGGCCAGGCGCAGGATCTGCCGCGTGGAGCGGTAGTTCGTCTCGAGCTTGTAGATCTGCGACTCGGGGAAGCGGAGGGGGAAGGTGAGGATGTTCTCGAACGAGGCGCCGCGGAACGAGTAGATCGACTGCGCGTCGTCGCCGACCACCATCACGTTGCGGCGCTCGGAGGCCATCAGGTCGATGATGTCCGCCTGGAGCTTGTTCGTGTCCTGGTACTCGTCGACCAGGATGTGCCGGAAGCGGCGCTTCAGCGCGGCCGCGACCTCGTCGTGCTCCTCGAGCAGCACTTTCCAGAACACCAGCAGGTCGTCGAAGTCCATCGCGTTCGCGTCACGCTTGCGCTCCTTGTAGCGGCGGAACACGTTCACGATCTCGTCGCGGTACATCGCGAAGTGCGGGTAGTTCTCCTCGAGATGGAGCTCCAGCGGGACGCGGGTGTTGATCAGGAACGAATAGACGTCGAGCAGGACGTCGCCCTTCGGGAAGCGCTTCTCCAGCGTCTTGATGCCGAGGGAGGAGATGGCGGACTCCATCATCTCCTTCGAGTCCTCGTCGTCGAGGATGGTGAAGTTGGAGCGGTAGCCGATGGCCTCCGCGTGGCGGCGCAATAAACGATTGCCGATGGAGTGAAACGTCCCGCCCCAGATGCGGCGGGTGTCGGTGGTGACGAGCTGCTCGACGCGGCTGAGCATCTCGCGCGAGGCCTTGTTGGTGAAGGTGACGATGAGGATGTCGGCCGGATCGACGCCGTCCTCGATCAGCCGCGAGACGCGATAGGTGAGGGTGCGCGTCTTGCCGCTGCCGGCACCGGCGATGACCAGCATCGGCCCCTCGCCGGCCATGACCACCTCGAGCTGCTCGGAGTTGAGCTGATCCGCGTACGCGACCTTGTACTGCTTCTGCGGTTTGTCGGGACGCTTGAGGGTGTACTTGCGGACTTTGGTCTCGGTCATGAATTCGACCGGAGCGTATCAGGCACCGATCTTCTTCAGCCACTCATCCGTCCATTGCCGCCACGGCTTGCCGCTGCGCCGCTCGATGGCGGCCACCGGATTCTCCGAGCCGTAGGCTTCCATGAAGGCGCTCATGCCGAGCTCTTTGACGAGGTGCGCGGTGAAGGAGGCGGAGACGGCGTAGAACATGCCGCGTTCAGGACGGGAGGTGAAGGTCACACTCTTGGCCGGCCTGGCGAGCCAGCCGAGCGCCTGCTCGCGCGTCTGCGGCTTGCCGAGGATGCGCGCGGCCGCTTTGTCCAGCGACTCGAGGTCCGTGGCCTCGAGCTTCACCAGAGGACGCATCTTGCCCGGCTGCACGACGAACTGCACGTACGTGGCGATCCCTTCGCGGAGGAGCAGCGAGCCGAACTCGCCGCCGACGAGGTGCACGGTCTCGTGGAGGTGCGGCGCCTCGCCGGAGTCGAGTCCCGAGAGGAAGACCACGGGCGGATCGCCAGCGGCGTGCGCGTAGCCGCCATAGACGTGCGAGGGGAGGTCGTCGGAGTCGCTGATGTAGTACTCGATCGGCGCCTCGTGTTTCTTCCCCAGCGCCGTCTCGGCCTGTGCGACCGCGCGGTCGAGCGAGGCGGTCACGCCGGCGCGCTTCTCCGCCGGCCACGCCGGTGGCGCCCAGACGACGACACGCGCGCCGGCGCTCTTCACGTGCGTCGCGTGCATGGCCGCGATCGCGGCGTCGTCCTGTGAGGAGGCGAGGGCGGTGGTGGCGAGGAACAGCAGGATGGCAATCATTCGCATACGCGGGATCGGACGCGCCCCCCCGAATTTCGTTGGCGGCGTTGACCGGGTTGACACAATGAGAGCATCAGGCGGACCGCCGGCGTCCCGCCGGCTGTCTGTGGCGGCGTCCCGCCGCCACTCCGGGAGCCCGCAGGCGAGACGCCTGCGGAGACAGCCGGCGAGGACGCCGGCGGTCCGGGGACTGCGCTGAGGGAGGAACGTATGGACGACGACCTGCACGAACTGTCGCGCGAGCAGCTCATCGCGGAAGTGCGCCGCCTGCGCGACGGCATCCGACGCCACCGCGACAGCAGCATGCACGAGCTCTGCTGGCATCACCCGGAGCTGTGGGGGCTGCTGCCGGAGCAGAGCGATCCGCGGCCGGTGGTCCCCGACTGGCCGCAGTTCCTGCGCGGCTGCGTGCGTTACCGCGAGTCGCTGGAGCGGCAGGCGCCGGACGCGCCGCGCAGCGGCGAGGAATTCGAGCGCTGAACTGTTCACCATTCCGCCGCGGAGCTCATCGAGGCCATTCCCGACGCACCCTGCAACTCCGCCATGCGCACGCTGCTGAAGGTGCTGGAGGAGAAGGGGCACGTCACGCACGAGGAAGTGGGGCGGGTGTACTGCTACTCGCCCACGGTGGCGCTGGAGTCGGCGCGCCGCTCCGCGATGCGCTCGGCATCGCACGGCCGGTCCTGCTGATGCGCACGGACCGCGTCTCGCTGCCGGTGACCTGGGGGGAGCTGCCCCGGCGCGGAGCGGTACAACGTGTTCACGACCGTCGAGGATCTCGTGCGATGGAACGAGAACTTCGTCCGCCCGAAGGTCGGCGGCGCGGAGGCGATCCGCTGGATGACCACCTGGGCGAAGCTCGACACGGGGCACACCACGGAGTGGGGACTGGGCTTGTCGCCGCTGCGCTACAAGGGACTGGAGGGGCTCTACTTCTCCGGCGGCGGCGGCGACGGCACGTCGCTCTTCGCGCGCTTCCCGGCGCAGAAGTTCGCCCTCTCGATGATGTGCAACGCCGGGTTGCCGTACAACGCGGAAATTCTCTCGCAGCGCGTCATCGACGTGGTGCTGGCCGACGCCATCGCCGCGGTGCCGAAGAGCGAGCCGCCGGCGATTGTGGACCCGGCGCCGGTGCGGGTCGCGCGCGAGACGCTGCAGCGCTGGTCGGGCATGTACTTTACGTCCCATGGGGGACCGTTCTCGCGCGCGTTCCGCGTCCGGGACGACGCCTTCGTGGTGGTGGTCAGTCCGGAGCGCACGGTCCCGCTGATCCACCTCGGCAACGGCCGCTTCCGCGCCAGCGGCTCGACGACGGAGTACGAGCTCGGGCGCGACCGCGTCCGCCGCTCCGCGCAGAACGAGCCGGTCATCGAGCTCGCGCGCGTCGACGAAACCAAACTGTCCTCCTTCGAGGAGTTCGCCGGCGTCTTCTCCAGCGACGAGGTCGAGGCGACCCTGACCTTCACCGTGCGCGACGGGAAGCTCCCTACGCCTTCCCGCGGCAGGAGCGCTCCGACCCGCTCGAGCCGGTCTTCCGCGATGCCTTCGCCGACGGCCCGCTCTACTTCCGCTTCCGCCGCGACGCGCGAAGCCGCATCACCGGCGTGACGAAACACTGGGACCGGGTCTCGGCGCTCGATTACGTGAAATAGTAGTGGACCGCCGGCGTCCCGCCGGCTGTCTGTGGCGGCGTCCCGCCGCCACTCCCCGGGGCGCAGGCGGGACGCCTGCGGAGACAGCCGGCGAGGACGCCGGCGGTCCACGGTTCTGCTAGTCTCCCGTGTGGATGTTTTCGCCGCGGGTGCTGGCCGTCGTTGCCGTCGTCTTCTGGGGCATTTCCTTCGTCGCCACCAAGGCGGTGCTGCGTGAGATCTCTCCCTCCACCCTGATCTTCGTGCGCTTCGCCATCGGCGCGCTGGTCCTGCTGGCCATCGTCCGCGAGCTGCCGCCGCGGCGGGCATGGGCCGCGCTGGCGGTGATGGGCTTCGTCGGCGTCTTCGTCCATCAGATGCTGCAGGCCTACGCCCTGACCATGACCAGCGCCACCAACACCGGGTGGCTCATCGGCATCACCCCCATCTGGTCGGCCATCCTCTCGGCCCTCGTCCTGCGCGAGCGTTTCGGCTTCTGGAAGATCGCCGGCCTCCTGGGCGGGTTCCTCGGTGCACTGCTCGTCGTCACCAAAGGGGACTTCAGCCCGCGCGTCCTCGGCGCCCCTTCGACGACGGGCGACCTGCTGATCTTCATCAGCACCATCAACTGGGCCGTCTACACCGTCCTCGGGCACAAAACCATCCGTGCCCTCGGCCCGCGCCGCGCCACCTCGGGGGCCATGCTCTTCGGCGCGGCCATGCTCGCCCCCATCTTCATCCTGAAGCGCGGCTGGGTCGAACTGCCCCGGCTCACCGCCACCGGCTGGGGCGCGCTGCTCTTTCTCGCGGTCTGCTGCTCCGCGCTCGGCTACCTCTTCTGGTACGGCGCGCTGGAGCGGCTCGAGACCGCGCGGGTGGCCGCGCTGCTCTACGCCGAGCCGCTGGTGACCTTCGTCGCCGCCGCGCTGCTCCTCGGGGAGCGCGTCAGTACCGTCGTCGTGCTCGGCGGCGTCCTCGTTCTTGCAAGCGTTCTCGTCGCGCAGTACGCGCCAGCCGTACGCACCCCTCTGGAGGAAGCATGATTCGTCGTCTCGCCGTCATTCTGCTGCTCGCTCTCTTCTGCATCGCCTGCGGGTCGTCGTCCGACGACTACGACACCTCGGCCTCGCGCGTCCTGCCGCGCGGCCCGTACTCGGGGAACGAAGTCGGCCCGTCGCCCGTCGGTGCCATTCCCGACATCACGGTGCGCGACGCCTCGCGCAGCCGCGACATCCTGCTCACCGTCGAATACCCGACGCGCAGCGGCTCGAACCCGCTCATCATCTTCTCCCACGAGCTCGGCGGCTCGAACCGCGCCTACATCGGCCTCAGCTCCTACTGGGCCGGCAACGGCTACGTCGTCATCCGCCCCTCCCACGGCGACCGCGGCACCTTCGAGACCCAGAGCGAGGGAGACTTCCAGGGCCGCGTGCGCGACCTCGCCACCATCCTCGACTCGCTCGAAGACCTCGAGCGGCGCTACCCGGAGCTGCAGGGGAAGATCGACCGCACGAAGATCGGCGTCGCCGGACACGGATACGGCGGGCAGACCGCGCTGCTGCTCGCCAGCGACCCGCGCGTCCAGGCCGTCGTGGCCATGGTGCCGGAGACGCGCGGCGTCACCCTCACCAGCGTCGCCAGGCCGGCGCTCTTCATCAGCGGCACCCGCGATCCGGCGCAGACCGCCGCGGAGCCGTTCACGCTCGCGCCCGCGGGGGACAAGTGGCTCATCGCCATCGAAGGGGCGCGCATGCCCGCGTTCACGGGACGCTACGAGGCCTTCACCGAGGCGCAGGCCAGGGAGGCCGCGCGCAACGATCCTCTCCTCGACCCGTACGACAACCGGCAGCAGCAGATGCGCTCCGCGCGCGTGCAGAACGCCATGCTGCGCACGCAGGAGATGTTCGGGATCGTGCGCGGCAGCGCGCTGGCGTTTTTCGACGCCTACCTCAAAGGCAACGCCGAGGCCCGGACGGCGCTGGAAAACTTCAAGGACCGCCGAGGTGTAACAGTCGAGCGGAAGTAATGCCGGATAGGTGGCGTTGCGGGAGAGAGAGAAGAGTTAGAATACTGCTCCCCATTTCCCCGACCGAACAGGAGACATTGATGGTTCGACGGTTGTTCGTACTGGCAGCGCTATTTCCTGTCGTCGCGCTCGGCGCCGACCGGCACATCCTTCGTTACACCAATTCCATCCCGGTCTCGTTCAGATCCTCCCTGGCCACCATCGACGGCGCGCTCGTGTCGCTGAACAGCGGCGCGGGGCTGGCCGTCGTCAGCGACCTCACCGATGAAGAAGCGGCCCGGCTGGCCAAAGAGACCGGCGCCGCGGACGTGCTGCCCGACGTCGACGTGCGCCTGCGCCTCGGCGGACTGGGCGAAGCCTCCGATCCGGGCATGACCCTCTTCAGCAGCCCGTCGCCGGAGAACGCCGCCATCTACTCGTGGCAGTGGCACCTGCGCGCGATCGGCGCCGACAAGGCGTGGGCCGCGGGCCGTCTCGGCTCGTCCGACGTCACCGTGGCCGTCATCGACACCGGCGTCAGCTACGAGCATCCCGACCTCGCCGGCCGCGTCGATCTCAGCCGTTCGGTCTCCTTCGTCCCGAGCGACGACGCCGACGTCGCCGCGATCTTCCCGGGACGCCACCCGGTGACCGACCTCTTCTACCACGGCACCCACGTCGCCGCGACGATCGCCAGCAACGCGCAGATCGCCGCCGGCGTCACCCAGAACGTCACCATCATGGGCGTGAAAGTGCTCTCGCGCTGGGGCGAGGGGAGCTTCAGCGGCGTGCTCGACGGCGTGCTCTGGGCCGCCGATCACGGTGCCGACGTCGCCAACCTCAGCCTCGGCGATACGCTGTCGAAGCCGGAGAACGGCCGCTACATCGCCATGATCAACCAGGCCTTCAACTACGCGCACCGCAAGGGCACGCTGGTGGTCGTGGCCGCGGGGAACGAGAGCACCGACCTCGACCGCGACAAGAAGAGCTTCAGCATGTACTGCGACGCCCCGAACGTCGTCTGCGTCTCCGCCACCGGCCCGACGGCCGCCCCGAGCGTGACCGGTCCGTTCACCGGCGTCGACGAGTTCGCGTCGTACTCCAACTACGGCAAGTCGATCAGCGTGGCCGCGCCCGGCGGCACCAACCCGGGGCGCGTCTGGGCGGCCTGCTCGAAGACGTCGCTGCTCGTGCCGTTCTGCCAGACCTCGGACGAGGTGCTCGGCATCGGCGGCACGTCGATGGCGGCGCCGCACGTGGCCGGCCTGGCCGCGCTGCTCGTCGAAGACATCGGTCACGGCAAGCCGTCGCAGGTGAAGCAGCGGCTGCAGAAGACCGCCGACGATCTCGGCCAGCCCGGCAAGGACCCGCTGTACGGCCACGGCCGCATCAATGTCCCGAACGCCCTCGGGCTCGAGTAACCCACGATGCCAGAAGAGCTCCCCGAGCCGGTGACCGTGCCGGAGACGGCATGGATCACCGCGCTCGACCGGGAGCTGGCCGCGCAGCGGCTGCAGAGCGAGCAGCTCCAGCTCCTCGGCACGGCCGTGCGCGTGACGGGGGAGGGGATCGCCATCCTCACGCCGGCCGTCGAAGCGGTCGGCCCGCGCATCGCCTTCGTCAACGACGGCTTCTGCACCATCTCCGGCCGCCGCCGCGAGGAGATCATCGGCCAGACGCCGCAGATCTTCGGCATCGTCGACCGCCAGCAGTCCGTCTACGACGCGCTGCTGCAGCACGTCTTCGAGGGGCGCCCGTTCGAGGCGGAAGTGACGGCGCGCCGCGCCGGCGGCGCGGAGTTCGAGCTCGACCTGCAGCTCGTGCCGGTCGAGGACGGCGGCCAGCTCACGCACTGGGTGGCCTTCCTCCGCGACGTCACGCAGGCCCGGCACCAGGTCACGTCGCTGCGCCATCAGGCCATGCACGACGCGCTGACCGGCCTCCCGAACCGGACCATGCTCTTCGAGAAGCTCGAGAGCGCCATCGAAGGGTCGCGCGGCGACGGCTCGAAGCTCGCGCTGATGCTGATGGACCTCGACCGCTTCAAGGAAGTGAACGACACGTTCGGCCATCAGTTCGGCGACGCGCTGCTCAAGCAGGTGTCGTTCCGGCTGCAGAACCAGCTCCGCGGCGACGACTTCGCCGCGCGCCTCGGCGGCGACGAGTTCGCGGTGGTGCTGCCGCACGTGACCGACTCCACGACCGCCGCCACGACGGCCCGCCGCATCCTCGGCACGCTCGAGCAGCCATTCGTCATCGAGGGGCAGGTGCTGGAGGTGGGCGGCAGCATCGGCATCGCCCTCTTCCCCGAGCACGGCGGCGACGCGCGGACGCTGCTCCGCCGCGCCGACGTGGCCATGTACGCGGCCAAGCAGAAGCAGAGCGGCTACAGCTTTCACCAGGACGACCAGGAGACGCGCACGCCCGACCAGCTCGCCCTCGTGGTCGAGCTGCGCGGTGCCGTCGATCGCGGCGAGCTGACGGCGCACTATCAGCCGAAACTGCACATGCGCAGCGGCATCATGACCCGCGCCGAGGTGCTGGTACGGTGGAACCACCCCACGCGCGGTCACCTCGGGCCCTCGCACTTCATCCCGCTGGCCGAGCGTACGGGGCTGATCCGCGGCGTGACGGACTGGCTGCTGGATCACACCATCGGCCAGTGCCGCGTGTGGCAGGACGCGGGCGCGCCGATCCACATCGCGGTCAACGTCTCGGCGCGCAGCCTGCTCGACCAGGAGCTGCCGGTGAAGGTGCAGAACGCACTGGACCGCTGGGGGATCGAGCCGCGGTTCCTGAAGATCGAGATCACGGAGAGCAGCATCATGGCCGACCCGGCGCACGCGCTGGCCATCCTGTCGATGCTGCAGTCGATGGGCGTGCGCCTGTCGGTCGACGATTTCGGCACGGGCTATTCGTCGCTCACGCATCTCCGCGAGCTGCCGATCGACGAGATCAAGATCGACAAGTCGTTCGTGATCGGCATGCGCACCAGCGACGCCGACGCGGCCATCGTCCGCACGGTGATCGATCTCGCCCACAACCTCGGCAAGCAGGTCTGCGCCGAGGGAGTGGAGGACGCCGAGACGTGGCAGCTCCTGAAATCGCTCGGCTGCGACCTGGCCCAGGGCTACTGGATCGCCCGCCCCATGAACGCGAACGACCTGATGGAGTGGCTGACGCGGACGAGCTGGGGACTGACGCGCTAGACGTTACTGGTGGCTGGTTGCTGGTTCAAGGCGCTGTATGGGTTTCAGGCGATGCAGCGCCACGAACCAGCAACACAGCAACCAGCAACCGCTACTTCACATTCACCTTGATCTTCGCCCGCTCGCTCTTCTCGATCCGGCGCAGCTCCGCGTTCACTTCACGCTGCGTTCGCCAGGCGCGTGGCGGCGTGGCGATGGCGGTGCCGGTCAGCGAGAACGGGTCCGGCCACTCCTGCGTCACGCCGAGACGTGAGCCGGAGAGCGGTGTCATGATCGGCAGATAGTTGAACCGCCAGCGCGTGCCGAGGGCGCCGAACTCGACCGAGCCGACGTGGAAACGCACGTTGCGCACGCGCGGCGGCGGGGGCTCCGGAATCGACAGCACGAAACGCTGCAGCGCCGGCTTCGAATAGTCCGGCGTCGTCGGGGGAGTCGTGTTCTGGAGTTGCTCCTGGGCGGAGAGACTCGTCGCGGCGAGGAGCACGAGGATTGCGATCTTCGTCTTCATACGCTTCTTTCCCTCCATTCTACGACGCACGAATCGAACCAAGGTTCGCCGCCCGAATATGATGCCAAAGTGTTGCTGACCCTGCTCATCGTCGCGGCCGCGTCCGCCGCGATGGCCGCCCTCTGGAACCGCTGGTTCCTGTCCGTTCCGTGGCGGATCACCGGACTCTTTTTCGTCCTCTGCGCCCTCTGGCAGGCGGAGACGCTCTTCACCGGCAAAGTGGACGTGCCCGGCAACCTGGCCTTCCACGCCTGGCCGTGGAAAGCCGTCGACGCCCCGCCTGCAAACGCGAACACGGGCATCGTCTTGACCCAGCTCGCGCCGTGGACGCGCATCGCCCGCGACGAGCTGACGTCCGCCACGCTGCCGCTCTGGAACCGCCACTCGGCCGGCGGCGCGCCGCTGCTCGCCAATCAGCAGACGGCGCTCTTTCATCCCTTCACCCTGCTCGGCCTGCCGCTGACGGTGGGGAAGGCGTTCACGCTGTCCGCCACCCTGCGCCTCTTCACGCTCCTCTTCTTCACTTTCGTCCTGCTGCGCGGCTTCGGCCTGCGCGACGGGCCGTCGGTCTTCGGCGCCGTGGCCTACGCCTTCTGCAGCTTTCACGTGGTCTGGCTGCTCTTTCCCCTCGGCCTGGCCACGATGATGCTGCCCGTGGCGCTCGCCGGCGCGCGCGAGCTCGTCGAGACGGGAACCCGCCCCGCGTACGTGCTGCTGACGCTCGGGCTGGCGTGCTCCGTCCTGGGCGGACATCCGGAGTCGGCGCTGTGGGTGTGGATCACGACGGCGGTATTCATCGTCTATCTGGCACGAACGCGCGTGCTGATCCCCGCCACGGCCTTCATCATCGCCGCCCTCCTGACGGCCTTCTTCTGGTATCCCACGCTGCGCGCGCTGCAGACCACCGAGCGCTTCCAGAAGTTCCACCAGCGCGAGCTCAACCCCGCCGATCACGGCCTGTCGTACGAATGGCTGCTGCCGCTCGTGGCGCCGAATGTCCTCGGGAATCCCGTGAACGGGACCTACACCCCGCCGCGCGGTGCGCATCCGGCGGTGCTGAACGACTACGGCGAGGTGGCCTCGAGCTACGCGGGGCTGCTCACGCTGGCGCTGGCGTTATCGGCGGTGTTCGTGACCCGCCAGCGCCCCCTCTTCTTCGCCCTCGGCCTGATGCTCTTCGCGCTCCTCACGATCGCGGAAGTCCCGCTCTGGCGCGACGCCATCCGCGCCATCCCCTTGGCCGGCGTCAGCCTCCATCAACGCCTCCGGGTGTTGTGGGACCTCGGCGTCTGCATCGCCGCCGCAACCGCGCTCAACGTAGGGCGGGCTTCAGCCCGCCCCGTGCTCTTGGTCACCGGCGCGGTGTTCCTCGCCCTCTACTTCCTCCGCGAGCCCCCCCTCGACGCCCTCGCCATCGCGCAGCTCGCGATCCCCATCGCCACTCTGCTCATCTTCGCCCTGCGCCCCACCGTGGCGGTGGCCACTGTGCTCGTCTTCATCGACCTCGCCGCCGCGACCTGGCGCTACAACCCGCCGGCGCTGGCCGGACACGTCTATCCCATCACCGGCGCCATCGACTTCATGCAGCGCGCGGCCAAGCCGTACCGCATCGCGGCGTGGGGGTGGTCCTTCATGCCCGAGACGCCCGGCTACTACGGGCTCGAGGACGTGAAGACGACCGACCCGGTGCAGCACTTTGCGTACATGTTCCTCCTGCGCGGCTACCTCGGCATCGATCCCTCGTCGCCGGACCTGGTGCTGAGCAACGTCGAGCGCGCCTATCTCGACTTCCTCAACGTCCGCTACCTCTACGTGCCGCCCGACCACGAAACGCGTCCGCCCGGCTTCGTGGAGCGCTACCGCGGCGCCGACGGCGTGGTGCTCGAGAACGTCGAGGTGCTGCCGCGCTACTTCCTCGTGCGCGAGGCGAGCGTCGAGACGGACCTCGGCATGACCGTCGCCAAGTCGCGCTTCATCTCCGACTTCCGTGCCCAGGCCATCGTCGACCGCAAGCCGCCGCAGGTCCCGAACAGCTTCCGCGGCGGCAGCGTGGACCTCCGCGAGTACGCAGGCCAGCACACGCTGCTCGAGGTCGAAAGCCGCGGCTGGAACCTCCTCGTCACCAGCGACACCCACTGGCCCGGCTGGAAAGCGCGCGTGAACGGCCGCGACGCCGAGGTAGTCAAAGTGAACGGCGCCTTCAACGGCGTCTACATCCCGCCGGGGAAGGCGAAGGTGGAGCTGTGGTACTGGCCGGACGAAGTCACGCACGGCCTGATCGCGGGGGTGGTGGGGCTGCTGTTGCTGGCGTGGGTGGTGACGTATCGAGGCTCATAGGCTCATAGGCTCACAGGCTCATAGGCTCATAGGCTCATAGGCTGATCGGACCCCTGTGAGCCTATGTACCTGTGAGCCTATGAGCCTTCTCTCCTACCGCACGAACCGCAGCTCGCGCAGCAGCAGCTCCAGGTGCTCGCGGCCGATCGCCGACCAGACGTTGTACAGGCACTCCTGTCCCTGGATCCTCACGTAGGCGAGCTGCTTCGGGCCTTGGCCGCCCTCGGGGCCGTATTCGGCCTTGCTGCCGTCGTCCCATTGGATGGCGTGCGGCCACTGGTCGTACGAGCCTGGGGCGTCGGCCTTCGCGCCCGTGCCGGCCACGCCGAACGCGCTGCGGAGGTTGGGGAGGTCGTATGCCACGGCCCAGCCGCCGGAGAAGGTCGCCGCCCGCGGCGTGGCGCCCGCCCCTTCGGGGCCGAGGGAGCGCGGGGCGATGAGGGCGCAGGTAGCGCGGTTCTCCGCCTGCAGCCACTCCTGCGTGTAGACCGCCGGTGCTGCTCCGCCGGGAATCGGCTCCTGCCGCCACGGCGGGGCGGGCTGCAGCGGCCCGTCATCGTCGGGAGTCGTGGCACAGGCGGTGAGGAGCAGCAGCAGAACGGCGAAGAACGAGGTGCGCATCATTTCAGGTAGCGCGCCAGAAAGTCCCACATCTCCTTCCGCGATTCCTTCGCCAGCTTCGTGTCGATGCGGTTGAAGCGGTGCGCGCCCGGGGCGTTCTGGTAGATCTTGTACTCGAACTGCTTGCCGGCCGCCTTCAGTGCCGCGATCATGTGCTCGACCTCCAGCACGTGCACGTCCTCGTCGTTCGTGGTGGTGTGGATGAGCAGCGGCGTGCGCAGCTTCGCGGCATGGAAGACGGGAGAGCGCCGCCGGTACTCCATCACGTTGTCCTCCGGCTGCCGGCCGATGAACTCCTCCGGGGATTCTAGGCGCATAGGCTCATAGGCTCATAGGCTCATAGGGAGCTCCTGTGAGCCTGTGAGCCTATGCACCTATGAGCCTATGCACCTATGAGCCTATGCACCTATGAGCCTGTACGCTACCATCCCTCCTGCCATGAACGAGCCCACCATCATTACCATCGACCGCGTCGGGCGTCTGGTCATCCCGAAGGAAATCCGCGACGAGGCGGGGATTGAGGCGGGGATGGCGCTGGAGGTGCGCTGCCGCGAGGGGCGCATCGAGATCGAGCCGCGGCGGCGTCCCGTGCGCATCGTGAAGAAGGGAAGGCTGCAGGTGGCGGAATCCGTGGAGCCGGGGCAGCCCCTCACGCGCGCGGCGGTGAAGAAAGCGGGAGAGCGGGCCTGATGCCGGCTCTCGTCGCCGCCGACGCCACCGTGCTCGTGGCCGCCGTCGTGGCCTGGCACGAGCGGCACCGCGCCGCCGCGGGAGCGATCGAGCACGCGCTGGCGCGCAAGTCGCTGGTCGTGGCGGCGCCGTCGCTCGTCGACGCGTACGCCATCCTCACGAGACTGCCCGCGCAGCACCGGCTGCCGCACGCGCAGGCGTTCCATCTCCTGCGCTCGAACTTCGGGCCCGCGCGCCTGGCAGGGCCGCGCACGCGCGATGCCTGGTCGCTCCTGCGCCGCCTCTCCGTGGCCCCCGTGGGAGGGAGCGATACCTACGACGCGCAGATGGTCGAGATCGCGCGCGACGCGGGGGCGAAGACGCTGCTGTCGTTCCGGCGTTCGGAACTGGAGCGGCTGGCCATCCCCGGCATCGAGATCGTCGAGCCGGTCTGACAGTCCCCTCTCCCCGCACGCGGGGAGAGGGGACTGTTGTCAGTGGAGAAACATCGGCATGCCCATCACTTCCGCCACCTTCGGGCGGTACTCGTTCGGGTCGTAGAACCGCGCCACGTCGACGCGTTTCTTTCCTTCGCCCGTCACTTCCACCGGCACGGCGGCGTAGCGGCCGTCGACGACGGCCACCATCTTCCCCGTCTGGCCGCGGCGGACCAGGTCGGCGGCCAGGGAGCCGTAGTTGCGGGCCACGATGAGGTCGAGCGAGTCGGGGGCGCCGGAGCGCATCAGGTAGGCCAGGCGCTGGTAGATCACCTTGTCGCGGCCGAGCTTCTCCAGATGCTCCGCCAGCGCGCCGCCGATGCCCCCCAGCTTGCGCTGGCCGGCCGCGTCGGCCTCGCCGCTCTCCACGACCTTCCCGGTGATCGTCCGCGCCCCCTCCGAGATGGCCACCACCGCGTAATTGCTCGGGTTCTCCGCCTTGTCGCGCGAGAGCATGTCGTACACGAGGTCGGGGTCGAACGGCACCTCGGCGATGATGGCCCGGTCGATGCCGCTCAGATACGCCGCCAGCAGGCACGTCTCGCCGGAGTTGCGGCCGAACAGCTCGACCACCAGGAAGCGCTCGTGCGACCCCGCGCTGGTGCGCAGGTCGTTGATGAACATCACCGAGCGCGTCACCGCGCTCGAGAAGCCGAGGCTGTAGTCGGTGCCGAAGACGTCGTTGTCCATCGTCTTCGGGATGGCCACCAGCGGCACGCCTTCCCGGTGCAGCCGGCGCGCGAACGTGAGCGTGCCGTCGCCGCCGAGGGCCACCAGACAGTCGAGGCCGAGAAACTCCACCGTGCGCATCGCCGCGCGGGTGAGGTCGTAGCGGCCGCGGTCATCCGGCTCGCCACGCTCGGCCAGGAGGTGCTGCGGGATGTGCTCCGCCTTGCTGATGGACGGGTTGATGCGCGAGGTGTGGAGGATCGTGCCGCCGGTGCGGTCGATGGCCCGGGTGAGCACCCGCGTGAGCGGCAGGATCCACGCCGAGTTGTCGGCCTCCGGATCGGGGATGATGTTCAGCAGCGAGGCCCAGCCGCGGCGCAGGCCGATGATCTCGCACGGCTCGTCGAGCATCCGCCAGACGAAGGCCTTGAGGGCCGCGTTCAGCCCCGGGACGTCGCCGCCGCCGGTGAGGATGCCGATGCGTCTCATTGCCTGAAGCGCGCGCGGGCCTTCTCCTCCCCCTCGGGGAAGAAGACCACCTTCAGCGCCTCATGGCGATCGAACTTGCCGATGCCGTCGTGGAAGTCGTGGAGAGAGTCGAACGTCGCCTGCACCACCCACTCGACATCCAGCCCCGCGCGCAGCATCCCGAGCATGCGCTGCCAGGTCGAGTACATGCGCCGGCCGATGATGCCGTGCATGGTCACGCCCTTGAAGATGACGTTCTTCGTGTAGTCGTCGATGGTGACGCTGTGCCCCGCGGGGAGGCCGAGGAGCGAGAGCGTGCCGCCCATGCGCACGATGTCGAGACCGAAGTTGATGGCGGCGGACGAGCCGGACATCTCGCAGACCACGTCCACCCCCACGCCGCCGGTCAAGAGCTGGATCGCTTTCTTGACCTCGGCGTTGTCGGTCGTGCGGACGTTGAAGGCGTGCAGGTTGTCGAAGTTGCGCGAGGCGGCCCAGCGGCGCGCCGTCTCCAGCGCGTGATCGCTGACGTCCGTGACGATCACCACCGCGGCGCCGTTGTGCTCCGCGATGGCGGCGGACATCGCCCCGATGGGGCCGAAGCCGGTGATGGCCACGGCCTTGCCCGCGAGATCGACCACCTGCGTCGTGTGCACCGCGTTGCCGAGGGCATCGAGGAACGCGCCGACGCGCGGCGGCACGAAGGGGGGGAGCTTGAGCACATTCGCGGCCGGCACCTTCACCAGCTCGGCGAAGCAGCCGTCGGAGTCGAGGCCGTAGATCTTCGTGCGTACGCAAATGTGGCCGTCGCCGCGGCGGCACTGATAGCACTCCCCGCAGATGACGTGCATCTCGGCCGAGACGTAGTCGCCGACGGCGAGCCGCCCCTCGTGCGCGCGCTCGGCGCCGGGGCCGAGGGCTTCCACGAAGCCGCAGAACTCGTGGCCGTAGATGCGCGGCGGGTGGACCTTCGACTGGATCGACGGATCCCAGTGGTAGATGTGCTTGTCGGTGCCGCAGATGGCGGTGGCGGCGACGCGGATCAGCACTTCGCCCGGCCCCGGCTCGGGCGCCGGACAATCGCGGATCTCGGTCCCCTCGGGACCGTCTTTGGGAGCGGATTTGACGACGGCGATCACGGGCGCTGGACTCTATCACCACGCAGGTCGGCAATGAATCGGGAGAGCGCGCCGGTGAGTGCCTCGGGGTCGCGCTCCCAGATGTCGTTGTGCATCCCGCCGTCGACGCGGTGGATCGTCTTCGGCGTGGGGCAGGCGTCGTGGAGTGCGTGTGCCATGGCGCACGGCGCCACCTCGTCGTCGGAGCCGTGCAGCACGAGCAGCGGCACGTCGAGCTTGCGGACCACGCGAAGCGTATCGAAGAGACGTCCCGCCAGGAGATGCATCGGCAGGCGCGGGTAGAGCACGCGGGCGAGGGCGCCCAGGGTGGTGAACGTCGACTGCAGGACCAGCGCGTCGAAGCGGTGGCGGCGAATCACCTGCGCGGCGATGGCGCCGCCGAGGGAGAAGCCGTAGAGGATCGACGGGAGGTGCGGCGGGCGGAGCGTGTCGTGGAAGCGCGCGGCGGTGACCGCGTCCGCGAGCACGCCGGGCACCGTCGGGCGGCCGCTGCTCCGGCCGAAGCCGCGATAGTCGAAGAAGAGGATGCTCAGGCCGGCGCGGAGAAAGTGCGGAATGATGTTCGCGCTCAGCGTGATGTTGGCCTTGTTGCCGTGGCAGAAGATGCCGGACGCCCTCGGCTCGGGCGCGCGGCAGTACCAGGCGTGCAGCGTCTCGCCGTCGGGCGTGGCGATCCAGTGCTCCTCCACCGCGCCGGCGGGGATGCCGTAGTCGGCCGGGTCCCAGCTCCGGACCGGCTCGCGGAGAGGGTCGAAGAGCTGCGAATTGCGATAGAGCCGGCGGCCGAGGTCGAGCGCCGCCAGAGCCGCGGCGGCGATGAGCAGTCTGCGACCGGTTTTCATCGGTTCTCCGGGGAAGCTCAGCAAGAGTTTTGCCGTGCTACAGTGCCGCGCCGTGAGGTTCGCGGAGTCACGCACCCGCGTGCGCTACAAGGAGACGGACCAGATGGGCATCGCCCATCACGCGAACTACATCGTCTGGTTCGAGATCGGCCGTACGGACCTCTGCCGCGAGGCCGGCATCCCGTACATCGACATCGAGGCGCGCGGCTACATCCTGGTCGTCACCGAGATCGCGCTGCGCTACCGCATCCCCTTCCTCTACGACGACGAGGTGCGCATCCGCACGCACGTGGCCAGCCTCGCCAGCCGGGCCATGAAGTTCGGCTACGAGCTCTATTGCGGCGAAGAGCTGCGCGCCACCGGCTTCTCGGCGCACATGTGGGTGGACCGGCAGACGCGGAGGCCGGTGCGGGCGGACGCGCAGGCGATGGAAGCGTTTCGTAGGACGGGCTTCAGCCCGTCCACCCCGGGGGAGGCGGGCTGAAGCCCGCCCTACGTTTACAGCCTCATCAACCCACCCTTCAGGATCGCCGCCGGGTCGGCCATGAACTGGCGCCGGTTCTCCTCCGAGGAGAAGTAATAGATCTTCCCCTTGTACTCGAAGGTCGGCGTCGCGGCCCGGATCGAGATCTTGCTGCCGTCGATCGGGTCCATGGCGATGGCGGGACTGAAGGGGAGGGAGGCGCGCAGCTTCTCGTCCTCGGGGGAGAAGACGATCGGCTCGGGGCGGTCCCACTGGTGGAGCGGCTTCGGTTTGGGCGGCGGCGCCTCGTCCACGAGCATCTGCGGCGGCTGGAGCGGGGCGGGCCTCGGGGGGACGGTGTTGATCGTGGCCACGCCGGCCGTGGCTACTTCGCGGGTCGGGGGCGGCGCGGCCTCGCAGGCAGCGAGCGCCAGCGCGGCAACGGTGACGATCAGAATGCGGCTCATCCGTGAATCGTGAACTGCGAAGGACAGGCCAGATTGGGAGGAAGGGATTTTGGTGCCCGGGACTGGAATCGAACCAGCACCCTCTAATGAGGACAGGCTTCTGAGACCTGCGCGTCTACCAATTCCGCCACCCGGGCTCGGGAGGGCGATTCTAGTTGCAGGCTCTGGAATGTCAATCATCGGAGTGAAATTCCGTTCCATGCGCTATTCTCCGCCACGCGAAGCCCGACCTCCGATGTCGACTCCAGAAGCGATCCGCACCGTGCCGCGCGAAACTCTCTCGAACGAGATCTGGAACCTGCCGAACGCGCTCACGCTGTTCCGCATTTTCCTCGTGCCCTTCCTCGTCGTCGTGCTGCTGACGAAGTTCAGCGGACGCGAGTTCGTCGGCCTGAGCATCTTCCTGGTCGCGGCGATCACGGACTTTTTCGACGGCTGGGTGGCCCGGCGCCGCAACCAGACCACGCGCCTCGGCGCGCTGCTCGACCCGATCGCCGACAAGCTGCTCATGTCCGCCGCCTTCATCTCGCTCGTGGAGATGGACCCGAAGCACGTGCCCGCCTGGATGGTGGTGATCATCATCGGACGCGAGTTCGCCGTCTCCGGCCTCCGCTCGATCGCCGCGCAGCAGGGCGTGACCATCGCCGCCTCCCCCCTCGGCAAGGGGAAGATGGTCTCGCAGGTCATCGCCATCTCGCTGCTGATCCTCGGCTACGAGCTCGGCGAGCTGCGCGTGACGGGCACGGTGGCGCTCTGGGCGGTGATGATCTTCGCCCTGGCCTCGGGCATCGACTACTTCGCCAAGTTCGCGCGCGCCGTGCTGCGCGATCAGAGCAGCAGACGGTAGACGTCGTTCTTCCGCAGCCCGAACTTCTCGGCCACCGCTTTCACCGCGTCGTTGCGGCGCATGCCGCTGTCGCGCAGGCGCTCGAACTCTTTCCTGATTTCCTCCGGCGGCGTTTCTTCGGCCGCTTTTGCGGGCGCGGCGAAGACGAGCGTGATCTCGCCGTGGACACGCTCCCGTTCGTGGAGCGTGGCCAGCACCTCGGAGATCCGGCCGTGGACGAGCTCCTCGTGCATCTTGGTCATCTCGCGCGCGACGGTGACTTCCGTGTCGCCGAGGACCGCGAGGGCATCCTCGAGCGAGGCCACGACGCGCTCGGGCGACTCGTACATCACCGTCGTGTGGCCGAGCTCCGCGGCGCGGCGGTAGAAATCGAGCCGCTCGCTCTGGCGATGCGGCGTGAAGCCGAGGAAGGTGAAGGGGAGGGGCGCGATGCCGCTCGCGGCGAGGGCGAGCACGCCCGCGAACGGCCCCGGGATCGGCTCGACGGTCAGGCCGCGCTCGCGCGCCAGGCGCACGATGCGATAGCCGGGATCGGAGATGACGGGCATCCCGGCATCGCTCACCAGCGCCAGCGTCTCCCCTTTTTCGATGCGAGCAATGAGGGACTCCGCCTTCGCGTCCTCGTTGTGCTCGTGGTAGCTGTCGGTGGGGCGGTCGATGCCGAAATGCGTGAGCAGCTTGCGCGTGTGGCGCGTATCCTCGCAGAGGATGAGGTCCGCGGACTTGAGCGCGGAGACCGCGCGCGGCGGCATGTCCTGCAGGTTGCCGAGCGGCGTACCGACGATGAGGAGCCTGGCCATGAGTTTTATGGAGTGCGGCAGCGGCTAGCTGCCGCTTTCCATCGCCGGCGACGCAAGTCGCCGGCGAGCCGCAGCTTCGCTGCGGCGATAGAAAGCGGCAGCTAGCGCTGCCGCACTCCATAGCTCGTATACAACAGAATGGCCGCGCTGGAGGCGACGTTCAGCGACTCGACGCGCGGGGACATCGGGATCGCGATCGGTGTCGCGTGCTCGAGCAGCTCGCGAGACACGCCGCCGCCCTCGTTGCCGAACACGAGCACCGCATGCGACGCCGGCGGCGCGAGAGCCGCCCCCGAGGCATCGGCGGCGAACAGCGGCACTCCGGCGTCGATGAGTGCGCGAGCGGTCACGGAGGCCACGGGCACCGAAAGAATCGCGCCGACCGAGGAGCGGATGGCCTTCGGTCCGAACGGATCGGCGCAGCCGGGGAGGAGCAGCACGCCGCTGGCGTCGAAGGCCGCGGCCAGGCGCACGATCGTCCCGACGTTGCCGGGGTCCTGCACGCCATCCAGCGCCACCGCGACGGAGTCGCGTCGCGCCAGAATGGAAGCGGCCTCGAAGCGCGGGCGCTCGAAAAGACCGAGGACGCCCTGCGAGTGCCGCGTCTCGGAGAGCGCGTCGAACACCTCGGCCGAGACGTCTTCATCGCGCCGGATCACCACGATCGGCCGCCACCCGCCGGCGATTGCATCCGCCACCGGTTTCGGCCCTTCGATCACGATCTCGGAGTCGTGCTCGCGGATGGCCTCGCGGATACGCTTGATCAGGGGATTCTGCCTGCTGCGGATGGTAGGCATTCGAATGCGTCGCGGATGATGATAAAAGACTCCTTTCGCCGATGACCACCAGTACGCGACCCACGATCCGCTTCGCCGACCGCGTCCGGTCGATGCAGGAGTCGCCGACGCTGGCCGTGCTCAACCGCGCCACGGCGCTGATCTCCCAGGGGGTGGATATCGTCGACTTCGGGCCGGGCGAGCCCGACTTCGCCACGCCGCGCGCGGTGGCCGAGGCGGGGAAGCGCGCCGTCGATCGCGGCTACACGAAGTACACGAACGCCAGCGGGCTGAAGGCGCTGCGCGAGGCCATCGCCGGCCGCTACAACCGCCGCTACGGACTCTCCCTCGGGCAGGAGCACGTGATCGCCGGCAGCGGCGGCAAGCAGGAGCTGTTCAACGTCGCCCTGGCGCTGCTGCGCGAAGGGGACGAGGTGATCATCCCGGCGCCGTACTGGGTGAGCTTCCCCGACCAGGTGGCCTTCGCCGGCGCGACGCCGGTGTTCGCGCCGACCGATCCCGACAATCATTTCCGCGTGCGCCTCTCCGACCTCGAGGCGGTGGCCACGGACCGCACCCGCGGCGTGATCCTCAACTCGCCGTGCAACCCGACGGGCGCGGTCATCCGCGGCGCCGAGGTGGAGAAGATCGTGGAGTGGTGCGTGTCGCGCGACCTCTTCCTCGTCTTCGACGAGACCTACGAGCTCTTCGTCTACGAGGGGAACGAGCACGTCTCGGCCATCCGCTGGTTCGAGCAGTACCCGGAGACGGTGATCGTGGTGAACTCGATGTCGAAGACGTTCGCCATGACCGGCTGGCGCCTCGGCTACGCGGTCGCGCATCCGGAGATCGTCTCGGCCCTCGGCAAGATCCAGAGCCACTCGACGTCGAACCCGAGCACGATCGCGCAGCACGCGGCCATCGAGGCGCTCAGCGGCTCGGTGGACGACGACGTGCGCCGCATGTACGACGCGTACTGCGAGCGCCGCGCGTGGCTGGTGCAGGCGCTCAACGAAGTGCCGGGCATCTGCTGCACCGATCCCGACGGCGCGTTCTACGTCTTCCCCGACATCCGTGCGTTCTTCGGCAAGCGCGGCGTCCGCGACTCGCAGACGTTCGCCGATTTCCTGCTCGACGAGGCGCGCGTGGCGGTCGTGCCCGGCGGCGCGTTCGGCGCCGACGACTACGTCCGGCTCAGCTATGCCACCAGCATGGAGCGCCTCCGCGAGGGGATCGCACGCATCGCGGCCGCGGTCGCCACGCTGTAGGAATCTAGGCGGACTTCCGCCCGTTCCGATTGCGACAACAACAAGAGGAGATCTCGTGAAAAAGACTATTTCGACCATGATCGCCCTGGCGCTGACCGCCACGGTCCTGGTGGCGCAGGAGACGAAGCCTGCCGCCCCGGCCGCCTCGGCCGATCCGATCGTCATCGCGGCTGGGGACATCACCATCCGCCAGTCGGAGTTCGAGAGCGCGCTCAAAACGCTCCCGGAGCAGTATCAGCAGTACGCCATGGGTCCCGGCAAGAAGCAGTTCGCCGAGGATTTCCTGCGCATGAAGATGCTGGCCTCGGCGGGCATGAAAGCAGGCCTCGACAAGAGCCCGGACGTGGTGCAGCAGCTCGCCCTGATGCGCGAGAACCTGGTGGCCAACGCCCAGCTCCAGAAGATCGAGGACAACATCAAGCTCACGGACGAGGACCTCAAGAAGGTCTACGACGCGAACAAGAATCAGTACGAGCAGGTCAAGGCCCGCCACATCCTGATCGCGTTCAAGGGCAGCCCGGCCGCGCAGGAAGGGAAGCCCGAGCTGACCGAGGAGCAGGCCAAGGCCAAGGCGGAAGAGCTCCGCAAGCAGATCGTGGCCGGGACCGCGAAGTTCGAGGATCTGGCGCAGAAGGAGTCGGACGACGTCGGCTCCGGCAGCCGCGGCGGTGACCTCGGCGAGTTCAACCGCGGACAGATGGTCCCCGAGTTCGAGAAGGCCGCCTTCGAGGCCAAGGTCGGCGACGTGACGCCGGTCGTGCGCACGCAGTTCGGCTACCACATCATCAAGGTGGACGCGCACGGCTCCACGCCGTTCGACCAGGTCAAGCCGGTGATCGAGCGCAACGAGCGCCAGACCCGCCTGCAGGCCGCCCTGGAGAAGATGAAGGCCGACGCGAAGGCGACCTTCAACGATACGTACTTCACCCCGGCGCCGGCGCCGGCCACCCCGCCGACGACGCCGCCGGCCACCCCGAACCAGTAACACGCACCGTCATACGACGCGAAAGGGCGGGCAATCAGCCCGCCCTTTTTTTTGCTATCGTGCGCGCCCATGGAGATTCCGTCGAAGGTATCGATCTTCAACCGCACGCTGGAGATCAAGGGAAAAGCGGGGACGCTGATCGCGGTCAACGAGGACGGTGGGTTCTACGAGGTCGTGCTCGAAGTGCAGCAGCGGAACCACACCGTGCTGTTCCCCATCGCCGAGACGGTGATCATCTTCAACGAGGCGCTGCCGACGATCTCGGCGGATTTCGAGGTGGAGCGGTAGAGGCTGTTGCTGGTTGCTGTGTTGCTGGTTCGTGGTGGCTTTCCGAGGAACCACCACGAACCAGCAACCGGCAACACAGTAACTACCGTCCCCGGACCACCCTCCGCCTGGCCGCCCCGTTCACCACCACCGCATCGGAGTAGGCGCCCGGTCCCGCGTCGTTCCACGCACGCACGCGGAAGGAGACTTTTCTCCCCTGCGTGGCAATGGAGGCGGACTGCTGCTCGGCCGGCAGCACGGGGCCGGTCTCGATCCACGGGCCGTCGTTGCTGCGATATTCGATGCGATAGCCGCTGATGGCCTGGGGCGGCGCGATCCAGCGAAGCTCGATGACGTCGCCCTGCGCGGGGGCGATCAACTGCGGTGCGGCGGGACGCTGGGGGAGCGTGTCGCGCGAGACGACCGCCATCCGGAGGCGCACCGCGCCGTCGACCGCGGCATCGTCGGCGACGGCTGCCTCGACCAGGGTCGCGCGCCCGCCGGGCAGCGCCGCGACACGCTGCAGGTCGCTGCCGAGGCGGTCATCGGGACGCGGCAGCGCAACCGGTGTCGAGGGGAAACCGCCGGGCGAGAGAAACGCCAGGTGCGGGACGACCTGCGGGAGCGGGTCCGACCACTGCTGCCAGTCGAGCAGGACATCGCCGCCGTCCAGCGTCTGCAGCCGGACGGCGTACGACGGTTCCGTGGACACCGTCTGCGCCGCGAATGCCGTTCCATCGTGCGCGGAGACGCGCGTCACGCGGAGGCCCTTCTCGCCGCTCCACGCCACGACGTATTGCGATCCATTCCACGTCGCCGTCGCGGCGTACGTCTCCTCCTGTGCCGCGAAGACCGTGGGCGCCGCGTCGAGCGGCGTCAGATCCGCCCGCAGCCGGATTCCGAGCGCTCCCGTCGGCGGCATCGGCGGCGTCACGAAAGGAGCGGCCGCGAGCCAGACGGCATAGAAGCCGTCGCCGTTCGAAGCCAGATCCACTCCACTTGCGCCGATCGCGGCCAGGCTGACCGTGCGCGGCGCGGAGAGCGTTCCGCTCCTGCTCAGAGTGGCCGCGGTGAGGTCGTGGTAGGAGCGGTAAAGCACGTACTCGCGGCCCGTCCAGAGGATCTGCTGCGGATCCCAGTCGACGCTCGCGGGCTCGCCGAGCAGCCGTCCGTTGCGGTCGAGGCGGAGCACGCGATGGCCGTCCATGGTCTGCGCGATCGCGGCGAAGCCTTCGCCATCCGACGCGGCGGCCGCCGCGTACGCGGGGTACACCGGCAGCTCGTTCTCGGTCCACTGCCCATTGGCGCCGCGCACGCCGGCGTGCAGCCTGAAGCCTTCCTCCCAGAGCACGAGCGTGCCGTGGCGCGCGGAGGCGGTGCCGTGGAGACGCTGGGCGGCCGGCGCGACCGACGCCGTCACCGACGGCCCCGCGGCGATCGACGACTGCGCGAGGCGGATCTCGTCTCCCGGCAGCCACGCCAGCGTGAGCTGGCCGCCGGAGGCGGCCATCGAGGCCACGGGGCCCGGGACCTCCTCGCGCGCCTCGACGGCGCGCGTCGCGCCGTTCAACTGCGCGACGGCGTACGTCTCGTCCGCGTTGTAGGGGTCGTCGACGTAGGCCACCACCCAGCGCGACCCGCTCCAGGTCGCGGCCGTGGGATGCACCACGCCGCCGCGCCGCGGGACGAGGTCGATCTCCGGGCCGGCCGTGCCGTCCGCCTCGATGAGCAGCGTGGACAGCCTGCCGATCGATCCGTCCGCGACGAGATATCGCTCGCCGTCGGTCGCGATCAGGGCGCGGCCGCTGTCGTCGGTGGCCAGCGGCGTGGTGGAACGGATCGCGCCGCCGCGGTCGAACAGCACGACCTGGCGCTCCCAGCGGTTCGACGCGATTGCCGCGAACGACCGTCCGTTGCTGGCCAGGCCTTGAATGTAGGAGGAGAGGCCGGTCGGCGAGGACGTCGCCTGCAGCGGCACACCGTCCGGCGAGAGGCGGATCGCGTGGATCTGATCCGCGTCCGTGGGGAGGTACAGCATCAGGACCGTGGTGCCGTCGAAGGCGATCCGCGGCTGCGACCCGCGGGCGATGATGACGAATGGCGCGCCGATCGGCTGGCCCGTGGAGTCGATCTTCTGCCCGACGATCCGGTCGTCGTCGGCGGACGAGGTGGAGTTTGCCTGCCCGGCCACCAGCAGAAAGTGCGATCCCGTCCACGCCGCCGAGTAGCTGTCCGCCCCGCTGTTTTTCAGCACCGTGTGACTCGGCCCGGACAGCCCCGTCCCGACCCGCGTCGCGCGCAACCGCGTGCCGCTGTTCCAGAAGAGCGTGACGTCCCGCCCGCTCGACAGCAGCATCGGATACCCGCTGGCCGGCCCGTACCGCGTGTCCGTGAGCAGAAACGGCTCGCCGACGGCCGCGGCCGCGAGCACCGGGGTGGTGACGACGAAAGTCAGCGCGACAACGGCGATCGGAAGCAGGCGATTCATGCGCAGCCGTCCTCTCTCTTGGATGTTGTTATTTTGAGGTTGACAGGGAGAGGATGTCAAACAGCCGCGTACACAGTCCCCTCTCCCCGGCTGGGGAGAGGGTTAGGGTGAGGGGTCGTGCATCGTGCGAAGAACGTCCCCTCACCCTACCCTCTCCCCCGATGGGGGAGAGGGGACTTCTGTGCCGGCGACAGCCCGCCCTACGTCCAGCACGCTCGGCGAGCCACCTTGAACCAGCAACCAGTCACCAGCCACGTGACGCGCCAGCGTCACTCCACCTTCTTGCCGAACAGAAACGCCACGCCCACGCCGATCAGGTACAGCAGGATCATCGGGACGGCCAGGGCGGCCTGGGTGACCATGTCGGGGGTGGGGGTGACCACGGCGGCGATGACGAAGGCGAGCACCACCGCGTATTTGAACTTCTGCATCAGGAACGCCGGGGTGACGATGCCGAGGCGGGCCAGGAAGAAAATCAGGATCGGGGTCTCGAAGACGATGCCCGTGGCCAGGATGATCACGCTGGCGAACGAGAAGTAATCGTCCACCGTGACCATCTGCTTGAACTGCTTGCCGGTCTCGACGAAGAAGCTGCACGTCGCGGGGAGCAGGAAGCGGTAGCCGAAGTAGCCGCCCATGAGGAAAAAGAGCGTCCCGAAGATGATGAACGGCAGGGCCAGCCGCCGCTCCTTCTTATACAGCCCCGGCGCGATGAACAGCCAGAGCTGCATCAGCACCACCGGCGCCGCCACGAAGAGGCCGGCGAAAAAGGCCACCTTCATGTAAAGGAAGAACGGCGCGGTCAGGCGCGTGTAGGCCAGCTTGTCGCCGGGGGGGAGGAACTGTGTCAGCGGCTCCTGCAGCTTGCCGAAGATCGGCTCGGCGAAGGCCCAGCATGCCAGGAAGCCGACGGCCACGGCGATGAACGAGATCAGCAGGCGCTTGCGCAGCTCCTCGAGGTGGTCGAGGAACGACATCTTCGGCAGCTCGGCATCGGGATCTTGCTGGATCGGGTCGGCAGCCATGGTCAAGTCGTCTGGTCGTCGAGGGGGCGGGTCGTCGAGGAAACGGGCTGAAGCTGATCGTCACCGGCAGACTCGACGACTCGAAGACTCGGCGGCTGCGGCTCCTCGACCGGCGTCTCGTAGAGCGACACTGGCTCAGTCCTTGATACCGACTGCTCCGGCGTCATGAACGATTCCAGGGTCGGCGGCGTGATCTGCTTGAGCTCCTCGAGGCGCACCTCGCGCTCGATGGTGCTTTTCAGGTCGTCCGTGGCCTTGCGGAACTCCCCCATGGCCTTGCCGAGCATGCGCCCGATCTCGGGGATCTTGCGCGGGCCGAAGACGATGAGAATGACAGCGAAGATGAGCAGGAGCTCGGGGACTCCGAGTGAACCGAACATTCTTTTCAGCGGACCTCGACGCGGGGGCGGTGACAGCGACGTGAACACCACCCTCCGGTCGAATAGTCCGACTCTATAATGGCGTTACGACCTCCACAGTGTAACGCGAGCCACAAAAAGGGCGCGACAACAATGGCGAAAATTCAGAAAACGCAGAAGTGGACATTCTCTCTGACGCTCATCGTGGCCATGGCGGCGGCAACGCTGTTCGGAGGCATCTACGGCAACCGCCTCTTCGGCGCCACCCCGGCCAACGCCGACTTCAACAAGCGGCTCAAGGAGTACACCGACCTCCTCAACGCCGTGACCGCGAATGCCCCCGAGGACACCGGCTCGGACAAGTTCGTGTACGCCTCGATCGACGGCATGCTCCGCGCGCTCGACCCGCACACCTCCTTCCTCGAGCCGAAGGAGTACTCGGACATGCAGGATCGCCAGAAAGGGACGTTCTACGGCCTGGGCATCCTGGTGACCAAGCGCAACGACCAGGTCACGGTCATCACCCCGCTCGAAGGCACGCCCGCGGCGCGCCTCGGCATCCGCGCCGGTGACGTCATCTCCGAGGTCGAGGGCGTCAACACCGACGACCTCTCGCTCGACGACGTGGTCAAGCGCCTCAAGGGACCGAAGGGCACCACGGTCAACATCAAGATCAAGCGCATCGGCATGAAAGAGCCGATCCCGCTCACGATCACCCGCGCGGCCATCCCCACCAACTCCATCTCCAACGTGCTGATGCTGCAGCCGGGCGTCGGCTACATCCGCATCAAGGACTTCACCTCCACCACCGTGCGCGAGCTCGACGAGGCCATCGAGAAGCTCGAGAAGGAGGGGATGCAGAAGCTCGTCCTCGACCTGCGCATGAACCCGGGCGGCCTGCTCGACGCGGCGGTCGGCGTGAGCGATCACTTCCTCGAGAAGGGGCAGATGATCGTCTACACCAAGGGGCGTACGGCCGACTCGATGCAGGAGTACACGGCGCCGGGCAAGCACGAGAAGTTCGACCTCCCGCTGGTGGTGCTCGTGAACCGCGGCAGCGCCTCGGCCTCCGAGATCGTGGCCGGCGCGGTGCAGGACCACGACCGCGGCATGGTGGTCGGCGAGACCACGTGGGGCAAGGGCCTCGTGCAGAGCGTTTACACGCTCCAGTACGGCGCCGGCCTGGCGCTCACCACGTCCAAGTACTACACGCCGGCCGGCCGCAACATCCAGCGCGACTACACGTCCGTGTACGACTACTACATGGCCGACGAGGCCGAGAACGGTCCGGAAGTCCCGCTGGCGCAGCGTGAGAAGTTCACCACCGCCACGGGCCGCACGGTCTACGGCGGCGGCGGCATCACGCCCGACGTGATCGTCAAGCAGCCGCAGCTCTCGCGCACGACGCAGCTGCTGGAAGTGCGCAGCGCGATCTTCAACTACGCCGTCGAGTACGCGTCCAAGCATCCCGACCTGACCAAGGACGTCGCGGTCACGCCGCTGATCGTCGAGGACTTCGTCCGCCATGCGGTGACCGCGGAGATCGCCCCCGAGGCGGAGATCCGCGAGGCGCTGGCCAAGGCCGAGGACCGCAAGTACATCGAGCGCGCGCTGAAGGCGGAGATCGTGGCCGCCAAGTACGGCTTCGATGCGTCGTATCCATACCGCCTGCAGGGCGACGCGCAGGTGGAGAAGGCGCTGCAGATCTTCCCCGAGGCGCAGAAGCTCGCCACTATGGCCGCGCAGCGCGCGCACGACAATGAAGGACGTCCCGCGGAGCGCAGCACGCGCGCCGCGCAGGCGAATCCGAAAACGCGCTGATGTGGCGCGGGCTTCAGCCCGCGATTCTCCCCAGGGGCGGGCTGAAGCCCGCCCCACATTTTTTTGTGCTAAGGTTTCGCCGCTTTTTCGAAGGGGAGATCCGGAACGAAATGCCAGAGCTGGGAAAGAAGTACACCTGCTATAGCTGCCACACCAAGTTCTACGACCTCGGTAAGCCTGTGCCTCTCTGCCCGAAGTGCGGGGCGGACCAGCGCGATGCCGACGAGGCGCCCGTCTACGTGGCCCCGCGCAGCCGCCGCGTGGTCGAGGAGCCGGCCGAGGAAGAAGAGTTCACGCCGGCGGCAAGCGCGGAGTCCTCGGATGAAGAGGGCGATGATTTCGTCGCCGCCGATGACGATCGCGAAGTCGATACGGACGACGACGAAGAAGAAGAGTTCTGACGGGCTGAAGCCCGTCCTACATGAGGTGCTGTGATGCGGAACGTGGGTCTCCTCGGATGTATCGCGGTCCTGGTCCTGGTCGTCCTGATCGGCGGTGCGTTCTTCGTCAGCGTCCGCAACAACCTCGTCGGCCTCGAAGAGAACGTCAACGGGCAGTGGGCGCAGGTGCAGAGCCAGTATCAGCGGCGCTTCGACCTGATCCCGAACCTCGTGCGCACCGTGGAAGGGGCGGCGAACTTCGAGAAGTCGACGCTCGAGGCGGTGGTCAACGCGCGCGCGCGGGTCGGGCAGGTGGCCGCGCCGGCCGGACCTCCCGGCGCGGCGTCGGACCTGCCGTCGAACGAGGCGGCCTTCCGCCAGTTCGAGGCCGCGCAGCAGGGGCTGAGCAGCGCGCTCTCGCGGCTGCTCGTGGTCGTGGAGCGCTATCCGGAGCTGAAGGCGAACCAGAACTTCCTCGAGCTCCAGTCGCAGCTCGAGGGCACCGAGAACCGCATCGCCGTCGAGCGGCAGCGCTATAACGACACGGTGCGCGTGTTCAACACGGCCACGCGGCGCTTCCCGGCCAGCATCGTGGCGTCGATGAGCGGCTTCAAGCAGAAGGCGTACTTCCAGGGCGCGGCGGGCAGCGACAAGGCCCCGGACGTCAACTTCGACTTCGGCAACACCGCCACGTCCACCACCGGCACCCGGTGAAACGACTCGTCCTCGCAATCCTGCTCGTCGCGGCGGCTTCGGCCGCCGCGCTCGAGATCCCCGCGCCGCCCACGCAGTGGGTGACCGACCGCGCCGGCGTCCTCGGCGGCACCGAGGCCGACCTGCTGAACCGCAAGCTGCAGGAGTTCGAGCAGACCAGCGGCGCGCAGTTCATCATCTACACCTTCCCGTCGCTGGAAGGGGAGTCGGTCGAGGACTTCACCATCCGCGCCGTCGAGCGCTGGAAGGTGGGGCAGAAAAAGTACGACAACGGCCTGGTGCTCTTCGTCTTCGTGCAGGAGAAGACCGTCCGCATCGAAGTGGGCTACGGCCTGGAGGGGTCGATCACGGACGCGTTCTCGTCGCGCGTGATCCGCGAGCAGATCGCGCCGCGCTTTCAGCAGAACGACTACGCCGGCGGCCTGAATGCCGCCGCCGACGCGATCATCCAGAAGATCCGTACCGGGGAAGAGCCGGTGCCGCCGCTGCAGCAGCAGCCGCGGGGCGGACCGGTGCAGGGCGGCGAGCCAGGCGGCTTCGGCGTCATGGAGCTGATCGTCATCGCCATCATCGTCTTCTTCTTCGTCATGCCGCTGCTGTCGCGGCGGCGCAGCGGCTGCGGCGGCTGCATCTTCCCGTTCTTCTTCCCCGGCGGCGGCATCACCTTCGGCGGCGGCGGGT